>Ga0326728_10002633_pt1 | contig 58995 bp, 54 predicted proteins | sample MB3enrmetagenome_FD_207602 | JGI IMG/M metagenome (GOLD analysis project Ga0326728, IMG submission 207602) | Lab enriched peat soil microbial communities from McLean, Ithaca, NY, United States - MB31MN | ecosystem: Environmental > Terrestrial > Soil > Wetlands > Peat | place: USA: New York... | reverse complement strand
GTACTTCTGCAGTAATGGTTCGAAAAGATGCGAGAAAGGCGCGTGCCCGACGTCATGAAGCAATGCGGCTAATCGTATTTTTTGCTTCTCCTCGATCGTCAGATGAACGGGCAGATTCTCGGACACGACACCTGCAAGGTACATAGTGCCCAAAACATGTTCGAACCTAGTGTGGTTTGCTGCTGGGTAGACGAAATCTGCTCCTGCAAGCTGCCTTATGCGACGTAGCCGTTGGACTGCTAGCGTGTCGATGACATTCCGTTCGATTTCTGTGAGACGTATGTATCCGTATAGGGGATCCTTGATGAAGCCCCAAAAGGCCTGTTCATTCAAGCTGAGCTCACGTTTGATCCTTGAATTTCAGCTGAAACATAGCCTACACACCTATACAAGCTGCGTGCAGTGGCCACAAATCGACAAACGCTATTAGGGCGGTAGAATTTCGAATTTCCGGTAAATTAGTTGCTATCGTAGAAATCGATAGACTTGACTCCAAACCAATTCCTGTACCGTTGCAGAATCATGTTGTCCGTCAACGACCTTCCAACCATACTTCCTTGCTAGGCGCAGGTACGCCCCCCTCACCCGCCTGAGGTAGGTAAGATCGCCCTCGTGAAGATCACGTCCTCTTACCTTCCGTACGAATGACGTTCGCGGCGTTACGTCCAACACGATCACTACGTCAGGCTTCGGCAATCCTTCCTCCAGCGAATTGAGCCAAGCCGAGGGAAGGCCGTGCGCGACCCCATACGCCAAGTTTGAAGGGCTGTAGCGATTAACGATAACAACCCGACCGCGCCCAATTCTGTCAACCAGTTCCCTTGCTACTTCCCATTTATTTGCCGCATAGAGAAGATGAACCGAATGCAAGTCGAGCCGGATCTTCCCAGCTAAGTATGCCTTCAATTCTCTGCCTAACGGGGTTGTGTAATCTGGAAAGTTCCAGACAGACACAGGCAGCCCCATCTTTCGAATTTCTCCGGCGAGGAGATGGGCCTGTGTTCTCTTCCCTGCTTGGTCGATTCCCTCAACGGCGATGAGCCTGCCGCGTTTCTTAGGCAATGGTCCTTGACGCTCATTCATTGTTTCATGCATTTCCAATTAAAAGTAGACGACTCAACCTGCCCACGGTCCACACGGAGTTCTATGCGCCGGTACTGTTGAGGACATTGCCAGACAATTGGCTAAGCTCTCGTCACAATCATTGATATGTTACTTTGCATTTTCACTCCTCCGAGAAGACAAATGCGCACTACAACCAAGATAGCGAAAGTAACTGGGAGAGAGATTCTGGATTCTCGGGGAAACCCTACTGTCGAAGCAATCGCTTCGGCCCGCGGCTTATCTGTCACCGCAGCTGTACCGTCTGGCGCGTCAACCGGGACGCATGAGGCCCTTGAACTCCGGGATAGAAACTCAAAACGTTACAATGGATTAGGGGTGTTAACGGCTGTCAAGAACATCGACGATGTGATTGGGCCAAAGCTGAGGAACCTCGACCCACGCCAGCAATCAAAGATAGACGAGCTCATGATCAAACTCGATGGTACGCCTAACAAATCGCACTTGGGAGCGAACGCTATACTTGCAGTATCCCTGGCCGTGGCGAAGCTATCGGCTCAATTGGAAGGCGTTTCCCTATTCAATTACCTAAGTAAAGGCAGGGGGCGAACGCTCCCCGTTCCCGTAATGAACGTGATAAACGGTGGAAAACACGCTGGCACTGGCTTGAAGATGCAAGAGTTCATGGTCATCCCGACCGGAGCGAAGAGCTTCAGTGAATCACTCAGGATTGGAGTCGAAGTCTACCACGCACTCAAGAGAGTAATTCTGGCAAAGCATGGAAAGTCAGCCATCAACGTAGGGGACGAAGGAGGCTTCGCCCCTCCACTCAGCAAAACTACGGAGGCGCTCGAGCTCATTCTCCAAGCGATATCTGAAGCAGGGTATTCCGCAGGCAAAGATGCGTTCGTGGGAGTCGATGCTGCCTCCTCCGAGTTCTACGAGAAAGACACATACCAACTCGACGGCGAGACAAAATCTCCAGAAGAGCTGATGCAGTTCTACCTTCAATTGACCCAAGATTTTCCAATCCTATACCTCGAAGACCCGTTCGAGCAAGAAGACTTTGAGCACACCTCGCAACTAACCAAGAAGATAGGGAAAAAAGTCGAAATCGTGGGGGACGATATCTTCGTAACCAATGTCTCCAGGTTAAAGCGAGGAATAGATGCCGGGGCTGCTAATGCGCTCCTCATGAAAGTGAACCAAATAGGATCCCTTACAGAGGCGTTTAATGCTGCGAAACTTGCGTTAAAAAGCCAGTATCGAGTGGTGACCAGCCATCGGTCGGGGGAGACCGAGGATGCTACCATATCTGACTTGGCAGTTGCATTGAATTGCGGCCAAATAAAAACAGGGGCTCCTTGCAGAGGAGAACGCACGGCTAAATACAATCGCCTGCTTCGCATAGAGGAGGAACTGGGCTCTAGAGCCGTTTTTCCTGGAATTGCCGCATTTAGGTTCTAGCATGTGAACGACGCATGTTGCATCGCCTCCACATGGTCACTTTGCAATCGCGCTTGACCCGAAGGACAACAAGTTCAGCATCTATCATTTTCGGCCCCCCTCGATTTCTTAAGCGCGCCCTCTCAGAAAGTAAGAGCTTAATATGAAATCCAATGTGAAAGGCGCATGGCCAATACTAGGATTTTCTTCACTTCGGACGTGCACGGATCGGACGTCTGCTTCCTGAAATTCTTGAATGCGGCCAAATTCTATGAGGCAAACGTTCTGATCTTGGGTGGCGACATCACTGGCAAAATGATCGTTCCGTTGGTGGAGCAAGGAGATGGGAGTGCGGTCGCCGATTTTCTTGGAATTCGTGAAGCAGTGAAGACCCCCGAAGAGCGGCAGGCCCTAGAGAAGAGGATTAGGAACAGCGGATACTACCCATATGCGACGTCTTCTGATGAATTCGAAAAACTTCAAGCCGACAAGAACTTGGTCGACCAACTCTTTTCGAAAGTGATGGCGGCTGGAGTTAAGAGATGGGTCGATATTGCCGATCAACGCCTCAAGGGAACGAACGTCAAATGCTACATTAGCCCTGGAAATGATGACCGCTTCAACATCGACGATGTGCTCCGAGCCTCAACCGGAATCATCTACCCAGAGGAAGAAGTTGTCTCAATAGATGACCACCACGAAATGATTACGAGCGGATGGGCAAACACAACCCCTTGGAAAAGCCCCAGAGAGGTACCCGAAGAAGAATTGATCAAGAAATTCCAACCAATGATAGATAAGGTTCAAAATATGGAGACTGCAATCTTCAATCTACATATCCCTCCATATGAGACCCCAATCGACCTTGCGCCGGAGCTTGACCCGAACCTCAAACCGGTAATCAAAGGCGGAGCAATGAGCATGGTCCACGTCGGAAGCAAAACCGTGAGACAACTGATAGAGCAATATAAGCCAATGCTCGGGATCCACGGCCACATTCATGAATCACGTGGCTTCGTGAAAATCGGACGGACGCTATGCATCAACCCTGGAAGTGAATATGGAGAGGGAATCCTTCGAGGCGCAATCATCAACCTAGACCAGAAAGCAGTCAAGAACTACATGCTCACACAAGGCTAGCCTGTCCCACAGCCAGATTCAAAATAGAAAATTCAAACCGGCCGGACTCTTGAGAATATATCGCTCCCCCTTCTAAGAATTTATTGTAGTCGATCAGCTACTGTACGGACAAGTGGGACCATTGGACGCGTACGACGCAGTAGCAACAAAACTTGATGTGAGTGAGTTCGCTTCAAAGAATGTGCCGCAGGATGTTAAACTCAAGGTCTTGGAGGCCGCACGGCTCTCAGGAAGTGGGATGAATGTGCAACACTGGAGGTTCATATTGGTTCAGGGGCGCGATCGCCTCAAGACACTTGCGAGTGATAGCACAACTGGCAGGTGGGTTGAAAGCGCTGACTTCGCTGTAATCGTTTTGACTAATCCGAAGTACGGCTTCCATCTGATCGATGCAGGCCGAGCTCTGACGAGTATGCAGATAGCAGCTTGGAATTTCGGCGTAGCCTCCAGAATCTTCACAGGCGTCAATCGAGAAGCACTTGAGAAGGATTTCGGTATCCCAAAGGACTTGAGCCCTAGCGTTATCGTTGGCTTCGGATATCCAACAAGAAAGATATCCGGAAAGAAGAAGAGAAAACCGCTCAGCAAAGTAGCCTTCCTTGACCGTTTCGGCAAACCCTTCACTCGAGATGAACCGTCAAGTTCACAACAATAACATGGAAAGGATGAACGGAGAATTACGAGACAGAGAACGCGTAATGCGCACTCTTGAGAAAACCGATACGCCCATTTCTTGCAGGTATGCAAATTTATCATAACTATGTACGACCACATGAAGCGTTGAACGGCAAGACACCGGCTGAGACAGCAGGAATTACGGTTGAGGGGCAGAACCGGTGGCTGACATTGATTCAGAATGCTTCAAAAACGCAAATGAGTCACCGAAAAGCTCAAACCAAGTGAATCTCCTAAATTGTATCTCGTTTGCGGAATTTATCGTAAGTTTACACTTGACAAATATGGGTTTGGTTACGTTTCTACCTGTCACCGATAATTCCACATCTTTACGCACAGGAAAATTACCCAAGTCATAGAAGTGATGCGCCCCCATGAGATATGCGCCATTCGCTGCCCCCGTTATGGTAAAACCTATGGTCAGCGACGTTTCTATGAAGGGAACTATGTCGCTCGGACCTGTTTCAAATAGGTTCTGAATTGCTTCAGGAATCCTAGCAACATCAAGGCGTGGCTCGGTGGCTCCAAAGGGCGGCGGGATCATTCGCCAGCGCACTTCTATGGAAGGTTTGTCCTTATCCGTCAACATCTTGCAGAATGCTCTACATCCCTCAGCAATTGTTGGACCTCGGTTGTGCACCTTCACGTAGAGAACATGCATGGTTGCTTGTCCTTGCGAATTGCCTTGATTATCTATGATTGTAACAGGGGCAGCAATCCTCCAATCCCTACGTTCTTCATCTCTGATCCGCATTGACAAGTGTGGGACATTCATGAAGGCACCATAACCACTAACGACAAGGTCAAGACCGAAGATCAGAATAAGCAAAAGCGAACCCCAATCCGTGAGAATTGGGACACCCAAGAAAGACACCTTGCTGAGATCATGACCCAAGAATGTCGTGATTTGACTTCTGAAGAAGTAGACTACAAGTGCTAGCACTATAATTGGCGTGGATAGCTTTTTGCGCATATGCCCAAAAGCCACTGACTCGTAATATAAGCGCCTACCAAAATTCCTTTTGCAAAACTCAGCATCCGACGGATTCAGAACGCGTCCATTACCGATTGATTGTTTGGGGCGTATCCTCAAGGATATCCATGATTAATCGTCCGTACCAGACTTCATTTAGTCCGAGGCTTACCCCGTTGACAATGTGAACCCCTGAGTTTATTCCTACTATGTACGACTGTAATCTTGTGGGTGGGATCAACGATCCGCCCTCAACTGCTTCGGGCTGAACGAGGACTGGACTTCCACTAGTTCCTTGATGCAAGTTTGCATCCACCAAACATGTTGGTAGCCCATTGAAGGTTAAGCCATAGGTTGTTGACAACATACCGCTTCTCACGATTGGAAGATAGTGTTGACGTTCAAAGAACGCCATAGGATATCCAATCACCCAAACGGGACTACCGACATTGATTCTAGAGGTTGGCGATAGCAAGTTTTCGTAACCCCAACAGACTACTTTATCGGTTTGAGTTAGCAAGCTACCTATGTTGAGAAGCACAAGGTCATACGCTTTGTTTTGATGCTCGCGCCAAATAGGATTCAATTGGGCATCATAGAGAGGTAAAGTAACGTCTCTAGTCGCATCTACGTCCGTATGACTCGCGTGAATGCGCACGATAAGATGATCTGGATAGAAGTGTTTGTCCTCGTCAATGACGACGTGCCTGTTGGTTACCAAGTAGGTCTTCCCACCATGATCGAAGAAGAATCCAGTCGCAGAACCCACAAACGACGGTTGAGGAGCTTTGCCTGTAATCATGATTTGAATGAACGCAACAGAAGCCAAGTGTTCGTTAACTGGAGTACCAGCCGCCATAAATTGTGAGTTCGTCTCTGTTATCCTAAGCAGTTTGCGGGAAAGCCCAAACCTCCAGAAATCCGACGGATTTTGACAGATCGCTGAACTTGGCGTATCCGACGAAGACTTGACGTTACCCGAGAAAAGGTAACGTGAAGTCTGCGGTTGATAGAAACCGCTGTGAAAAATCGGTTGATGCCAACGTGAGAAGCTCTAAAGTGGATTCCTAAACTTCACGTAACTTGCCGTCCACAAGATGACCTTGTGCTTTCAGCAACTCAAAGATGCTTGGAGGAACAACTATCCTTTCCCCTTTCCGTGCATATCGCGAGAAGATCACATCGTCTACGTCCGTCTTAGGATTCGGGTCTTTCGCCGTCAATATTACAAGATAGCCTGAGCCATCACCGTCATAAGTCACAAATTTCAATGGTTCTAGTTGCAAGTCTCACCTCGAACGTTTCATCGTGATTTGATATAAGACATTGTGCGACATGGTTGCGCAGGTAGTCGACCACGCCTCGAAGCCTACACACGGCCCTAATGTGCGTAACAGTTCCTGGTAACGCGTCGTTGTCGTTTGGTGCGGGAAGGCACGGCAAACCGTTTGGTATGTTCACTAGGTGCGATCCCGACGCACCAGTTTGTGCGGTAAGCGTTCCGTCCTGTTGCTTTTCTATGGAACAGCGTAAAAGTATTCTGGGCCACTAGCAGTTTGTTGCCATCTGCCCACAACAGCTTTTCTGGTTAGCAAATTCTGCAATATCACAGTTACTCGACGTGCTATAGGGTCGTCGAGCGATGATTGTGGATCAAGCTTTAGAGAAATCTCAATAGCCGTGAATGCTAATTGAGAATTAGCAGTTAGGAAGGCGAGAACTGCTTCTTCTGGAGTTTGTAATCTTTGGTTTAATTTATTAAATTCGTCTCTAGAGATCGGCAACTTAATCCTGAAGGAATCTGAGGCTCGTAGCTTAAGAATTCTTGCGTGAGGTTCTGTCAAGTCCTCGTTCGGTCTTTAGGCCTGTCAAAAACCGTTCGGTCTAGGTGTAGGGTGAATTTGATAGAGTGTAATCTTCGCTAGGCCGAATATCCTTCGAATCAATGACCGAAGTTTGCGAAATACCCGCTTTACGTAGAACAGAATAAGTGCCCAGACGCTCACGAGTGCCGCGACTATTTCCATATGGAGCATAGGGTCCAAATCAAATACCCAGCAAACGTGGCCAAAGCCGACCAGAATAATGCTATTGGGTAAGCAATAACGCTATTCAGCAGCTTTCCACTGTGTCAGAACGATTCGTATGAACGACCTAAAAGAAATCGACTGTCAGCACGGAGGGTGCGGAGAAAAGATTTGGGTGCTTCGCCCTGAAGGCTATTCTAGATGGGACCTTCAGAAACCGAACGACTCGACCAAATACAAGGAAGAACCATATTCATGCAAATTCGGACACCGTACTACAATCTACTGGACTGCGCCAGAGCTACCCATCCTTTGGCGAAATCAGCCTGAGAATTGATGGGAAGATACCCCTAAGTCCCGACATGTAACACCCAAGACTAAGTCCCTACAACGTACCAGAGCCGAAAAAAGAGTCACAAAATGGTTGACACTAATCCAGAACGCACGCCAAGCAGTCATTGAACACCGGAGCAAAATAGAACCCCGGTAAGTTGCCTTTTATTCTGCTTAGAGACTGCCTTCCCAGAGGGCCATTGGTTACAGAAATCAAGTATCAGAACAGAACGATCTATACATGTGAAATCTGCAAGTTAGGATATGCGGTCGCACGAACCGCTAGCGATTGCGAGAATTTCTGCAAAAGCCACGACGCTTGCTCACTAACGATAACGAAGAAAGCAATCTACAAACCCTAATCGCTACATAGCAGACGGTTTGTTACAGCCCACCCATTTTGGCGTAGCAGACGTAGACGTTACGTTACCCGAGAAAAAGTGGGTTAAATAGGTCAGTTACGTGAGGTAAGCGACGCTGCGAGATTATTTTCCAGTCACCCTTCTCATCAGTTACCACATCGAGGGTAACCGGTCGTCTAGGGGTCGTAAGCGAAGATTCGAACAATACTTGCCTGTTTCCTTCCAACCTGCCCACAACCACATAGTATAGCGCGGCAGAGCTAAACTACTGTACTCGTTAGTAACGCCCCCGAGCCACCAACAACCACCGTATTATACGGCACCCGAAACTACCACGGCAGGAATATGGTTCTCGCAGGGAAAACGTGAAAGCCTAAGAAAACACCATAGTAATGATTATTATGCCATTGACGAAGTCCGAGTTGATCGCACTTCTAAGCGAACCGAGAATGGCCCATCTCGCCACATCGTCTTCGAAGGGAAACCCTCATGTGAGCCCGATTTGGTTTGTATATGATCAAGGCTGCTTCTACTTCACTACACGGCTCGGACGAATCAAGAGTAACTACATTCAACAGAATCCAAGCATCGCACTAAGCGTTGCCACGGACGAACGTCCCTACAGGGCTGTTTGCGCTTTCGGAAAAGCCCAACTCGTTCAGAAGGACCGGGACAAATGGCTGGAAAGAATCTCATTCCGATATGGTGAGGCGGAAGGTAGAAGTTGGTTAAGCGAGGCCGTGAAGCAAAACGGGAGGGTCGTTTTCAAGCTTCAGCCGGATCGGGTTCTATCTTGGCATTACGGACGCGACGATGCCGAGCGACAAGAGAAGGGCGAGTCAATGGTTACGCAAACTTTCTAGCAAACTTACGTCCGCTCTTCATTTTCTAAACTTTCTTCTTCTTGTCTCGGTCAATCTTTCCCGTGTACTCTTGAGATGGCCTTCGTACAGCCTGATTTTTCTTTCGAAGAAATCGGCGGCTTCCCTGCAAGTCGATTCCTGCGTTAAGGCGTACTTGGCAAGAAAAGGAATTAGGAGGCCGTATGCTTGTTCCCTAATCATCGGTTCAGGCCGACCGCTCTTGGCGCTTTCATCAACTGCTAGAGAAAGCGCGTTCTTCAAACTCTGTAATTGAACGTCTTCGACCGTAGCTCTAGGCTCCGAGGGGGTTTTCGTAAATGTGAAAACAAAATCGCCGACGAAGGCTCCAATTTGCATGGCGTGAAACGTAGTCATGTAAGGTCTAATTGGTGCTTGATACTGTACTCCGTTAGAAGGAAGGGTGAACCCTGACTTCACCGCAGCTGTGATGAAGCTTGCTACCACGCGGAAGTCCTTGCTGTTGAACGTTGAAACAAAATTCCCATCGGGCTTCAACACCCGGTAGCATTCAGCGAAGATTCCTTTCAATAGTCTTTCATAGTCTGCCAGAGACTTTCCTTGCGTTTTATTGATTATGACTTCATCTTTCTTTTCGATTAGTTTGCCATCATTCATCCAGACGCACCAGAAGTCTGAAAGTTCGGCATAGTTGACGTTTCCTCCGTAAGGTGGGTCCGTGATCACGGCATCTACTGCGTTATCTGGGATTGGAAGATCGGCACCGTTTCGAGTTAGAACGAGACATGTTGCGTCTCCGTCCGCGAGTTCGTTGAAATCGTGTGCGAACCTCGAGAAGTCCCCAATGTGATCGTTGCTGTAGCTCTTCCCTCTGTGAACTGCACTGAATCGACGTTTGAAGATATTCCACACATTGAGTTCGAGGCTCTTCGGATAGATCCAGTATGCATGCATGGCCCACCCCTCAACGATCGTGCCTCTGAGGTGTGACTGGCGACTGGCCCATTTCAGTGAACTGCTGAACGCGAATGAGAGCAGATCCTTCGCGGGGGCTCCAGCGAACTTTGAAATTTCTTTGCGGATGATCGAGAGGGCCAGAAGGTTTCTCTTTGTAAAAAGCTGATGGAAGCTTACGAGATTCCGTGCCAGAAGATAATCTGTCTTAACTCCCTGAGGAATGCGGGTTAAGGGAAACCATAGATCGCGTTTTTTCACGATGCTCTCGAAGTTTCGCTGAATGCGCGTTACCAGGCGGTAGTCGTCCTCGGTGGCGGCTTTTTCAAATGAACCACAGGTGGGGCAGTCGCCTTTGATACGTATAATCTGCTTAGTTTTCTCGTCCCACTCCAGCCAATCTGCGACGGCGTCTGATCGGCATTTGTTACAGTGTGTTCGGTAGAGTGAGGAAAGTTCGTTTCCAACTCGATCGGTCAGTTGAGTGAACAAGGAACGGAACTCAAAAAGATCGGCGGGGGCACACTCCATTGACGTTACGTAAGCAGCAATCGGGTTAACGTCGACACCGACCGCCTTCCTGCGCAGTTTCAAAGCTTCCACGACGGTAACACCTCCTCCGCAGAAAGGGTCGAGGACGATGTCCCCTTGCGACGAGTAATGGGATAGAAGATCTGAAAACACGTTCCACGGCCGTCGGGCAAAATATTTGTGCATTCTGTAGACTGCAGTATGGGGCTTGGCTTCCAATGTTTTTGAGTACACCGATGTCAATGGTGTTCGAGTCTTCCCTGCGTCTGTTTCTTATATCGGCCCGAGCCGTAAGCTCTAGACCTGGGTCGCCCATGATTAAGAAAGCTCTCTTTCGGGAGGGTCACGTGCCGAAAGGCGGGACATGCATTTCCACCTTCCTAGTGCTCACAGGGAGGGGTGGTATTCTTGTGGGAAAGATGACGAAACCGGACATATGGGTGGAGAGGTTCTTCGTTGGTGAAAACTTTGCGCCTCAATATGCTTCTTCTGGGAAATGGCTTCTTCCTGCTTCCCACCTAAAGTATGGCGAGAAACCCGACGACGCGGCAGAGCGAGTACTTACCGAACAAGTAGGGCTCAACGGCGTGAAGTTGGCATTAAGTCAGGTTCAATCGCACCTATCCCAAGATCCCAATGACCCCGAGTCTGCACATTGGGACATATGCTTCATTTACGAGGGAAAGGTGAAAGGAGACGTGAAACGGCCTGAGTGGTTCTCTGAACTAAGATTTGTCAAAGCCCAGGAGATGACGGCTGACGATTTCACCCGCGGACATGGGGATGTGCTCAAGGAATTCGGAATGATTCACTAGGACTCAACCATCTGGCAAGCACTCGACACATGCCTAGCCTTGACGAAGTTCGGGCGCGCCCAGTCGCTAAATTCAGCTTCGGTATTACAATGTCTGTCAAATGGTGATTATTGTAAGGGAGGTGTTGAAAGGATATGTGTTATGGTGGCCGTAGGTTCCTGACGAAGGAAGAGAAAGTTGAATGGCTTGAAGAATACAAGAGTAACCTGGAGAATGAACTCAAGGGCGTTACGGAGAGAATCGAAGAACTAAAGCACTGATTTGCGCGTAGATTTTCTCCCTCTTTTTCCCATTCCAACTTCATATTAAGGAAAGGTTACGCTGGTTTAGAAGAGTTGGCGAGGTCCCGTTCTTGATCTCCTTTAGACGGACGATTGATTTGCTCATTACCGCGGTCAGTACGTTGAAGTGGGGCTTTCCCTAGCTTCTAGCAAGCTCATCGTTGGTTCGGCTCTGCAAGCGGTACTCGTAGTCCTCATCCCAATCTATCTTTACCACACGCGGACAAGCGCGAAACAAACCTAGGTTCTCGCGGTTAAATCTGCAAACTGGAAGCCGTCTCGCATCACCCGTTCACCGACCTGAACTGGGATGGGCTTCTTGAAGATCGGGCCATCATATACGAACGTGTGAAATTCCCCATTCTCACCACACGGGTCTACGTTTTCAGGCAAGTCTCGGACGAGAGAGGAGTCGAATTCGCGTCCGGCAAACTGGGCATCAAGCTTTCTTGGGTCAACGCAGCAGATTATGGCTCGAAAACCAATACCCAACATTTCTCTAGCCAAGTTCGCTGTATCTTTTCCCCAAACTGGAAAAACCGGTGTCAGATCTATCTGACTTATTCTTTCCTCGCGGTACTTGCGGATATCTTCTAGGAACAGATCGCCGAAGATGACGTGCGTAACCCCTTTTCCCTTCCAAAACGAAAGCACTTCCCGCATCTTCTCCTCGTACAGTGCGTTGGGGCAGGGATATGGAATCATCACCTTCTGCAATTGAATACCCAATGAGTCTGCCTGCAATTCGAGCAGCTCTTCCCTGATCCCGTGCATTGACACACGGTGGAATGCGTCACTAATGGTAGTAAGCAAGCAGACGACTTCAAGTTCCTTCGCGGCTAATGTCCGGTGAAGAGCCATGGCACTATCTTTGCCAGAGGACCAAGAGAGAATAGCCTTCGGCCGACTCAAGGTTGTCGTCGTCTTATTCACGGCATGAAGACTTTCCATGACTCTGAAAAGCTTTCGGATGGGAAAGTGTGGCAAACGTTTCTAATTAATAGAGACTGTCGATGTGGCTGAGGTTTCGAAGCTCCCTTTGTTGGAAGCGATCGTTACGGCGCTTGCGAGGGCAACGATTTAGTTGATGCTGGCCTGCACGGCCCGTAACTGTCTGACAGTTGCGGCGTAACTGTCAGACAGATGCGCGCCACGCTTCAACTCGCTTCCGATGTTCCTTTCAATGGCCTCTGAAACGTTACTCAGATCGTGACCTTTGTTCCGGGGTTCATTATGTTGTTTGGGTCAAAGAGTCGCTTTATGTTCTTCATCAATTCGACCTCCGCTTTGTCCAGAAATTGCTCGACCTTCTCTGTTCTAGTTTTGCCTATCCCGTGTTCGCCAGTTATGACTCCACCAAGAGCCCAAGTGGCCTTGTAGATCTTGTCTGTCAATTCATCTACGTTCTGGAATTGGTCGCCTTGTTTTCGAATTATGTGAACGTGCAGATTGCCGTCGCCCGCGTGACCGTAGACGGGTAAGGGAACACCGGTTTCCTTTGAGATATCCTCGACGGTTTTTACGATCTGCTCAATCCGAGAGATTGGTACTACAATGTCTAAGATGTCTAGAAGGTCAGGTTTGAGTAGGTTGTAGAGATTGCTTCTGATCGATAGAATGTTTTCTTGATCCGCCGCTGATTCGGCTGCGAAAATATCGAGAGCAGTGTTCTCTTTGCATATTTCGGAGATTCTCAAACTTTTGGCGAGCACTTCGTCCCTAGTGTCCTCGCCGATGATTATTAGAAGATAATAGTTGCCGGTAGTGACAGGCCAAGTTCTCCCTATGTGCTTGGCCGTTCGTTCCATCAGGTCTCTTTCAACGTATTCGATAGCTAACGGGGCTACACCTTGTTTGAGAATGCTTGGAACAGTGCCTATTGCTGCGTGGCGGTCGTTGAAGGGAACGACCAAAGTGATCGAGGCGCCTTCTTTCCCATAGAGTTGAATTGTTGCATTCGTTACGATTCCGAGGGTACCTTCACTTCCAATAATGAGCTGCATAAGGTCGTAGCCAACGTTATCTTTGTGCACCTTTCGACCAAGATGGAGCAGTTCGCCGGTTGGGAGGATGACCTCGAGCGCTCTAATGTGATTACGCATTACTCCATGCCTAACCGCTCTAGAGCCACCGGCATTTGTGGCTACGAGCCCCCCGACCTGAGCGTTTTCGTCCCCTGGGTGAGGCGGGAAGGAAAACCCCTCTCTACTTGACTCTTCAATTAGCTTACCAAGCGTGACCCCTGCCCCAACATCAGCCATCATGTTTTCTCTGTCAATCTTGATCTGGTTTAATCGTTCGACCGATAACACTATACCATTCCTTGTCGGCACCGCCCCGCCTACAAGTCCCGTACCGCCTCCGCGTGGGAATATTGGAATCTTATTCTGGTTCGCGAGTTTAACGATGGCTGCTACCTCGTTTGCGTTCTTGGGTCTCACCACGACAATGTCGCTTGCAGGCTTAGGTTCCATAACTGGGGGGGTCTCATCTGAGAGATAGTTGAGCATACGTTCTCTCTTAGTAATCGTCTGATCTCCCCCGACGATCGACTCAAGCTCACTGAGCAAGACCGGATCCATTGGCGTTCAAGCCTAGGCAGGCCCGGTATCGTAGATAACCTTGCGCATAGGCGGTTAAAGCGGGTGGGTGCCGTGGGCGGGGTCACGAGTCAACATACTATTTAGCGACGATTTCGACGGTGGCATTCCGTGGGAGAATCGAAGAAATTGGCTGAAGGCGCCAGTAGGGACCCCCCCCTAGGGGGGGGTGGGCTCTCGGCTTGGGAGCGTGTCGTAACCCATGTTCAGTCAGCCCCTGAGCAGCTGTACGGGAGAATGGAAGAAAGACTGCAGACGGTTGTATGCGATCATTTGACCAAGATCTATGGAAGCAGTCAAGCCAAAGCGCTCGACGCCTTAAGTTTCTCCTTGAGTTCCCGCGGAATATTCGTGCTTATCGGCAGGAACGGGTCAGGCAAAACAACCCTCGTACGAATCTTGGCGACTGAACTTGAACCAACATCTGGCAAGGCTACGATAAACGGAATCGATGTCGTAAAGGAGGCACGGAAACTCAGAGAAAAAATTGCGATCGTACCCCAAGAAGCCAGGCCAATACCCTGGATGACTCCGTTACAAACAGTTCAGGCATATCTTCTCTGGAGAGGATTCGGCTACTCCGAGGCAAAGCACAGAGCTCTGCTAGCGCTTGAGAAGCTTGGTCTATCCAAGTCCTGCAATGAACTGAATCGAAAGCTATCCGGAGGGATGAGGAGGAAAGTGATGGTTGCAACGGTTCTTTCATCAGAGGCGGAAGTAATTTTCTTGGACGAGCCGACTACCGGTCTCGACCCAATTTCAAGGAGAGAGTTCTGGGCAACCCTCAGAGAGGTCGCAAGAGAGCGCTTCACGTTTCTCACTACTCACTACCTAGAGGAGGCTGAGGAGCTAGGTGACAAAATCGGTATTTTGGATCGAGGTAGGCTAATCCGTATGGGGACAATGAAGGAGCTACGGGATAGTGTCAGCTACAACTACAGCCTAAAGATCCTATCAGGGCCGAAGGAAGGCATCCCTGCGCCCGAGACGGGTGAGACCATTACCGGACAGGACGGCAATGTCATGATCCTCACAACAGAAAACGAGGCCTACAGAATTTCAAGAGAGCTTGTCAAGCAAGGCCTCAAGTTCGCTGTTAACCCAGTTTCCCTTGATGACATATTCTTCTATCTTGCGAGGCGGAAAGCAGGTGAATGATTCCGTAAGAGGGCACCAGTCGTTGCGTCGGAGAAACATATTCAGCCAGATTCTCGCCAGTATTCTGGTTAATTCTATTTATGAAATGCAGAACTTTCCGGTTGTACTCATCAACACTGTTCTTTCTCCTCTCTCGTTTCTACTAGTGATCGTTTTCGTAAGTCACGGTTCGTTGCTTGGCGAGGCGATTCAAGGTGGGTTCATAATGAGCATGTTTTCTGCCGGTATCGGGCTTCAGGGTGACCTATCTCATCTGAAGAATGATTTCAAACTTCAAGATATGGTTGTCAGTTCGCCAACTAGTTGGCAGAGTTACATGTTTGGAATGGCGATTTCAGAACTCGTCTATTCCCTACCGGCCCTCGTGGTGCTCGGCGTGCTCGCGTATTACTTCATGAGTTTGAGCGTTTTCGGGCTGTTGGCGTTTGCTGGGGTGCTTATTCTGATGTTCTTGACTTCGATCGCAATCGGTTTCACTCTTTCAACATTTTCCACGGACATCGTCCAAAGCTTCGCCTTCTCGAGGCTAATTTCAACGCTCTTCTCGACGATACCCCCCGTCTACTATCCGATTACATACATCCCGCTTCCGTACAGGTACGTAGCGTATCTCTCTCCAACAACTTACGCTGCGGAGCTTGCGCAGAACGCTGCTGGGTATCTCCCTCTGTCATCTACAAACGCCACATTGGACTGGATCGTACTCATCGCCGTTACTGTGTCGCTGTTTCTTGTGGCAAGCACCAAGGCAAGATGGGTTGAGATCTAGTAGAGATCGAGTGGTCTCGAAGCGCTTGAGCCCGTTCACGAACGCTTCTAACCAGCTGCGAATAGATTTGTTGGAGTCCATCAAACGACCATGCGCATACTGGGACAAGCGTGGGCAAGCTCGAAATTTCGTCACAAATCCCTCCTGAATGTTGGTGGGTAATTATTTCAATGAGCCATCGCCTATCTTGGGACCTTGTTTTCCGAGATGGACCATTTGGAAGAACTTGAAACAAGCTTAGTGGATTCCATAATTCAGGAATACGGAGTCAATGTGGACGCTACGAGACCCGCTAACCTAACCAAAACAAAACTCAATCCGCAGACCAGAGTCTTTGAAGTTCAACACTCGTCATTGAATGCCTTCATCATCGACACTCCTATGACCCGAAAAATCGCTTGCCACCCACACGTGGTAGGGGATGAACTTGAGAAACTTACACTCGAGGCTGCAGAACAAAGCTTGCCTGCTATTCTCGAACTATCACAAATCAATTCCACTAAGAAAGGTGCAATAGTCTTTGAACAAATACTCCGAGCCGCTCCCGGCTACAACCTGCATCAGGCAGCGAGTCGAGCAATTCCAGGCAACTATAGAACCGTCAACATTAGGCCTCGCTACACTCACACATCTTATCGAGATCACGACGGCATGGTTCAGCGACAACTTGACATAGTTTACGAAGATTTCGCGGAACTTCCCGCAAACAGAGAGATTTTCTTGATAATGCAAGATACGGTCGCAAGCAGTAGGTCAGCCGAAGTCAGCATCAAAGCCGCAATCAATCATTGCGAAGAAGCCGGATCGCATATCGGCAAGTGGATTCTCTATGGATTCATTGCCCTCGAAGGACTGAAACTGCTCGACAAGATTGCACGAAGCCACGGCATCCCTTTAGTAGCATTTGCAATGGGCAATCTGACCGCTCTCTGCGCCAACAATTACGACATGCCCCTATACGGTGTAGACGAATGGCTCTGGCGCAGGGATCATTCGATCCACAAGCTCGGTGCATTGCTCGATAGAGACGCATTTGTTGAATATCTACACGAATTTGTTCCCGGATCGGATCAACCCGGTGATTGGTCCGCACGCCAAAGTAGACTGTTCAACGGCCAGGGTTATGAAGAAGGTGACATAGCTGGCCACCTAGAAAACAGCATACGACTAATGAAAAGTCTGCTAGAGATCGGAGAAATGAAGGATTGGCAGGAAAAGATAGCGTCGGATGAGCTACTAAGACTGGAGAGGGGATTGGAAAAGGTAAGGGCAGATCCTCTGAGATAGAAGTCACGTCAGATTCAGGAATTAGGCCAAGAGTTGTCAGAGCTTCCCTGCATTTTCTAGAAATAACTTGCGGTTTCTGTATCTTCCGACATGGCAGTCAAGTCTTGCGTCAGCCCTATGCTGGTTAGGTGATAGGACGTCTGAAAACGAATGGGAATTGTCCTGTGGGATCCTCAACAATCATCAATCTCTCGCCAATTTGAATCGCACGATTTCCCTGCACAGTGCCAAGTATCTTTACGCCTCCTAGGTCGAGAACACAGTGAAGGAGGGGCGACGGAAACCCCTTCGGGGCAACGTGAAGCTCCGTCCACGTGACCACGGTGCCCTCCGAGGGGAGTTCATGTGCCTTGACTTCCTCAGAATAGGTAGGCCCGCATTTTGGACAAACGGCCACACTCGGGAAGGCAACGTGTCCGCATCGGCCGCATTTTGAACCGTAAAGTCTCTTTTTCACTGTTTGCTGTTGTGCAATTGATGCCAACTCTTTCAACTCCGTTCAAGAACCGTTACAATTACACTGTTTCCAAGCCCTGCAAAATTACATGCAAGCGCTCTTTTGGCTGCGACAACTTGTCTTTGCCCTGCCTGACCCCTGAGCTGCCAAACCAACTCCACTATTTGGGCGACTCCAGTAGCTCCGAGAGGGTGCCCCCGACCTTTCAGACCACCACTAGCATTGATTGGAAATTCCCCGCCGATCTGAGTTACTTGGTCTTCCAAGGCTCGAGCACCCTGTCCTTTTGGAAAGAACCCTAGGTCTTCGCTTTCCACTATTTCGAGCACAGTGAAAGCATCATGCAACTCTGCTACATCAATTTCGCTTGGTGTTAGCTTCGAATCATGAAAGGCCTTGCGTCCAGCTTCCCTTACGGCAGGGATCGCGAATTCTTCGGAGCGTTGGTAGAACATTTGCTCATCTGTCGAATGTCCCATGCCAACTATCTCGATAGTTGGCTTCTTTCCACCTTCCACTTCTTCAGACTGCAGTAGTACAGCTGCGGCTCCGTCACTTATGGGCGCGCAATCAGTCACGCGAATTGGGTCGGCAACAATGCGTGAGGACATGGCCTCTTCTAGAGTGATTTTCTTCTGGAGATGAGCGTACGGGTTGAGCGTAGCGTTGCCTTGGTTTTTCACAGCCACTAAGGCAAGATGTTTTGTTGAGACGCCAAATTTCTGCATGTATTTGCGGGTAAACATCGCAGCCAGTGAAGGCATCGTTACCCCATGAACCACCTCGCCAGTCGGGTGTCCCATGCTTGCAGCGATTATCCTAGTCGCGTCCTCAGTTGGTAGGTGCGTCATCTTCTCGACACCAACAACCAACGCGCTTTTCAGGAATCGTCCCGCAATCGCGCGGTAAGCTTCCTTTAGCGCACACGATCCCGATGCGGTAGTGTTTTCTATTCTCTCAGCTTCGCACGGCAACAAACCCAGCTGCTCAGCAACTATAGGGCCGAGGTTCTCTATCCCGCAGAATTGCCCAGAGGCGGCGCTCCCAACATAGACGGCATCAACTTTCAAATCCTTCTGCCCAGCGTCGTTCAGCGCACCTAACCCAGCCTCCACGGCTAAGTCGACAATACTCTTGTCTTGACGTTTCCCGAACCTAGTCATTGAGACGCCGGTGACGTAGACGCGATTCAACTCTTGTCATTCAACGAGTCTACCCTGGTCATTTAAGTAGGGTTTCTGATTTCCGCCTCCGAGACTCTCAGAGGCTTTGTCGCCCAACTAAATTCCGAATCAGAACTGCGGCTCGGTGAAGATTGATTCTTCTTGGGAATGGATTCTAGAGGTCGATATGTTCTGGCATTTTCAGGTTCTGCGATTGCTTCAGCAAGTCGCTTGGTACGGGCCTTTCACCCATGCGGGGCCCATACTTCGGCTTCACGAAGCTATACCACTGATCCTTGGTGTTGAAGAAGACTCTTGCGCCGCCTAATTCGTGTTGAATTTGAGGATAGGGTTTCTGAAATTGAGCGAGTCCTAGCCCCCAGTACCTAATTCCCGTGTAGCTCTCATAGGTTGCCCACCATTCCTCCACTCCAAGGTTCTCGAAGGCATGCTCCATCTTAGCAAGATACATGAGCGCTCCTATGCCTGCCCCACGCTTGAAAGTCATTGTGTGAAGACTTATCGCGACTTTCTCATCCCAAAGGCGCGCATTAGCAATCGCCGCTAATTCTCCCTCCAAAACCCCGACGAGGCAATAGTGATCCTTTACGCGCTTCCTGTACCATGACATTATTTCCGCATAGACTCTTGACGCGACTAGGTCGTAGAAGTCCTTCTCCTCATCCATGATGGATCGCGTGGTCTTCAGAATAATAGGGATGTCGTCTGTCGTAGCCATCCGCACCACCATTCTCTTCCCGTCCGGCAGTTTGAGAAGTCGTGGATCATACCTTCTGGCAAGAAGAGGGGATTCTGGTGGCCGGAGAATTGGTTCCAAGTCTTCGACATTTATCTTGACTTCCTGAAGCGTCACAGGACAGGGAGGTTTGAAAGACATTTAGTAAAGCGCCGTCCGAAAGCCCGTCAGGCGTCCTTTTAGCGGTTGCGACATGAACTCAGAACTGGGAAAGGTGTGCGAAAATTCATTGAATGGTTAGGAAAGTCCCATGTTCTGCGCGATGCTCTCTGTGTTGCGTCCGTTCCCTTTGATATCTGAAATCAAACAAAGCGCTAGGATCGCGCCAACCGAAATGTCAATACCGGAGGTGTGACCTCTTGGTAGAAGAGTTTCTATAGCCAAGATGAACTCATCTTTATTTCCTAATGCTGCTGAACGAATTAGTTGTTGAACTTGATCGTCGAGCACCTGACGTTGCATGTAATCCAGCAACTTGGCACTAATCCAGTTAGTGTTCTTTTGGACAAGGTCGAGGTCTAGAAGCACCTTTGAACGGTTAATGTTGTGTGCGAGAGAGTTGTATGTGGAAAGAAACCCCCCGAGAACGTCATCTCCCGAGGGGGTGAAACCTGATCCTAAGCCTACAATTTTCATAGCCGGTTCAGAAAATTGCCCAGCCTTTCTGGAGTCTCTTAGGGTAATGATGCCTGTATGGACAAAGTTCCTCGCCCCTTCGTGCGCTAGACCTTTCGAGTCTAAGACGCTGTGACTGGTGTCGATTATCCTTAGAATTGTGGAAGAGAGGTTGAGAGCTTCTTTAGTTAACCTAAATTGTTGAGCGGGTAGGTTTTCGAGATTGTACCCATTGCCGTCCGGGATTGTTGCACCTAGCTGGATTGTTGCTGTATCGCCGACGTGAATATTTCTTTTATCAACCGAAACAGGTTCTAAAGGCGTCACTATTCGCTCAATTACAGCGGCTGAATCAAGATTGATGGTTATTGGTGATTTCAACTGGCGGTTAGTGATGAAGATGAGGTCGTTCTTGATGGTTTTCACGTAGAATGAATTCGGGAAAGCGCTTACCACATATCCTACGACGCCTGATCCTCCAACTAAGAGTGCCCTAGCTGCAAGTGCACCTATGCAGTTCGTTTGGAGGAGGGTTCTCAACCTTCGCCCTTAGACGCCATACCTTTGCGCGAAGGATTTGAGTGCTTGCTTGAAGATCTCTAGCGGGAATGAGACTATTCCCGCTCCCACTTGCCCTATCCCAGCTTCCCTGTGGGCAATCCCTGTGTTTATCGTCGGCGTTATCCCCGTCCTAACGACTTTGCGGATATCGATGCCAGTTGGTGTTCCTTGAAAGTCGAGGAAGGGTATTATGAAATCCTTGTTCTTTGCTTGAGTAATCTCATACATCTTCTGAGTGTTCTCGACGGCGTATGCTACGCTTCCACCAACCCATGAAACAATGCTTGGGGCGGCTGCCATCGCAAACCCACCAAAACCAGCTGTCTCAGTTATCGCGCTGTCCCCTAGGTCTGGATTCGCATCCTTCTCAGTAAACCCCGGGAACCACACCCCTTTTGGCACTGGTGCGGGCGCAGTGAACCACTCGTGCTCTAGGCCACTAACCCAGATTCCCGCGTCTGTCCCATTTCGAGTAAGGACCGTGACTATGGTGCTATACTTGATCTTCTCCGCGGCCAGTGCGATTGCTTTAGCGCTGGCCATTCCTAGGTTGAGGAGCGTGAAGTTGTTTTGGCTCATGAAATTGAAGGTCTCAATCAACGTCTTCTTGTCTAAACCGGTCTTCATCATATAGGGGGTAATCTCTTTGAGAAAGAGTAAGGTTGTCGCGTTGTAGCGGTTATGGCAGTCGTCACCCATTGTTAGAGCCTGGGTGATTATCGGCTTCATCGCGACGCCATCTTTATCCCTCTTGATCTCCTTGATTGTGGCCTCAAGTGTCGTGGCTAGTGTGTCGCGCATCCAGACGAGTCTTTGTATCACTTCGTTAGAGTAGGCGCCATACCTCAGAACTTTTCCAATTCCTTCGTTCAAGTTCGAGTACGTTTTGACTCCGAACCTACGGTCGTAAACAACATATACGGGCATGTTCGGTGATACGATGCCCGCCATGGGACCTACCGAGTCATGATGATGGTTCGGTACGAAAGTCATCTCTCCCGCCGCCGCAAGCTTCTCAGCCTCCACCCCGTCGCGTGCCCAGCCTTCGTAGATCGCTGCGCCCATTACAGCTCCCTTCATTGGCCCACTCATACGTTGCCATGCGATGGGGGGCCCTGCATGAAGCAGCATTTTGTCTTTCATGCCCGGAATAACCTTGCGAGCTAGTCCAATCTCGACCCACACCGGGTCAGACTCCATCATTCTACTTACTGCCTGCTGATTGGCTTTCTCAATTTCATTCTTGAGTTCAGCGGGCGCCAAAAGAACCACGGGTGCGCTGAACCTTACAAAGCTATAAGTCGATTTTGGCGAAGTCTCAACCGCGTGAATGGGAATTATGTTAAATCCATAATCGAGGCGGTCGTACAGTTGCAGTTGAGAAGATTAGCGGACTGCTAGTGTGGTTCACGAGATTGAGCATAATTCGGAACCTAGTGAAGCGAAATTTCCGTAGAGATTCCGTTCAACTCCTCCACCTCTCCGAGGAGGCGAAGAAGATCAGTGGAATCAAGGATGCGGCTGTTGTCATGGGCACAACGACAAACAAGGAGATACTGACGAGGCTCGGCCTTCTGACCAAGGAAGGAGAAGCAGCATCAGATTCTGATATGATACTCGCCGTTGTTGCTGACTCCCAACCGAGAATAGATGAAGGCTTGAACCAAATCGAGGAAATGCTACTAAGGCCACCCACGGCCAAAGGGCGTAGCTTCTACAGTGTAGAAGCGGCTTTGCAGGCAATGCCTGGAGCTAACCTAGCGATTGTTTCAATTCCTGGGGAATTTGCCAGGGATGTCGCCCTCAAGTTGTTGGACAAAGGCATCAATGTTCACCTGTTCAGCGATCATGTCCCACCTCAGCATGAGCTGGAGCTGAAACAGTATGCGAAATCCAAGGGTTTGCTTGTCATGGGGCCTGGAGCCGGGACTTCGATCATCGGCGGCAAAGCGATCGCCTTCGCTAATGTTGTCAAGAAAGGGAAAATTGGCATCGTTGCCGCGGCTGGGACAGGGCTCCAAGAGGTAAGCGTGCTACTCAGCGAGGCTGGCTTGGGAATCTCAGTTGGGCTGGGGACGGGCGGCGGGGATGTCAAAACCAAGATTCGCGGACTAATGATGCTCCAGTGCATTGACGCACTTGAACGCGACATAGGAACGAGCACAATCGTTGTTGTTTCCAAAGCGCCCGACAGCGATGTGAAGAAGAGTATACTCGGCCACATAGTGAACGACACTAAGAAAAGATATGTAACATGTTTTCTTGGCCCAGAGAACTATGAGATCCCTGCGACTGCACGAGAACGTGTTAAGGGAACAAAAACGCTTCACGCAGCATTCGTAGAAGCAACTCGAAACTCGACCACTGACGGGCAGCAAGGCACTGCGAAACAATATACGTTTTCACGCAATGAGTTAGCCGCTCTAACCGACAAAGCAGTAAAGGGATTGAGTGACAAGCAGAAGTACATCAGAGGCCTGTACACAGGCGGCACGCTCGCTTACGAGACCCTCATTATCCTCGGCCGACTGCTTGGCCCCGTTTACTCCAATGCTCCTCTTGATCCCAAACTGAAGCTGGCTGATTCCTATCGCAGTACAAGAGATGCCATAATAGACCTAGGGGAGGAAGAATTCACCGCTGGCCGAGCACACCCAATGATAGACCCCACAATCCGAATCATTAGGCTCATGGAAGAGGCCAAGAACCCGGAAGTGGCTGTAATTCTAATGGACGTAATGCTGGGATTTGGGTCCCATCCGGATCCTGCCGGTGCAATGCTGGGCGCGATCGAGGAGGCTAAGAAGATTGCTCAAGCGGACGGGAGAACAATACCAATACTGGCGCACGTATGTGGAACTGAACAAGATCCACAACCTCTCTCAGACCAAGAGGCGAAGTTGAACAAAGCAGGTGTGCACCTATTTCCAACAAACGCAATGATGGCCATCGCTTCCGCAATGATCTCGAGAAGAGGAACATTGGACAAGCGGGCAATGGAAGATATATACTCGCATTTCCTCATCAGCTTCTGATGAAGTGAAAGGAATGAGTGAAAATATCCTACAGCTTTTCACTTCAGAGCTGAAGGTAATCAACATTGGGCTTGAGCTTTTCCGGGACGCGCTAGAGGCTCAAGGTGTCGACGTGGCACAAGTCTCGTGGCAGATGCCCATTAAGATTGAGAAAGAGTATGAGGACATTCTCTCGAAGATACTCTAACCTCTCTTCTTCGGCTCTTTTGTGATTGCCGAATAATTGTTAACCGGGTGACGGGTCAATGGTTTCGCATTAGTTGGGTTGTTCGTTCTTCTTCTTTTTTGTCTTCCTAGGTAGCGGGGAAACGTGCAGAAAGCACATAGCATCGCGGCTTTTTCAACGAAAAGTTTCTGGAGACAGGAGAGCTCCCCTTAGGGTGCAAGCCCTTCAGTCGTCGTGACTTCTTTCCCTTTTGCCTCCAACGCCAGTACGAGGCATGACTTGACTGGTTTACCTTCGAGGAGAACCGTGCACAGCCTGCACTCTCAATTTTCATTTGATTCTTTTCGTTATTGTCGCATGTAACAAATGCCCGAAAGGCTTGTCAAGCGGGCAACTCGAACTTGATCTTGAGTAACCCTTGAAGTTTCTGGACTTAACTATCCCACTCGGAATTGCTACACCACCGTGGCCGACCTACGAACCGCTTCAGCTGAAATACTTCAAACGGTTGGCTCCCAACGGAGCGAACGGCCAAGTCCTAACGCACTCGAACCATGTCGGAACCCATTTGGACGGTGAGATCCATTTCTTCACCCCTGGAAAAGATGTGGCGAGTTTGGCGATGGACTTCTTGGTTGGCCCGGGCGCTGTGGTCGACCTTTCCGATGTTGCCGGTGATTACGATGTATACACTTCGAAGATGATTGAAGATAGAGTGAAAGTCGGAGAAGGCGACATACTCATCATTCATACCGGCTACCACAGGTATGGTTGGGATCAACCGACAGCGGACGAGATTCGGTATATGGTGAAGCACCCGGGCCCGGACAGAGAGTTTGCCGAATGGGCGAAGCGGAAGAAGATCAAATGGATTGGCGTCGACTGCGGCAGCGCCGACCATCCAATGAACACGATCATTCGTGATTGGATGCCCAGACAGGCAAAAGAGGCTGACGCGCACTTTCAGAAGAAGTTCGGCATGAAATTAAGCGAATACTTCACGGACGATAAGTATCAACTCATGCATATCGAAATGTTTCCTTATGGAATCATTCACGCCGAATGCATTAGCGGTGACATAGACCTACTCCTCAACAAACGCACAACCATCGGCTTCTTCCCGTGGCGCTTCGTCGACGGCGAGGCAAGCATTGGACGGTGTGTAGCCATCATGGATGATACCGAATACGAACAAGCGATGAAGAAGAAAGCCGCGCTACCGAAAACCCGCTTTGGAGATTCGATCGGATGCAAAGGTCCCAAGTGAATTAGGGACCTTCCATTTTACACTCAGCTTGAAACCAGAGTACGCGCCGAGCATAGCTGGAAGTCCAAGTGCCTTTAGTTCACGAGTACAGCCGCGCATTGTTGCGACGAATCATAGGCTTCAACCGCGCAGCCTTGCAATTTCCTTTTTTCGCATTTCTTCCGCTACGGGTATAGTGTACCCCAGGCCAAGTTGGTGAAGCTCCTCGTTTCTGGGAATGCCTGTCTCCACATCCCAGCTTCTAAGCTGGTAGTATTCGTCTAGCATGGGTTTCAGGTAGACGACATGCCCCTTAGCTCGTCCCGGAGACGGCGACCTCTCTTCAAGCAATCTCCGTGGCTGAGTATCGTCCTTCCTCGTTATCCCCTCTCGTACGTTGAACATTCTCTGCAGGTTTACGATTCGTTCACCAATCACCTTCAGTCTCTCAACATCGATTTCGAATCCGGTGACAAGGGAAAGTGCTGTGGCTATTCGGTCCCAGTAGAGCGCTGGGGGGAAGAAAGTGCCAAATTTGCATACGCCTATCGAGTCAATGACAGTCCCGAAGTCTTCTCCGTCCTTCACGACCATAGCTTTGTATTTCGTTTGTATACCGTCGATGATTTCGGGCATGTACTGTTCGCCGTAGCGTTTTACAGCCTCACTTGGGTATCCCATCTCATCGATGGTCGGGAATCCTTTCAGGTGGTCTGCGCCTCGACTTGCTGTTGCCTGCGCCAAACCCATCGATTGCTGCGATCTTCCGTCTTGCGAGGGAATCTCCTGTCCCTTGATGTGCATAGCGTAGTAGTCGGATCCTTTGCCGATTTTCTGTGAAGCTCTTCTGACGCCCTCTGCCAGGAGGTTACCAATCTCTTTCCTGTATGTGATTCTCTTAATCAATTCCACAACCGTGTCAGAATTACCCCAAGTCAGATCAAGATCGGTCTCTTTTTTGCTGAGAATGCCTTTTTCGAAGAGTTCCATTGCAAACGCTATGCTAGTTCCAGTTGAGATCGTGTCCAACCCGTAGTCATCGCATAATCGGTCCGCCTCAATTATGGAGGGAAGATCCCTGTTCCAGACCCTCGCTCCTAGTGCATTCATCGACTCGTATTCGAGAACCAGGTTTGTGCTTCCCGAGTACTCTCCATCTTTGATTTTGACGATGTGATGGCAACCGATGGGACAGGCGAAGCAGGCGATTCTGCGAACAAAATACTTGTCCACAAGCACCTCAGCGCTGATGTCGTCGACGAACTCGAAGTGACCCTGCTGATGGTTCTTAGTCGGAAATCGACCCACCAAACTCATAGGGACATTCAACTGTGGCGTCCCATACTTCGATAGCCCGGGTGTGAAAGGATTCTGCAAGACTTCTCTTTGGGCCACCAATGCGTCCTTGACGAAATCGAGTGGCCTGGCCGGGTTGACTTTAAGGTGTCCTTGCGCAGCGATGGCCTTCAGCCTCATGAAACCCATCAGCGCGCCTAATCCTGACCTAGCCGCGGCACAACCATGCGTCATCACCGCAGCGTACCTAACTAGATTCTCGCCTGCCTGCCCTATGCAAGCTGATTGAACATTCGAATCTCCAAGCTCCTCTCTTAGTAGGTTCTCTGTCTCCTCAGTCCCGTGACTCCACATCGCTTTGGCGTCCCGGAGCTCGACCTTGCCATCGTTAAGAGACAGGTAGACAGGTTTAGGTGATCTTCCCTGAAAAACAACAACGTCGAACCCCGCTTGTTTAAGCTTTGGCGCGAATTGGCCGCCTGAGTTGGCGTCACCATATATGCCCGTAAGGGGCGACTTACCTATGACTTCGAATCTACCTCCAGTAGGGTAGATTGTGCCTGCCAAGGGCCCCACTGCGAAGACAAGTCTGTTATCACCCGAGAACGGTTCAACATTCGGGCCAACTTCGTCCCACAGAAGCTTGGTTCCAAAGCCGCTACCCCCAAGGAAGTCATATGCAAGGTCTCTTTGCAGATCATGCACAGCAATTTTTCCCGTCGATAAATCGACTCGCAGAACCCTGCCCGCATATCCGGGGATGGTTGCCAGCGGTTACCATTTCCTAAATTGCCGTTGGACCTACAGTGGCGTATGAGTAGTCCGAAGTCGCCGGTAATTTAAGACCGGGCTTGAGGTCTTCGTAGAAGACCTGGGGAATCATACCCCTAGATACGAGTTCGTGGATGGTCGTTCCTCCTGCAAGGATCTTCGCCTTGTCGTCATGCGTCTTCAGAATGCTGATTACGTCCTGTATGGAGGTGGGGACGATGTAGTCGGTGGGACAGAAAATGGTCAAGTGAAATGACCTCTTGAAATAGGGAAAAAGGGTTTGATTTTTCAACGTATTAGGGGTTTGCCCTTACGATTTCTGCCCTGGTGAATAATGTTAAATACGTTGGGCCACGGCTGAACCATTCTTTATGGCTTCGAAGAAAGCCCCGATCTTCGTAAGGGAAGCTACGGGACTTGTAAAGAACGTTTCCTTGTTTGATGCGGTCTCAATCAACGTAAGTGACATGTCCGCAGGGGCAGCACTCGCGGTCGTTGGCTTCACGACCATCCTCCTCCCAACAATGAGCGGCGTCAACCTCGTATTGGCATCCCTGATTGCCTTTGCACTACTCATTCCGCAGGTCATAATCTACACGATGATGACTCAACGTTTCCCCCGTACGGGTGGAGACTACGTATGGGTATCGAGGTCTCTCGGCGGTTTTCTAGGTAATGTCCTGGCCTTGAGCGGTTACACGATCGGTAACATACCGTTCGCTTCCCTGATCGCGATGTCTGCGGTATTCGCTATTGGTTCCGTAGGGGTTTCGCTCGGCTATCAAGGCATGCTAAGTCTAGCACTTCCCGGGAATGTTCAAGGCGCGGATCCGATGTCGCAGTTCTTAGTCGCATGTGCGCTTCTCATAATCCTCTTCGCGATCAACATTGTCCGCCCGAGGATTGCGTACAAGCTGATTTCACTTTTCACCGCAGTTGGAATCTTCACCATAGTCCTTGCGATCGGTGCCCTACTGTCTGCGGGGCAGAGTGGCGTGGCGAACTACATCAATTCGCTTGGCATTTCAAACTTAAGTTACCAGAGTGTGGCAAGCAGCTACTCAGGGCCATCGTTTGATCTAACCGCAACAATGCTGTTCGTGCCTTATTTCGCGTTTTTCACTTATCCTTGGGTTAACGCGGCACCTGCTGTTGCTTCTGAAATCAAGGGCAAGAACGTGTTGAAGTGGAATGTCCCGGTCTCAGCAATCTTGGTTATGGTTTTGACTACGGCCGCCTTCGGAGCTATGTATGCGGCTGGGGGAATGGCTTTCATAAATGGAGCCTTGGTCAATGCGACTCTTGTTTATGACTATTCATTCAATTTCTGGACGCTGGCAATGGGTGTGGCCGGCAATCCGATTGTCGCATGGATAATTGGAATCGGCTGGATTCTATGGGTCATCAACATTCTCGCGTATCTCATCGTCGTGGAGGGCAGATATCTCCTTGCGCAAGCCTTCGACAGGTTCCTTCCCGAGAAAGTAGCTTACGTTAACAAATACGGTTCGCCAGTAATTGCGCACTTGATAGACTTGGTCATCATGATAGGTCTCGTGGCGGGCGCATCATTCCTGTATGGTACCTTCGTCTCCTTGTATGGCACTATCGTTGGTCCGATGATTTACTTTGCTTTCGTCGGGGTAGCCGCAGTCATCTATGCCGCGCGACATGAGAAGGGTGGTTCGAAAGCGCTTTTGGCGATCTGCGGTATTCTATCTGCTTTGGTCTTCTTCTGGCTTACGTCACAATTCCTGGCCTATCCGGCTATCTGGGGAGGAAACACTCTAGCTTACGGATTCATTGTAGGCACGGCCATCGTTGGGGCAATCATTTACGGCATCTCGAAGGTATATCATTCACGGAAGGGAATCAATATTTCCCTAGCCTTCAAACAGATACCGCCCGAATAGAACCAGCCGGCCTTTCCAGCGCCCAGAGAAATCGAGCATACTTCGCCGTGAGGTGGCCTAGCGCCAGTCTTTAGGGCTAATGCCTCTTACATATCCTGGCCTTTCACCCAACGCCTTTATTGAAACTCGGTTAGGAGGGATTTGATTGATGGGCCCTGATCTGATAATTAGAAATGCTAAGCTGCGATCAGGGAAGATCGTAGACTTTTCAATTGTAGGAGGAAGAATTCAGGCCATCAAAGAAAAACAAACGGGTTCAACTAATGAAATTATAGACGCCCAAAATCGATTAGTCACAGAGCCTTTTGTAATCGCGCATCTTCACCTCGACAAGGTAATGACAGGGTCGTTGGCAGACGAAGCGACTCTCGGCGAATACCATGATTCCTCCAGGCAAGGTCCTATCGCAGCAATCGAGATAGCTTCCAAGGTAAAAGCACACTACATTGAATCAGAAATCGTGAATCGAGTCACTCCGTTGTTAAGTGAAGCGGAGCAGTACGGGGTGAGGCACATGAGGGCTTTTGCGGATGTTGATACGAAAGCGGAATTGAAGGGCATTAGGGCTCTCCTCAAGGTCAAGGACGAATTCGAAGGCAGAATCGGCCTTCAGATTGTAGCATTCCCTCAGGATGGAATCATAAAGGAGCCGGGCACCGAAGAACTACTCTACGAAGCCATGGAACTCGGCGCAGATGTTGTTGGTGGAATTCCATGGATAGAACCTACTGAGGTGGATTCGGAGAAACATGTTAGGATAGTATACGAAATCGCCAAGAAATATGATGCCGACGTGTCAATGTTGACTGACGACGCTGCGGATCCGAAGCTCCGAACAACGGAGTACCTAGCCGCATGCGCACTTAAGAACGGATGGATTGGGAGGGCATCGGCTTGCCATGCCAGAGCTACTGGAATGTATGATGAAGTAGACCACAATAGACTCGTGGAACTGTTGAAGCAGGCCGAAGTAGGAATAGTTACTGACCCACAAACTGGGCCCGCCCATGTTAGGGTAAAGGACCTACTCAACGCTGGGGTCACCGTGGCTCTTGGCCAGGACGATGTCAACGACGCGTACTATCCCTACGGTAGATGCAACATGCTTGAAGTCGCTTTTCTCGCCTCACATTTACTGTGGATGATGACACGCCAAGACAGAGAGAAATTATACGATATGATAACTTTCAATGCAGCCAAAATTATGAGGATCAAAGACTACGGCTTGGCCGTAGGCAACCCAGCAGATTTGATTATCCTTGATGCCGAGGACCTCAGGCAAGCCTTGGGGTCCCATACGAGGCCACTCTACGTAATAAGAAACGGCCGCGTAGTGTCGTAGCTCGGTAGATGAACGAGGAGAACTCGCTCAGTATGAATTAATTGTTCATCCACGGGGCAGGTTCGAGCTCATTCATCTGGCACCTTCAGCTTTCCCAATTTAAAGACGCAATCGTAGTGAACCTGCCTGGGCACCCTGAAGGGTCAGGGTTCAGCACGATCCCAAAGTATGCAGATTGAGTGAGAGGGTATATGGAGAAACAACAGCTGGAATGAATGTTCCTACGGAATCTGTGCCCGAGTGACTTGCTACGTAAGTGAATACACGGTTCTCCTTTCGATTGTTCGTTTCTTACCTTCGGGCCAGAGTGTGAGGGGGATGTAGATTGCTGATGAGCGTCCGTAGTGTGTAATGTTGTCAGAGGCACAGGTGCTACAGCTTGGCACCATTCCGGTAAAGATTTGGTTGCAATTCTTGCAGAACGAATAGAACCTGGAATATGCAAGGAATCTGATCCCGCTCTTCGTTGCTTGGGATGTCAGGTTCATCAAGTTCTCGGGTGCGACCTTTGGCTCTATAGAGATGTCTGCTAAGTGACCGCCTGGGGTTGATGCTTGCAGCGTTCCTTCCACGGCTAGTCTTTCCTCTATGGGCATCTTTGAGGTCATCGGGACACCGGGTAGGTCCGTGTAGTACGGATAGTTTCGTCCGGCGTGAGCAGAAATGATGCTCTTACCGTATTGCTCCACGTCAAGTTCCGCCAACCGAGATGAAGCATCGTCGCCGGGTCTCTCCGCGACGACGAAACGCATTCCAAAGTTCTCCGAAGCGGTCGCGGTTTGTTTTCTTAATTCCTGAAGAACTTTCTCACCAAACGCCAGCGAGTCCTTCCTCAACTCACTTCCTGTATGCACTGAGCAAGCCTCATTTAATCCGAGAGGCGCAATAGCATATGTCGCTGTCTTTTCACGGAAGTACGGTGTAGCCTGACCGGAGCCAAACAGCAACGGAAGGGTTGGTTGCTTCAATCTCTCTATCATGAGCGTTTTCTTGATTTTGAAGGCGTCAACCATCAGGTTGAATAGGTCAGCCATGGAGCTGAACAATCGGTCGTCGTCTTTTCGTGCTTCATAAGCAAGCCTAGGGAGGTTCAGGAAGATCGTCGCCATGCAACCTGTCCTATAGCAATCTGACTCCCATTGCTTGCTCCATTCATCCGAGAGCCTAAGGCCTGTGGCAGTGTAGCATTCTCGTGCGCCATCCCGAAGTAGCGCTATGTACGGCAACGTTCGAGAAGCAGCCAGTTCATGCGTTTTCAGAATGCGAGGGCGCAACTCATGGCTCTGCGCGGCTGAATCTCGAAGCTTGAAAATAAGCCTAGGATTAACCAGCGGCCTAACCAACGCCTGCTGTCCTGTTGCTTCAAGGAGTGCATCAACAAGTCGCCCCACTTCCTCACGGTAATCTCCATAAACCCCAAACGTTTTGCCTCCCGGCCCGATGGCCTCTACCTTTTCCAGGAATTCCGGCACTTCGTACTCAATTCCCAGAGACAATCCTGGCTGGCCTGCGACAGTCGGAAAGTCTTGGCCTACGGATGCAAGGAATAGCTCCAGTGATTCTCTAATGGAATCGACGGATGACCCTTTCACGAAGGGAGCCAACAAAACATTGAACAGATCGAATTCTTGCTCGCCTGAGATTTCGGCGATTCCAAGTCTGTAAATGTGCTGAATCATCAACAAAGCGATGTTGAATGTCTGCGGTTGTCTAAATCCTACCAGACCATTCTTGAGGAAGTATCGTAGGTCATGTTGGATCTCACTGGGTTTGAGAGGCCAACTCTCTAGGTCAGCGATGTGTATTTGGCCTGCGATGTGCGCGTCCGCTATCTCTCGTGGCAGAGATTCTAAGAGAACATACTCGCCTAGCACCGAAGCGCCTGCTGCTTTCTGAACATAATCTGCTGCCAGACCACGTTCGCCCGTTGCGCGGAGGAGCTGTGTAACGTCATAGACGGGCATGCCCAGCCTTGTCAGTTTGTGTCTGTATTCCAGGAGCTTCTTCTCGATGAGGAGTGAGTTCACGAATTCGCGAATCAACGCGGAACTCAAGTACGATGTTCTTAGCTTGATTAGGCGGTCTTCGGCTTCGGCGGCAATCTCATCTGCCAGCTCCTGAGGCACACCTGCTTCGACGACTAACGATTTTGCTATCTTGTTCCTGTGAAAGTCCTCTTTAGCGAGACGAGACGTCCTAACGAACAACTTTCCGCGTTTCACGCTGACATATTCTTCGAGGTCTCGGGCGAAATGAACAACCATCTCTCCAAGTTCAGTTGTTTCGTACTTCTTCGTCCGCTTGTCTAGACTAATCAGCCCTGCGTCCGTCAGACTGCGAAGGTGGTAGACGAATTTTCCTGCATCACGGACGGGATCTAGCTTGAGAGATGACATGATCTCTGTGTAGGGGAGCGCGCCTTCTGTGGATAGAAGCCTAAGCACCTGCATTCTTAAAGGTGCGGATGAGGCGTCGAAGATGCTGGCTGCTTGTCTTTCGAGAGAACGAAGCATGGCGAATGCTATTCCTAGATTGGTTTAAAAAATTGTAGTAACCGAGGCTTTCATGGAAATAGCATGGGGAAATCGAACAGTCTCCTCTTCACGTGCGCCATGGATGCCGATTTTGAGCAAGTGAAACCGTACGTCAAGCGACGAACCCATCTATTCCATGAGACTCCTCGCCATGGCGGCGTATGCAAGTGGGCGGGAAACTGGTTTCTGCTACACAGGTTGGCTAGAGAACCCCGGCTACTAATCCGCATAATTCTCCCAGAGCATCCGGAATCGCTTGGAATTGAATAGCCGTTGTTTGTTCGCGGGTAAGATTTCACTCGCTGAATGTTCGAATCTGCACGGTAGCTATAGTCAATACTAGCGTCAGGATAACGAAACGCAGCCAGTCACTTGCTTCGTCTCGGATTGGAAGTATAGGGAGCTAACGGGTTATTCAACATGGAACCGTCCTTCGCTTACGCGGGTACGGTGCGTTCTCGGAGTGGTGTGTGTAGGTTTGTCTATTCTGGTGGAAGTTCCTTGAATACCAGGCTAAAGTCGAGCCCCTGCTTCTTGAAGTACCATTTTGCGGCCGGGTAGGCTATCGCTCCCACTATCCAAATACCTAGGACCAAGCCCAATGATGCCCACATTGTCAGTGATGGCGAAGCCCAGTTAAGGCCGTAGTATGGTAAGAAAAGAAACTGGTATGTGATGTAGCCGAAGAATCCCAAGACGATCACGCCAGATAACATCAACCACGTAGACGCGTTCTTCAAGTCGGCTCGCTTCTTCCAACCATAAGCGATTGCGGTTATGCCAATGAATGCGAACCAAAGTGAGCCTTCAGCTGAGGTAACGAACTCAGCCAGCCAGCTCGTGTAGGAGGCGAAAAGAATCATTGCAACTGTTATAATGAATACGATAAGGATTGATGTGATTGGAGTGTGGAACCTGTCGCTGACGCCAGCGAGTCTACGAGGAAGGATACCGTCAAAGGACATGGCTAGGATGTATCTGGAATCCGCAAGGATGGTTTGCTGAGTAGCCGCCAAATACCAGAACGCGAAGAAGATGTTCATTATCCACATAAGCGCCGAGTTACTGCCAGCAGCCATGGTCGCTATGGTTAGCATGTTCGGCGCGACCCCCATACCCCAGAGGGCGGACGGCCACGACACTGGCGCCTGCATCGCGAAATTGAAACCTAAGTAACTGTAATACATTTGCAGGAAAATCATCAAGAGCGCCCCACCACCAATAACTGCGAGCACAGTCCCGTACAGAGCCGATTTCTTAATATTCTTCAATTCCCCGCCAAACGCCGCCGTGTTGTTAAAGTAAGGTAATGCGAACATGAGGTATGGAAAGAGAAGAACGACCGCACCAAAGTCAAGTCTTGAACCAGTGTATTGAGATGCTATGCCAGTGTACGTAGCATTGTTCTGCTGCAAAACTGCCGAAACGCTCGATTGAACACCGCTCGGACCATTTACGACAAAAACGAGACCGACGATGATCATTCCGATTGTGCCGATCGCGGCGAAAACGGCGATGAGCCAGTAGGATCTTGCTGGCGACACGATGTTAACAGCCGTCAGTACGATCATTATCACTATGGAAACGACGGCCAAGAAAACGGGGGTTGTAAGCGTACTAGCGGCTGACGTGAGGCCCATATTGCCCGTGACCACTGCGATCGTTGAGATCGACGGTCCCAACGATAACGTGAACATCCAATTCAGTGAGATTGCTATGAACGGAAACCCGGTGAAGAGAAAACCGTAGATTAGTATGGTTGGGATCCATGCGCCAATGTTTCTGCTCATCCATACGTAGTCGCCTCCAGTCCGACCAACAGCCGGAATCATTCTATAGTAAATGTAGGCTTCCAAGAGCGCTACGATAAGAAAGAGCCCAGTCGCAACAACAACATCACCTCCAGGATTTCCGTTAGGGAAGAACGAGTCAGCGTCATTCATGAGAAGAAGCTCGCTACCGAGACCGATCTCACCTATGCTCGCCCAAAGCATAACCCAAGGGCTAATCGATTTCACAAGGCCTGTTGCTTCTCGGGTGAAAACTGTAGGGTGTTTAGTCGACAAGGATTCCAATCATGAGAACGGCTTCTCGAAATATATTAAACCTTTGCAGAAACATGCGATTTTTCAGAGCCCCAAAATGTCTTGCAAGCATCGTGTGCGGGTAATTGGTTATCTTTCACAGATTCTCGCTTCAACTCAGATCAAACATTTCACGGCATCTAGGCCGACTTCAAGCGCCTTGTCCTCCGCCATCTTCTTCATCTTCTCGTCTTCTGCGAAAGATGAGCCAGGCAGGACGCCAACGACGGCCGAGACCATTCCGAAACTCGTCTCATGTGCATGAGCGGCAACAGCTATTGCAGAGAGCTCCATTTCGGTTGTTCGGCAATTTTCAGTCTGGCAGAGGTGAAGGAAGATATCGGTACTGAGTTCGGCGTATAGTGAGTCTTTGGTGACGTTTCCACCCTTTTGATACGCGTCCTTTGCTATTCGAGAGCCCGCGAGTTCTAAGGCGTCTACCACCTCGCGGCTGCATTCGACTCTTGGATAGTTGCCTGCTGTAATGGTGAAATCCGGGCTGAGGCTGGTCCATTTTGAGCGGAATTTCTCATAGGCTTCTGGATGCCAGAAGTCGAGTCGGAGCAGTGATTGCATGATAGCTCCGGTCGCGCCGATCGAATGTGTCGCGTTGACAACGTCACCAGGCCGGATCGGCGGCATGCCCCTGCAGTTTATGCCGCCTGCTGTGCCTATTCGAATTACGATCTTATTCGGAAGACTAAACCTCTTGCCACTGACTCTGTACTCATTGCTGGTTAGCTTGTCCGAAAGAATCTCATTCATTATGATTTGAGTTGCAGAGGAGCCCATCTGCGTCTCTAATACCAGTACTGGAATCGACGCGATTGTTCCAATCACCATAGCTATGCGTCCAAACTCGGCGGTTGACGGGAAATTCTTAGTCTGAAGCTTTGGATTAGATAACTTTGCAGCCCTTTCCGGTAGGAGTACAGGGTTTCGAAGCTTTCGTGCGATAGTGTACACGCGTCTCCGATCGCCGACGGCCAAAACGATTGGCGGTGCGCGCCCCTCATTATCTTTCAGGTAAGGTATCCGATGCCAAACACGTGGTTTCTGATTGAGGAGCGATAGGGCCGTGTGTCGTCCTAGAAAATCCTCAGTCTCCCCGTCCAGCTGGCTCATCAGGCTATGCTCCGCTAGACACCGAGGGTTTGAGACCTTCGACGATCGAGACGCTAGCGCTTGCTCCAATGCGATTGGCACCCGCTTCGATCATTTGTAGTGTTTGTTCGAGTGTTCGGATGCCTCCCGCAGCTTTTACACCAAACTTAGGCCCGACAACTTCCCTCATGAGCCTAACGTCAGCTTCCGTTGCGCCGCTCTTGCCGAAACCGGTGGACGTCTTCACGTAATCTGCTCTAGCCTTCAAAGTCAGTTGACAAGCTTCCCTCTTCTCGCTGTCTGATAGATAGCAGTTCTCAAGTATCACTTTCACGATGACCTTTTCTCCTGCCCGCCGAGCTTCATCCACGACGCCTCTGATATCTTCGAGGACGAGATCTCCGTAGCCAGATTTGAGGGCGCTGAAGTTCATCACCATATCGATCTCCTGAGCGCCTTGTTCCAGTGCAATTCTTGTCTCATGAATCTTGGTATACGTTGTTGAGAGCCCAAATGGAAACGAGATAGTAGTGCAGACTTTCACAGCTGAGCCTCTAAGCGCTCGCGCAACGATCAGTGTATGGCTGGGGTTCACCACGACCGCGGCGAAGCCGTATTTGAGAGCGTCTTGACATCCTTTCTCGATATCGTCGTCGGTAAGACTTGGGCTTAGCAAGGAATGGTCTATCATGTTTGCTAATTGTTCTCTTGAAATCAATTCGCTTATCTTCCCTTAGCTTTTGCCAATGCGTCACGACCGAGCGCATTGACCACGTCTAGAAGCTTCTTCGCCTCGTCCAAGTTGGGGCTCTCAGCGTAACAACGTAGGGTGGGCTCCGTGCCAGAAGCTCTGAGGAGAATTGAGGAATGGTTCGAATAGTTCACTTTTAGCCCGTCGATCGTTGAAATCTCCACGCCCTGTGCATCCTTCCACATGCCAACAGCGAATTCCAATGCCCGCGATTTCAGTTGCTCTGGGCATGCAATATGGGTCTTGAACTGGTGAAACCTAGGGATCTCGCTTTGAAGCTCTTCCAAGCTCTTTTGTTCCTGTTTCATGATCTGCAAGAGTCTGCCCGTCGCAAGTGCAGCATCACCGTACATTAGCACTTGTGGCCAAATGTATTTGCCGGATTCTTCCGTTGCGATTAAAGCGTCCTTGCATTCGCGCAGAGCCTCAGCCATTGCTGGTGGTCCAACCTTTGTGACGGTAAGAGTGCCTTCATATTCTTCGCATAGAAGTTGGATCACATTCGACGTATTGATCGTTGTAATGATGCGCCCACCGTTGTGGTTTTTCAGTTCATTCTTGACGAAGATGGCGCACGTGATGTCCCCCCATAACACTTCTCCGCTCTTGGCGAAAATTGCTCTGTCTCCATCGCTGTCTGTTCCGACTCCCAAATCGGCTCGCGCGTCTTTAACTGCTGAAGCTAAACCGCTAAGAGTTGAAGGTTGAGGGTAAGGGGAGCGTGCCGGGAATGTTCCATCCGGCTGCCCGTTTATCGTAGAGACGCTGCAACCTGCGTTTGTAAGAGCCGTGGCCAGCGTCGCGCATGTTGATCCGTTCCCGGGATCAATTACCACGCGGTAGTCTCCAATATTGCCCAGCTGCCTTTGCATCTCTCGGAGATATTCTTCTGTAATGTCGAGGGTACTGAAGGAGCCTACTTCGTTCCAGGGTACTCGCTTGAATTCATGGAACCTTAATATTTTCTCAAAGGTCTTCTCGCCGCGCTCATCCATCTCACCAGTATCCTCCAAGAAGAACAGTAGGCCGGTCGTTGGGCCCGGTGTGTGGCTGCCCGTCACCATTACCCCGCCCGAATAATGCAACCTCTTAATCGCAAACAGAAGCGCGGGAGTGGGCACGACTCCGCAATCGACAATGTGAACGCCACCCGCTGACAGGCCAGACATCAAAGCGTTTTGAATGAGTCGAGAGTTCAGCCTGACGTCTCGACCAACTAGAACGGTTCCCTTATTCTGCAATGTTGCGGCGAACGTTAGGCCTGCTTTAGCAGATAATTCTGGCGTCAAGAAGCCGTCTATCTGCCCTCTTATGCCGGACGTTCCGAACAGTTTCTGAGGAAAGTTATCCTCCACCATGTCCGCAATCACCAGATGCGCGCTTGCTTTACCCAATTGGTGAACGTAGTAACGAGAACTGCCCAGCGATGCCGGAAATTAAATCTTCCTCGGGTCATAGCTCAGTGACGGAAACCAATTCTTCTTTCCCTTCGCTCGTTTGTCGCGATCCCACTTGTCGAGCAATTGCACAGCTTTCACGGCACATTTGCAAGCCGCACGGATATACTCTGGCCTGGGTTGAAGAGCCGCTTCGATGGACACTTGTGTTTCCGTCTCATCCTTTTCCGTCAACGCGATTAAATCGATTATAGAGCAGACGCAGCCAGCGCGAAGTCCGAATAGGTTTGCAAGCGTGAATAGAGTGGCTGCCTCCATCTCTGCGCTGATCACATTTGCTTTTGAGAAATCGTTTTCGATATCTTTCATCCAGCTCTGCTTGTACCCGCCGAAGCTCATATTCGAGTAGAAACTGTCACTAGTTCTTGTGATGCCAACATGATACGTGACGCCAGTTTGTTCAGCAGCCTCAACGAGAGCCAATACGACCTCTGGCGCGCTAAACGCAGGGTACTCAGACGGAACGTATTGTCGAGTGGTACCTTCCCATCTTACGGCCCCCGTTGCTATAGCAACGTCCCCCACTTTCTGCTCGGCACAGTAACCACCACACGTCCCAACGCGAATGAACGTGTCTGCTCCGCACCTAGCCAACTCCTCCACAGCTATGGCAACGCTCGGACCTCCAATCCCAGTCGACGTAGTTGAAATCTCAACTCCTTCGACCTTTCCAGTATAGGTCACATATTGCCGATTCTCAGCGACCTTGTGGGATTCATCCCACAACGAGGCTATCACCTTGACGCGAGCAGGGTCACCTGGAAGAAGGACGTAGCGTGCTACATCGCCCCTCCCGCACTTGATATGATACTGCAAATTCTGAGCCATTATGAAACACCTAACCGACTACTATCGCATGGATTTCTATTTGACCCAAATGGTGGTGGATCCTTGTACCTAACCTCCTCCCTCCCGCGCCGGGGGATTCCGGCCTTTTCAGGCTGTATGTTGGCGGCACGTTGCTTAATCTCTCGCACGGAGGAGTGCACCACGGCAGTCATTGTGCGCACCTTGACTTCGAAGCTTGTCTAGGCTGGCAGTGGCATTTACGTGTAATCGCTTCTCTTAACAATGCCCACGACGGGTTCATGGTTTAGGAATCTTCTCACGTTCTCAGCTGCATACGCTGCACCCTTCGTAAGAGATCCTGGAACTAGGCCTGAATTGTGTGGAGACCCTATGAAGTTTGGGAGTTCCAAGAATGGGTAATTAATACGAAACTTTCCGTTGCGTAGAGGTTCATTCCACCACGCGTCCACCGCTGCCGTGAAACTCGGATTGGCCTTCAACTTCTCGTATAGCGCAGCCTCATCGATTATGTCTCCGCGAGCCACATTCACGAGGATAGCGGAATCTTTCATCCAACCCAGCTCTCGGCTGCCTATTAGTCCTCGAGTTGAATTCGTTAACGGAAGCGCGACAACGATTACATCAGCGTGTCGCAACACGTATTCGAGATTCCTGAGGGTTCCAATGAATTCAACGGATTCATCCGTTTTCCCAGTACTATTGATCGCGTAGATTTTCACACCGAAACATCGTAGGAGGCGAGCAGTAGCTTTTCCGATTCCTCCGAACCCCAAGATTGCGCATGCGGATCCACTCAACATGCGGTTTGCGTTGGTTTGATCAAATATGCCGTTCTTCAGTTTGTTGTGCCGGTCTAACAAGTTCTTGGTGATTGCTAGCGTCATTGCCAGTATGTGCTCTGCCATAGGCTCCGCATAGGCCCCGGCGTTGCTTGCAATTGCAAGAGTGGGAGGTAGCCGAGGGAATGGGAGGTGATCTGCTCCGGCGGAGAGTAACTGTAGCATGTTTGCGTGGGAGATCATTCCGAACTCCGCTGGATGCAATTCGCGTGCAGGCTGCCACGAAATCAACACGTCCGCTGAGGCAAGTTCTCTTGAACGTTCCTCGGGTGAAATCTCCGAAAGAAAGATGACTCGGCCAACTTGGCCTAGAACTTTGAGGACAACCTCGCGCAGCTCGCCTTCAGCAGAAAAAGTGACTACAATGGTCCTCGTGGATTCACTCATTCTCTCAAACCCTTCAATGAATCAGAATAAGGGAGGCTATTTGGATTCTGCAACCAACGCTGATCGGCAGTTTTGGTGTGCGAAGTGTCGGTCGGCTCTACAACATGATCCGGATATCAGCTTTATTTGACTGGTCAAATTGAACGAGTCTCAGAATCCTTGGTTGCTGACAATGTTCAATGTATCCGAAGCTAAGGCTATCGAAGCGGAGATAATTCAAGTCAGACGGACAATTCACATGCACCCGGAGTTGTCCTATCAAGAGTTTGAAACGGCCAAACTAGTTGCGGGAAAACTGCACACCTTGGGCATCCCTGTGCGGACAAAGGTCGGTGGAACTGGTGTTGTTGGTTTGCTGAAGAGTGCTAAGAAAGGGAACGTAGTTGCGCTCAGAGCCGACATGGACGCGCTGCCGGTGACTGAGAATGTGGATGTGCCATTCAAGTCGAAACGGCAAGGGGTTATGCATGCTTGTGGGCACGACACGCATGTTGCCATGCTGCTCGGATCCGCGATGCTACTTTCAAAACATCGCGATGATCTGCATGGTCAAGTCAAGTTTCTCTTTCAACCTGCGGAGGAGGATGGGAGTAGGGGAGGCGCCAAACCAATGATAGACGATGGGGCCATGAAGAATCCGAAAGTCGATTATGTTTTCGGGTTGCACATTAGCGGTACAGAACCTTCGAACGTCTTCGCCTCGCGACCCGGTCCAATAATGGCTGCCCCCGACACGTTCAAGATTAGAATAATTGGTAAGGGCGGCCACGGGTCCTCGCCTCATGAAGCCGTCGACCCTGTATTCGTTTCAGCACAAGTAGTTACGGCACTTCAGGGTGTCACAAGCCGAATGATCGATCAACGTGAACCCTTCGTAATCTAAGTCTGCAGCATACATGCAGGCACGAAGGACAACATCATCCCTGACGAGGCTTTACTTGAAGGGACAATTCGCACAATGGATGAGCACACTAGAATTCGAGCGAAAAAATACGTCAACTCTGTCGCTAAATCCGTTAGCCGGGCGTTCAAAGCCAAGGCCGAGGTCGAATTCAAAGAAAACGCATACCCAGTCACCGTCAATGATCCCTCAGTGACAAACAAAGCCATGCGAATACTCAGAACGATCGGTGGAACTAGAACTGTGGTGTGTAAACCTATCATGGGCGCTGAAGATTTCTCACGGTTCCTTCAGAAGGCGCCGGGAACATTCTACTTTCTCGGCACGCTCAACGCAAAGAAAGGTTGCACGAACACAAACCATAGCTCGAATTTCAAAGTGGATGAGAGTGTACTCAAATACGGTACACTCTCGTTAGCCAGACTCGCTTACGAGTTTGGCAAGTCAAACGCCATCGGCTGAGAAACCGAAACATTGAGAATACATTAATTGCCTTTGCCTCCGGTAAGCATGCATTCATTAGTAATCCGACTATACAATTTGATGTGATTTGAATTGGAGTACCGTGAGTTAGGACGCACCGGCATGCGCGTCTCGGTCGTGAGTTTTGGGGCCTGGCCAATCGGGAGCGATTGGGGCCACGTTGATGACAAAGAGTCCTATGCTGCTCTGAATCGCGCGGTCGATCTGGGAACCAATTTTATCGACACGGCGGACGTTTATGGCGACGGTCGCAGCGAGAGACTAATTGGTCGACTGCTGAAAGAGCGCAAGGAAGAAATCTTTGTGGCTACGAAGGCCGGGCGACGCCTCGACCCACATGTTTCGGAAGGTTACAATCTCAAGAACATCGAGGGATTCGTAGACCGGAGCCTAAAGAATCTAGACGTGGAATCAATTGACCTGCTGCAACTGCACTGCCCACCCACTCCAGTCTATTCTCGGCCTGAAGTTTTCGAAGCTCTCGACCACCTAAAATCGAAAGGTAAGATTCGAAACTATGGTGTGAGTGTCGAGAAAGTAAGTGAGGGCTTGAGATCAATCGAATACCCAGATGTCCAAAGTGTCCAAATCATATTCAATATGTTCCGCCTTAGGCCAGCAGAGGAATTCTTTCCGAAGGCTAAGGAACGCAAAGTTGGAATATTGGCACGTGTCCCGCTCGCAAGCGGCCTACTCACCGGCAAAATAACGGCCGAAACCAGGTTCCCGCCCGATGATCACCGCAATTACAACATACACGGTAAAGCTTTCGATAGAGGCGAAACCTTCTCGGGAGTGGACCTCGACAAAGGCCTAGCGGCTGTGGAAGAATTGAAACAGTTAGTTCCCGTTGGGATGAACTTGACCCAAATGGCTCTCAGGTGGATTTTGATGTTCGACGCCGTGACTTGCGCAATCCCAGGCGCTAAACGCGTCAGACAGGTCGAGGAGAACGTCAGCGCTGCAACGCTGGCACCCTTAGATGGCAAAACCATGAGAGGCGTTCAGTCAGTTTACGAAAGATGGGTTAGACCGCAAATCCATGCCAATTACTAACCAGGCTCATGTAGTGACGGTGCATTCATGGAATCTGGTTCGCATTTATCCTTGAAGGAGCTGGTTTCAAGGATTGAGTTGATTCTGTGTGGCGTACAATCTCGGAAAAGAGAAGGAAAAGTGCTTGATCCAATTAACTTGTATTTGCCAATGCACCAGCATCCCCATGCAAACGATCCCACCTACAATACCAGTCGTTTTCGTTGGGTTTTGATTTGATTGTTTGCAAGCACTCTTGTTTACGACCGCGGCGAGAATCACGTAGATGCTTATGATTACGGCGGGCAGATTTGGAAGATACCGGAGACACCTTCCACTTCTGATGGCCATTGTTTTCTTCGCGACTGGGGATTATATGTCGCTAATTCGACTGCTCCGATTCATATTCTAACATGAAACCCGTTCGCGGGAGTCCAATCGCAAGCACTATTACCACTCGGTCCGAACCTTCCGAACCGGATCTACCTGCAGACGTTTTGATGAGAGTAGGTTTGTTGTTTTCGTCGAGGTTGGCTGAAGCCTGTACGTAACCCTAAATACTCGCGGCGACAGGCGCGGGTTGGAGAAGTTTTCTTATGCCTTCTTCCAGGAAAGTTACGAAGAAACCGATGAAAGCTTCCGCGAAAGCGGGCAAGGCACTTCGAATCACCTACGCCACGCTAAGGATCACACCTGAGGATGACAGGGCATATGATCAAGCCGTTGAACAGATACGCGCGAGGCTTGGCGACCATTTCGCAATGTACGTAAATGGTGAAAAATGGGTTGGAACGGGGGAGGAAGTCCCACACCTAAGCCCAATCAACACAGGCATAACCGTGAGCCATTTCCCGAAGGGAACACGGGACGATGCGAATGCGGCAGTAGATGCCGCACAGGAAGCCTACACGAAGTGGAGTGATACACCGTACAAGGAACGATTGAAACTTCTACGCAGGGCTGCGGACATCATTGTCGAGAGGCGTTACGAGTTATCGGCGTGGATGGCGTTTGAGGTCGGCAAGAACCGAGCCGAATCGTTGGCAGAGGCGAATGAAGCTGCGGAACTCATACGGTATTACTGTGACCAGATTGAATTGAATCGAGGGTTCTTAAGACAACTCGAATCCCCCGGCCCTGGACAGGAGACGGTTAGCGTCCTCAGGCCGTACGGGGTCTGGGCGGTAATCGCCCCCTGGAACTTCCCACTATCACTATCTACGGGTATGACTGCGGGGGCAATGGCGACGGGGAATACGGTGGTCTTCAAACCCTCAAGCGAATCTCCCGTACTCGGCTACGAGTTAACCCGAGCCTACGCCAAGGCCGGCATCCCACATGGCGTCTTCAACATGGTCACTGGACCGGGAGGAACGGTGGGGGCTGAGTTACAAGAGAACGAGGACGTGGACGGAATGATCTTCACTGGCTCCAAGGCTGTTGGAACCGGCTTATACCATAACTTCGCGAAAGACTACCCCAAACCCGTCATAACTGAGATGGGCGGAAAGAACCCAGCAATAGTCACCAGCAAAGCCGACATCGACCAAGCCGCGGAGGGGATCGCCCGCGCCGCGTTCGGGTTTGGAGGCCAAAAATGCAGCGCCTGCTCACGCGTATATGTGGCGCAACCGGTCAAAGAGAAGTTCACCGCGGCGTTGAAGGATTACACGGAGAAGCTTGTGAAAATCGGCGACCCGACTAAGAAAGAGACGTTCCTCGGACCAGTCATCAACAAAGGCGCCGTGGAAACTTACCTGCAGGCGGCGGTGGACGCGAGAAATGAGGGAGGAACATTTGTGCACGGAGGGAACCAGGTAAAGGGCGACGGGTTCGAGAATGGATACTTCGTCGAACCCGCGATCGTCGACAACCTTCCCCTAACCCACAGACTCTTCAAAGATGAGTTATTCGTCCCATTCCTCGTTGTCGGGGCGGTGGGTTCTCTCGATGAGGCGTTGGAATTGTCGAACGATTCAGAATATGGATTATGTGCCGGCATATATAGCAAAGACAAAAACGAGTTAGAGAGATTCTTCGACCGTGTCGAAGCAGGGGTCACATATGCGAATAGGCGGGCAGGAGCAACGACCGGAGCCTGGCCGGGAATTAACTCCTTCGGAGGCTGGAAGGGAAGCGGATCAACAGGCAAAAGCGGGTTAGGCCCATACTACGTGCAGCAATTCATGCGCGAACAATCACGCTGGATCGTAAACAAGTAAGGAGACTAGTTTTCTCTCGAGAGCATGTGATAAAGGGTCTGAGTGAATTCATCGAGCCGTTCGATGTTGACGCATTCGTCGGCTATGTGCGCCACCTCTCCAGGCCCAATAATTACCGTTTTGATACCAGCTTCATTGAAGTAGGTTGAGTCCGTCCTACCTGATTCAACTTTGAATTCTGGAGAATACCCGAGCATTTGTTGTATAGAGTCCGTTGCGAGCGTGACGGCTGGGTGGTCTCGAGGTATGATTTTTGAGCCCTGAGCGGCAAGGGAAACTAATCCAACTTGCAGAGCGCTGGCTGAGAAGAGTTCACGTAAACTTCCTGTCCCTTGACGACTTAGAGGTGAAATTAGAGAGAGAAGGCTTTCACGCGAGGCTTTCGAAGCCGGCACCTGCCGGATTCTTTCTTGTGGCAAATAAGAAAAAGATCAGACTTTAATGCCATCGAGATTTTAGGAATCTAATTCATCCTCGCCCAGGGGGGAACGCTTCTGGTAATAGGTATCTCCGCTGGGGTCGGGCATCTTCTTCAGCAGGCCACTATTGGAGAGCCTATCGCATGCGGCTTGAACCTCATCTGGGTCGAGCGTGGAACTGAATTGTTTTTCGACTTCTTCCTCGACTTCGAAGACACCCTTCCTCTGCATGTCGGCTAGAACACGGTAAATCTTGCCGTCGAGTGTATCTGTTGCCGGTGGTTTCGGAAGTTGGATAATTTCTTGGTCACCGGTCTTCAACCGTTCTACTACTCTTGCCCAGTCATTTAGATTCCTTCGCCTACTCCGTCCGCTCAAGAGTTCAATGAACACTCTACCTTTCTCCTTCGCTCCCTCCTGCCATTTGACCTCGAGACTGGGCTTCGTCACGTGCCCCGTGTGGCCTTTCACAGAAGAGATGGATGATATTTCAATGAACAAATTATCCCCCCTGACGGGGATAGAGGCTAAGTCTCCCACATCCGAGTATACCAGAGGCATTTTCCCGAAGGGCGTCGTCTTAAGGTCATCTTCCTTCTCGTGAGTACAAACGAATATCAATCTGCGGTTTGTCAACAAGAGAGTGCCCTCCAATTCACCACCCAATCGTCCCTCCAACTCCTTCGCTCTTCCCGCCTCTCGCATCACAACACCTTGTTCTTGCGCCAACATGACCTCGTCAGTCTCATCTCGCAATTTGGAACCCAAGCCAAGAACCGATTCTTGGCATTAAAGGGTAACCGTTTGCGCCCAACAAAAACCTTGGGCGGTTATGTTTTAGGAAAATTAACCGGCGCGCAATTCACGGCTCTGAGTCGGAATACACGCTTAGGGCCGCGCTATCTTAGGGGGCAGCCAGACTGTTTTCGTTCTGGTTTATGGTCGATGAGTGCAACCATGGAAGCTAGTGTCAAGCGGTCTGGATGTAGGGTGGTATCGACCACATCGGGATTCCTACGCACAGGGTTTTCTGGAATGGGTATGGTGGAAATGGTTGGGTTTGCGGCCAGTTGGGGTATATGAATCCGTATACTTGGACAGCTTGGTTTTGATACTCGGTAGAATTAGGCAAGTTCCACACTACGTAGGTTACGCCCGTCGCAACGTACAGATCTACACAGGATGAGTCACTAGTCAAATATCCAGTAATTGTGACTGGAGGGCCTTCGTTGCAGACGTATGGGTTGAATGGATAGCCGCAATACTGTTGGCTGAACCAAGTTGGTGGTGGGCCTGATGCTAGCGTTGTAAATGAGGCTGCCGTCATCGTGTAGGCCTGGGTTGTTGTGGTGCTTGACGTGAAGCTAAGGGTTGTCAACTGCATTTGAGTTACGTAATTCGTCTGGGTTTGAGTCACTGTCCCTGGGCCGCGAACAGCTAATCCGACTACTAGAAAGCCCATTAAAGCAAGAGCGATAATAACGACGTAGAAAACTGTTTTCGGCAATGTCATCTGCTGCTTGGGTTCGTTCGGCTTTGATTCAACTCCGGTTGCATTCGACGCTCCACATTGGTGGCAGAATAGTGCTTGGTCGCTTAGTTCGGTTCCACAGTTTGGGCAATTCTTCAATTACGATTCCCTGTTCGAGTCGTTTGCTATTTTGGGTGGGGACTTTGATTCATTGATGATTGATTCATTCACCTTATCCTGGTCAGCGATGGAAGTGGAGGCTCGTGGATCCTTCGCCGTATTCTTTTGTTTGACTCGGCCCATCGCCGTGTTAACGAGAACTAAGTCGCCGTCATTGTCTATGCATACTGGAGCAACGTGAGGTGATCTGTTCGGTAGGAGGGTAGCCAGAAAGGCGAAATTCTTCGCCTCGATTAGTCTGACAGTTTTCTCGTTGAGTTTGGCGGGCATTGCGCGACCAAAACTCATGCGCGTTGTTGATCTACATCATGCCTGGTGGCATTCCGCCGGGCATTCCGCCCATGCCTCCTGGCATTCCTCCCGGCATTCCACCACCTGGTGGACCTTCCTTTCCTTTCGAGGAGACTACATCGTCGATTCTGAGGAGCATGCTTGCTGCTTCTGTTGCCGACTTTATGACTTGCTGCTTCACTCTGAGGGGTTCGATGATATTATCCGCGAACATGTCGGCTATCTTGCCGGTCTTCACTTGAACTCCGTACCACTTGTTTCCGGCTTCCGCATGTTTAGATCTTAACTCAACCATGATGTCGATTGGATCTAAACCAGCGTTTTCGGCGATGGTTAGCGGTATAGCTTCTAAAGCCTCAGCGTAGGCTTCAATCGCCAACTGTTCGCGGCCACCGACTCTCATCGCGAATTCGCGCAGTTGTTTTGCGGTTTCGGCTTCTGGTGCGCCTCCCCCAGCGACGATCTTCTGATCTTCAACGGCGTTTCTGACAACGCAGAGTGCGTCGTGGAATGATCTTTCTGCTTCGTCCACCACATGATCCGACCCACCCCGAATCACCACAGTGACGGCTCGCGGGTCTTTGCAATCGCGAACGTAGACGAGTTTATCGTCCCCAATCTTCACTTCCTCCACGAGCTTCGCCTCTCCGAGAGCCTCCGGAGTGATATCTTTCGTACTCGCGAGGATCGAACCCCCTGTAGCTTTCGCTAATTTCTCCATGTCGCTGCTGCTGGCGTTCTTGACGGCCAAGATGTTCTTCTTGGATAGGAAGTGCAGTGCAAGGTCATCGATTCCTTTCTCGCAGAAAATCACGTTCGCCCCACTCTTCACCACTTTGTCAGTCATCTCCCTAAGCATCGATTCCTCTTCGTCTAGGAAGAGTTTCATTTGATCTGGAGAGTTAATGTTGATTTTCGCGTCGAATTCAGTTTTTTCGATTTCAAGTTTGGCGTTAAGCAGAGCGATTCTTGCGTTCTTGACCTGCTTCGGCATTTGAGGATGAGAAACCTCCTTATCGACCACAATGCCCCTGACCAATTCGCTCTCATCCATGCTCTCTCCTTTCTTCTTGACAACCTTAATCCTGTCAATGTCGGCAGTGACCTTTCCTGCCCGCTCTTCCGAGATTTGGCTAACCGCTTCAGTTGCCAACGTGGCGAGGTGGTCGCTAGTCCCCATCGTAGCCTTTGTTGCCATCGAGGTTATGGCAATGAGTTTGAGCATCTTCATGTCACCGGGTTCGATGCGGACTGAGAGGCTTTCTAGAATTTCCAGTGCCTTCTCAGAAGCTTTCTTGTATCCTTCAACTATGACGGTGGGATGAACTTCTTGGTCTAGAAGTTTCTCAGCCTTGGACAATAATTCGCCGGTAAGAACAACGGCTGTGGTTGTGCCGTCGCCAACCTCGTTGTCTTGGCTTTTCGCGACTTCAACCAACATCTTGGCTGCGGGATGTTGAATGTCCAATTCCTTCATGATCGTGGCCCCGTCGTTCGTAATCACCACATCACCCATGCCGGATACGAGCATCTTATCCATACCTTCAGGGCCGAGGGTAGTGCGGATGGTTTCGGTTACAACCTTTGCAGCCAGAATGTTGTTACGCTGTGCATCCCGACCGCGCGTCCTTGTAGAACCTTCCTTCAGAATAAGGACAGGAATATTGCCTTCAGACATTTCAGTAATCTCACGCGACTGCTAGCGAAGCGTAATAGATAAGTCCTTTCTCGCCTCGAGCGACACAGGTACAGTTTTTCACGGCACTACTGCGCCGGAAAGACTTTAACTCTGAAAGAAGGTCGTTGTGCAACGGATTTTCAAATCCGTCAACGTGAACAGTGATGGCCACCTTAGATGAAGCGGGAAAGAGGAAGACCGTGAGCATAAAGACGGCCCTAATCGCGGTAATCGTTGTGATATCCGTGATAGCCGCCGGATATGCAATGGTAACGGTTAGCAGGACCTTCGAAGCCTTCGAAATGCATCCGTCCGATTTCGTCACCTTACCTGCAACACCCGTCTCCAAGACGGGGGAAGTTGTAGTGCTTGGCTCTGTCGCTACGGCTACGCAAGGAAACCTCGCAGTTGGAGTGCAGGGTTACCTAGAAACCACTTCCGGCCAACCAGTCTCGGGAGCGAACGTGTATGTCCAATACTATTTCGAGGGGGCCTACAGGACTCAGGTTGCAACCACAGACCAGAACGGGTACTTTGAGATACACTTCCCAATGAATTGGACAGGGTGGCTCCAATTGACAATAATTTACTTGGGCGATGGTCAACACCAAGGTTTACAACAAGTCTTCAGCCTGCAAGGAGAAAATCTCTAGCTACCTTAATTCTGATGGTTATAGAAGGTGCCTGGTGCGCAGGCCGCTTTCCGATCACTCGCAGACCTCAACAAAGAGGTAGTTGGCTGCGAGCTCTGCCCAAGGCTCACGCGCTACCGCAACATGGTCGCCCGGAAGAAGCGAAGACAATACATGCATTGGGCTTATTGGGGCAAACCATTATGCGGGTTTGGGGATTCGAAGGGAAGGCTGTTAATTCTGGGACTTGCCCCAGCGGCACATGGCGGTAATAGAACTGGCCGAATGTTTACTGGAGACGGCTCGGCTCAATTCCTCATGGCTGCGCTACACGATTTCGGGTTTGCCAACCAACCCACATCCATCAGCGTGGACGATGGTCTGAAGTTGACGGAAGCCTACATGACAGCAATCGTGAGATGCCCGCCGCCGAAGAACAAACCGAGTGTAAAGGAAATCCGGACGTGCAAACACTACTGGACAGAGGAGCTTCGTTTCCTACCAAACGTGAAAGTTGTCCTTGCGCTTGGAAGAGTTGCCTTCGAAACGTATGTCAAGTACTTGAAGGAACATGGCGTCAACACTAAGGGCTTTAGGTTCTACCACGGCGCGCTCTACAGGCCTCCGACTCCACACCCATCTTTAGCTGCCTCCTATCATCCAAGTCGACAGAATACGCAAACCCGCAAACTAACAAAACCAATGTTTGATGCAGTTCTCAGAAAGATTCGGTGGCTAATTAAGTCGCAAAATCCGCAGCAGGTTATCGAGGCGCCTTTGTAGTCGCCTTCTTCAGTTCCTGAGCTAGACCCTTCAATTTCGACGCCACTCGAGTGAGATTTCGGGCATTCGCCCCAATCACCTTTACAAAAGTGCTTCCTACTCTCACCTCATCTGCTTAACCATTCTTCTCGGGTCGTGAGTGGAAGTGGCCACCTATTTTCGTCGTGAACGCGCGGATTAACTTCATCAATTTTTGCGCTTTGGTTAAGGGCAGGTTTCGCGATGATGAAGGATTGTCAATCACAAAACCCACGGCGTCTGCACCCTCATTCACGGGGCGCTTACATCACTTAGCCGCATGACTTCACAAGTCTTAACCCACATGTTTGTCCCCTAAGCGAGTACGAACTCCCGTACTTTGCGTTCCAAATCCCCGGCCAACATGATCGACGACCCTATCAGAAACCCATCGACTCCTGTCGTCTTCACCTTACGTATATCCTCAGCTGATTCGAAGCCGCTTTCGCTGATCAGAACCTTCTCAGTATCACGGTCTGCCTCAGCCATTAGTCGAGCTGTTGTTGTAAGGTCGGTTTGAAGAGTCGCGAGGTTTCTATTGTTTAAGCCTACCATGTCGGCTTCACTGTTTAGTGCCCGCTGTAATTCGTCTGCGTGGTGAACTTCAAGGAGCACTTCAAGCTGAGAATCATGTGCGCGGTGAATCATCCTGCTTAACGAGGCGATTGGGTATTTGGAGAAAGCCGATTCAATGAGTAAGATACAATCTGCGCCCGCTTTCTTGCCAGCTTCAATCTGCCTCTCGTGAATGATTATGTCCTTCATCAGTAGAGGCAGTTGTATATGTTCGCGAACTTGCCGAAGTTTTCCCAAGCTGCCGCCGAAATTGTCCGGTTCCGTCAATACCGAAAGCGCTACAGCGCCACCAGCTTCCATTTGTTTTGCGGCTTTAATGGGATCAATGTCGGGGCGCAACGGTCCGCGCGCTGGAGAAACTGGTTTGATCTCAGCTATGATCGCGTTCCTCTGGGCCGATTTAACGGCACGCTTGAGGCTGACCTGTCGATGGGAGACCTCTTCATGAATGTCGTAGTAGCCACTTTGAACCCTCTTCTTGGCATCCTCGATGAGCTTGGCTAGGAAGTCAGGCATTCTGTGATTCAATCCTCTCTAGCTTAGATTCGTCGCCGTTAGTGAATTCGACCAGCCCCTTAAGCGCCTCATATCCGTGTCCACCGTTAATTGACTGACAGGCTAATTCAATTCCTGTAGCCAGGTCTCACGTTTTTTCGCAAACCAAGACCTATCATTCGCAGCCTTAACGGCACCGAACCAAGAGTTATTTGCTTTCAATGGTGCATGTGCAATCATGTCCATTCGTTCCATTCTTCGGGCAGGTCTTTTGAGCGCCTACATCATGTTGCTACTCAACTATCCCGTGATATCGGGTTCAACACATTTCGTCGGCACCTCAGGCTCACAGCTCAGTTTGTCAGATAACCCCTCAGCGGCGGTCGTCAAAGTGGGGGATAAGGCTACGATCAACCTCACCCTCACAAGTGTGGGCATTTCGGGGTCGGCCTGTTTTGGGGAACAGGGCTTTCCTAATTCGGGGTTCACGCTAACCTTCCTTCCCCAATGCGCACAGGTGCAGCAGCCGATGACAAGTGCTCAGCTCATCGTTGAAGCTACACCGGCTGCTGCGCCACAAAACTTCACAGCAACCATACTAGCAACGCTTGAAAATCAGACGGCTTCGACCTCACTAACCATAACCGTCATCCCAGCCATCCCCGCCTGGATCCCCTGGCTTGGAATCCTTCTATTCTTCCTCGTTATCGGGTTGGCATTGACGGTGAAACCACGGAAACCAAGGAAAGCGAAGGGTAAAGGAAAAATGGGTGAATGAACACCCGGATTGCGGTTAGAAAGGGAATGCCCCCTCACCTCAAATTACAGACTGCCATTACCTCAGACATTTGGGCAACTCAAGCAAAGAAACAAACTCTGTCTGAAAACTGAGATCAAGAAGGCACCACAACCAATGGCAAGCAATCTTCCAACATCAAGGAAATCAGAGAAGGTAGCATGAAATGAAATTTTGCGATAAGTGTGGGGGGTACATGAAAATGACCAAGGACGGTTATGTTTGTTCAAAGTGTGGAAACCAGATGAAAGCTGAAATAGTTGACGTCGTGAAAATTAAAGCGGCCGATAAGCCAACTGAAATCCTAGACACCTCGAAGCTAGAATACATGAAAGTAAACGAGCCATGCCCACTATGCGGCAACAACGAAGCATTCCACAGTTTAGGCTTCGTATCTGGCGAGCACGCAGGCGTGCGGCAGGAGAGGGCGATGGAGAGATTTACTTGCACAAAATGCGGCCACTCATGGAGCAAGGAATAAATTCCATTGCGATCGATACAGTTCTATAGTTTTTCCCAACAGAATAACCGCTTACGCCTCTTCGGAGTCAAGAGGCAAAGGAGTCGGTTTTGAATGTTAATCAGGTGAGCGCCGCGATTGAATTGTGATGTACAGAATAGCCTAATTGGGGCGTGATCCAGATCAACGTCTCCACGTTTGCGCCCCAAGTAATGAAGTACAGTTGAGGCAGACGGTATCCTCATTGGAACCTGCAAGAAATACGCATCCGCACTCTGAACATTTGACGTGATGCAATTAATCACCAAGGTAGGGTTACCTAATGTCGCTGCATCGAACAATATAACTGAGTTTAGTGGTGATGGCGCAGTTCTTTGAAATCACTAAACAATAGGAACCTTAGAGTTTGTGTGCCCGAATTAGTAGTTGTCCGGAACCGGACCATCGGGGGATTCTTCCGGGCGATCGTACAACTCGATAAAGTTCCCGTCTTTGGAAAGTTCAAAGTCAGTTACTCGAATCCCTAAGTAACTATCCACATGAGATTGAACTAAGATTCCACGGTAGTAAGAAAACTGATAACACCAGTATCCAATTTGCGCCATCGCGATAGGCGCTCCTGAAGGATGATTGCTGTTGCACTAGGGGAAGCCTGTGTCAGGTTCTTGTCTTTCGAGTTATGGTCATGTATTGTGCTCTTGAGGAATTGATGAAACGTTCGATTCGCCAAATAGGGAGGCGTTAGTGGAGTGTGAAATATGCCCCCGTTCGCTGTTATTTCTGTCGCATTTTCTTTCGTGCGTAATCTCTTTCGAGTGCTGCCACGTATTTGTCCCAGACTTCGTGGGTGGTTTTCACGTCTTGTGCTTGGGTAGGCGCCCTGCTTACCTTATAATGCTCCTTGAACTTCATGTCAAGCCTAGTCTTTCGGGGTCCAAGTGAAGTGAGGACGTAATCCCCTCTCTCATCGTCCTCATCGCCGGTAAAGTCAAGGTGCCACGCCTTAGGGGGGTAGAGCGTAACGACGTCCACTCCGCTTCTTGGCTTACCTCGGCTTCTATAATTCACAACGTAAACCACTCGACGCTTGTTCTTTAGCAGGATTTTGCGTTTTGACTTTGAGCCGGTTATCTTTGGATCGCTTTCTCTATAATCCGTACACCAATCATAGACAAAACGAAGAGGTGCTCTAATTGTCTTTGAAACATTTAGAGTATGACTCTTTGTATACATTCCCCTTACCAAATTCACCACGCCGGATTAGTGTTGGCGTTCTGGATGCTTAAGTTTTTTCGCGCCAGTTATATGCTCATGCAAAAAGGCTGTAACCACTTTCACTTTCGCATTCGGAAAGTGATTCCTTCCAGCAGATGAAGAAGCACGCGATCACTTTGTGATCACTAAGTAATGCAACCCGCTAATTCTGGTCCAAGGTCAGCTCTTTGCCAATGAACACAAGGGATCCCAGAAAGACAAAACTACGGGCTCAGTATCAAGAATATTCAGGAGTTCTGGTGACAAATACTCCTTTCTTACAACGACCTCGTAGAGATATTGATCGAACCACTCGTCCATCATGTACATGAATCCTTGATCGCCTATGGCGGCTCCCCAGCTGTTTTCAACTCGCCATTTCCTCGGTTTGCCTTGCTCATCGAGGTCAACCCCAGTAATCACCATGGCGTGGGTCATTTCACTGTCTTCATAATCCAGTCTCGCAGCTTTGTCGAGTTCGAATTTGGTACTATAGACTGATTCGTAATCGTATATGCTCAGATCCATCGCACCCATGTCCGTCTGAAGCATCTTGGCTACGTCGCAGCCGAACCATACCGCATGATTCCCCTTGATCATGTCTATGGTTGCTTTCTTCATCGTTTCCAACTTGACGTTCAGGTAGCGCGTGTCTTGTCCACCGACCACGTTGCCAAGATATTGGACGGTGTATATTTTATTGAACGGTTTGTTGGGAGCGTTGATCAGCGTCACGAAATCATCAAGCGCTACCCCAATGTACTCATTGTAGAATTGAACTGGGGTTATGTTTCCCCTTCTGTGGAAAAAGCCGTCTTTGTCACGCCACTCCAAGTCGAATGTCTCTTGAGGGACACCGAGGTTGATGCACAGCATCTTGTAGAATTCTTCCATGAACTCGCCCTTCTTCTCCCTTAGTTCGTGCCCCGACGCTCCATTCCCATTCATGTCTCGCAGTACCTTAGCGTACTCTCTTAGTTTAGAGGCGAGTAGAGCATTCATGGGGTCGGAATTGTTGCTGTTGGCTGTTTCTGGCATGAACGTTTTTGGTATAACGCCGTATTTCTTTATGAGATTCACAAACATATTCCATTCGCCACCGTCTGATGTTGGATCGGAAAGAAGCGAATTAACCAGCCTCCCATTCAGGGGCTCTTCCTTTATTTCAATCATAGTTTCCAAGAAATAGTTGGCTTTCTCGAGTTTGTCCCAAAACATCTGATATATTTCAGAGAGTTCAAATGTCTTCAGGTTCAGCTCTTTAATGGCTTCAAAAGAGAGCATACTTAGCCCCGAGAATAGCCAGCATCTCCCCGATCTTTCTTGGTTGGCTGCATCTGGAGATTCGATAAGATTGCTGAATGTGAAGTTTTGCCTGTCTACCTCCTCTCTACTCAACGCAACTGCGGCTATGCCATTCTCTGTAACAGCATTCAAGGCAAGTGTGTTTCTTGGGTTCTTGTTGAATGATCGCGAGAAGCGCCTTATGTCTTCAAAACTCAAGCTTTTTTCCAAGAGCTCTTCCAACCGAATGTGTACGTATTTTCATAGATAGCTAAAACATGTTGCGTCTCTGCACCTGTTACGAGTGCCACGGAGACATGTAGCGATACTTACTAGCTACCAGCTGCCGTAGTAATGAGGGTTGAACAGTCAAAACAGGTTTAGTGCCTGCATGTTCATGACGACACCAAGAATTTTTCCCAGGTTTTTCGCGCACGCCTGACGGGGGAGGGGGGTGGGGGGCATAGTTTTCTGGGGCTCACCGAAGGGGGCTGAGGTTTATGGGGCCAAGTCGGCGTGGGGTGGGCGTTGTTGGGGTCAGCTTTGTGTGGACTCTGGTCTCTGGATGGGTTGTGGGTGACGAAGGTTATAGAGGGCCGATGGGTCAAGGCGAGGTCGTTTTGGGAGCAAAGCGGAGTCAACGCCCGCGATGAGAGGCGTTCCCGTAGAAAGGAGCTATACCGTGATGACGGTGCCCCTGGTCGCATCGCCCAAAAGGTCGGGGCAAACATGGTAATATTGGCAACATGGGCGATGAAACGCAGGGGAACGGGCGAGCGAAGATCCGACTACTCCTAACTCAGAGCGAACTTGAAACCTTAGACGAAGCGGTGAGGGAGAGCGTAGCGCTAAACCCCACCCTACTAATCTTCGAAGCAAGTGCAGCCACAGCTGCCGGGCGGTGGCTTCCTCAGGACGGCAACGGAAGAGGGAGGTTATGGTTGGTTTGAGATTGGTGGGTCTACAAGATGAATCGTAAGTGGCTTCTGGATGGGGGTTACTTGATCCCTCTGAGCCTTGCGACGGTTGTTGCGACGAATTGCATATCCGCGGATGTGAAGGTACTCCATATAGTCATCCAGGACCTCTGATGCATCGCCGTTCCCTCTCTCACGAACGTAGTCGATTACGAAACTTTTCAATTCTATCTTCCTTTACCATCTTGATAGATAACAATACATAGAGATAACGATTCATCCCTCAACCGTGTCAATTTAACCATCCCACGCACCAGCAAACATCCAGTTGATCTCTTTCCACCAGGCATCCAAGCCTAATTCAAGCCGACAGGACATCCTAAGCCCAGTTTTGCTGTCAATTACAGATTCGACTGTGAATACCCACCAACATGAGCTGAAACAATACAATCGGGTAGCGTAAGACGTTCTGCAGAGGAACCCGCATTCGCATGGGCACAGAAAGCTCGTGGAACTCGCATATTACTACAGGGGCAACTTCTTCCCTCTTCCTTTTCTCATCGCCTCTTCGTAGATTTGCACAGCGACCGCCATGTCCTCAATCGCGACACCCAAATTCATCGACATAATCCGTTCGTCCGCACTTTCTCTTCCAGCTTTGCGACCAGCTACTACTTCCCCCAATTCGGCGTAGACACTGGGGATGTTTTGGAAGTATCCTGTCGATCTATAGTACTCCAGCTGAGGGATATCGTCAGTGTAGAATTTGTTCATCATCAGCATGGCTTCAGGCTTCCAGTACGAATCGAAGTCTACTGGACATGCGAATACTCCAGCCTTTGCCCAAGATTTTTCAATGGTTGGACTTGGGTGCTTCAAGATGGGCCCAGCGGTCACTATAATATCTGAACCCTCAACAGCTTCTCGAGGGCTGTTAACCGCTTTTATGGTGATGCCGGATTCCGCCGTCATCTCGTCGGCGTATCGATGAAGGTTTGAGGATGAAATATCGTAGGCCCTAACCTCTTCCAGTTTCATTACGGCGTCGAGCGCTTCCAAGTTGCTCCGTCCCTGAACACCGCAACCAATGATTCCAAGAATCTTCGAGTCTGGTCTTGCAAGGTACTTAGCGGCCAGAGCCGTGGCTGCTCCAGTGCGCTTTGCAGTTATCCACGTTGCATCCATCACAGAAATGGGCAAACCCGTGTTCGGATCGTTCAGAATTATCAGCCCGGAGATGTAGGGTAATCCCTGTCTGAAGTTCTCCGGATACCCACTTACCCACTTTATTCCAGCAGCAGACATACGTGGAAGGTATGCTGGCATCGCGTGGATGAAAGTATCATGAAGAGGGTGAATTCCTGGTTTAGGAGGCATTTCCGCCTCACCTGTCCCACTCTCTTTGAAGGCTTCTTCCACGGCGGCGATGATGTCAATCATCTGGAAATCGAGAGCCTCAATATCTGCACGAGAAAGGTAAAGAATATCTCGCATTTGTGACAATTCATCCCAAGACCTTTTCGAAGCTTGGTCTAAGAACAGTCAAACACAAAAGGAGTTTGCCAATTACCAACTCGCTGTGCGGACCGAAAGATGGGTGACGAATTTCCTGTTCCACGTCTTGAACTGCTCGACCTGGAGCAGACCTATTTTTGCCATGGACCTTCGGTCGATTCGAATATTGAGGTTTAGTGTATTAGTGTATGTTTGAATAGCTGATGGCGCTGTTTAACCATGATTCCTAGGTTCGAGAAGGAAGGACAACGATTTGTGTGCGATAAGTGTGGTTTCGAAACGAACAGTTCAGAAATCTTCCCTTTACACAAGAAGAATTGTCCTAGAGTTTAGGTTTAGAGATTAGTGTAAGGCTGCTTGCCATGGCTTGGTATTGCCCTAAATGTAAGAGTAATTTCACTGAATACCAGCCAATGTGTCCATTCTGCAACATCAGGCTAAGACGATCGAGTTGGTACTCCGAGTGATTATTCATTTCATTTCGCACTGAGCTTAAACTCAAAGATGAAGAAGATGATTTTTGACCACAATCCACCGATTCACACAAGATCCATGGGTTCACAAGTCTGAAAAAGAAGCATCACTCAACTTAAGACATTGAGAGACGGGCTGCAACATAGAAGTAGCAAAAGGCATCCATCGTATCTACCCATAATTAGCCAAATGATCATGTGCACACTGCCGATGGAGAACCGAAGACTGAAGGAGTTCCACCTGTGTGAAGGAATACGATCCGTTCATTGGCGCATTCTCCTTTTCGTGCTAGATCAGTGAGAGCTGCCACCGCGCTTAGAAATCTTGAAGCTACATACAGCTAACAACCCTCTCGCAACCGATGTAGACGTAGCGGATTGCAGAAAAGACCGAAAGGTACACTGGGGCAGATCTAGCAGGGGTTGCCCTTACAGCAGTAATGATAGCTCTGCAAGAGCATGTTTCGAAATACAAATCCATCGAAGAAGCCAGAAAACACGCCTCGGAAATCAAGGTTACAGCGAAAGACTTCGACAAAGCGCTAGAGAAAACAAAACCCTCAGGCCAC
>Ga0326728_10002631_pt1 | contig 59008 bp, 44 predicted proteins | sample MB3enrmetagenome_FD_207602 | JGI IMG/M metagenome (GOLD analysis project Ga0326728, IMG submission 207602) | Lab enriched peat soil microbial communities from McLean, Ithaca, NY, United States - MB31MN | ecosystem: Environmental > Terrestrial > Soil > Wetlands > Peat | place: USA: New York... | reverse complement strand
TGGCGCGCGCGATGGCGCGGGTCAGGTCCGGTTCCAGCGCCTGCTCCCATTCCGGCGCCAGCGTGGGGAGGGATTCCTTTTCTTTGGCGCGGACGACGGCAATCCCCAGATAACAGCCGTCCCCCTGATCAAGATGAAAAGGCTTGATGCCATCGGCCAAAGCCGCGTTGGCAGCGGCGTCGGAGAAAATCTTGGAGCGGCTGACCTTGATCTTGCCGGCGGCTTCCTGCTCGTATTGAGCCAGCAACTGGTCCACGCGCCCGGAAAACGCCCTTTCAGAATCGGACGCGCCCGCCGCGTCCAGCAAGGAATAGAACCGGATTTCAACCGGCGAACCCACGCGCCGCAGAACCGCCTTGGTGGCCTCCGACAGCGCGGGCGGTCCGCCGCTTTCCGGGGCCGCCGGACCGTGCGGCGCGCGCCAGAACCACCAGGCGCTCAACGCCATTCCCGCCGCGAAAAAGGCCAGCCCAAAAACCAGTCCGCGAACGCGCGCGGCCGCGCCCCGGCTCCGGCTCTCCGTCCCGCGAGCATTGTCCGGTGTTGGTCGGTTCATCAGGTTCCTTTCTCGCTCTATTTAATTTGGCGGCCGGCCCCGCGGCCGGCCGCCTTGTTGTCAATCCTCCGTTGTGACACGGCCACAGGCCGCGGGCAAACACTCAGGGGGTATGGACTACGCGGTAGAATTCCTGGGTTGTGCCATGCGTTGGCGTCAGGTAGCTCATGGCGCCGGTGTTGGTCGCCGTAATCGCGGAACCCACATTTTGCCAGCCGCCGCCCAGATTGCTGATGGCCTGTATCTGATAGGATGTGCCGGCCACCGTGTCCCAAGTGATATCCGCCGCCGTATAGATCTGGATGGTATTGGTGCTGCCGCCCACCACGCCCGAGCCATCGGCGTAAACCACTCCGTTGGGGAGGGTGATGCCCGCCACCTTCGGATCCAGGCCCAGCGCGTATTTCAGCCAGTTCGGAATTCCGTCGCCAGCCGGGTCGGCGTTGGGAGCGCCGGCGGTGTTGGTCACGGAGCCGAACCATTGAATCTCCCACGCATCCGGCAGGCCGCCCGGCACGGACACACCGGTCAGGTTGGCGATGGAGGCTTTGAGGATGCCGGTGGCATAGGGGGCGTTATGCACGCCCAGGCTGCCGTCACTGCTGACAAACTGCCAGTCGTAGGCCGCCTCCAACTGCGCCAGTGTCCAGTTCGTCTTGACCGACAGGCTGGTTTTTACCGTGCCATCCACCACGCCGCTGGAATTGGGCAACAATTGCGAGAGCTGGTTGAGCAGGATCTGGACTTCGGTCTGGACCCCTTGGATGACGCCGGTGTTCGCGTAATCTTCCACCGGGAAGTTGAAGGATGTGATCCCGCCGTGGCATTGGTTGCAAACGCCCACCTGGTCCACCTCTGTCGCCACCCCGTTGTTGGTGACAAAGTATTTCATTTCGAAGGTGTGCTCGCCCGACAGCAAAAAGCCCGGATCGGTGGAAGCAATGGTTTGCATGTGGCAACCGACGCAGACATTGCTCACCGTCAGGCGGTGGGCGGAACTGGGAATGGTCTGGCCGTAGGTGATGGCGTTCACGGCCTCAATCATGTCTCCCTGCGGTCCGTCGTGCGGGCCAAAGCTGGAGCCTCCAGGCCAGGTGGCATTCCCCAAGGCATACTGGACGACATTGTTGGTCGCGGAGCCATCGCGGGAGCGGTGGCATTCCATGCACAGCGCCCCTTCTCCGGCGTTGGTGACGACCGTGCCGTCGCTGAACGTCACCGGCTCCAATGTTCGGATCAGGTGCAGATTGTTCGTCGGGGCGATGATTCCATGCGGCTCATGGCAGGTCTGGCAGTCAATGGAGGCGTAGGCCGAATTGATCCCATTGGTCGGGGCGAACGTCGTGGCGTTGGTCCCGGTGTAGTTTATCCGGGTGATGAAGCCGTAGGCGGTGTGGCACTGCACGCAGTATTCGCGGCCGGCGCCCGAGGGAATGGTTGCGGCCGTGCTGAGCGCGCCTGAGTGGGCGGAGACGTACCATTGGGTTCCATAGACGTGGTGGGAGGGATCGTCATGGCATTGGTTGCAAGCGCCCGAATTATTGGTCGTGACCGCCAGTCTTGGAAAGCCGGCATCGTTGGTATCGCCGAAGGTAAAAAGATGTTCACTGGCAGGCCCGTGGCAATTCTCGCATTGAATGTTGGCCAGGTTGGCCTCGTTCGGAAAGGCCTGCTGCATGTATGCCCAATTGGTGATGGCCGCATTGGTGTTGGCCAAATTCGTCGGGAAGGTCCAGCCGTCGGCCAGGGCGCTGGCGTAGAATCCGCCGTCAATCAGACTCGCGGCATTGGTATCGTAACCGTCAGTATGGCACTGCAGGCACGACTGGCTGTAATGGGCGCCCAGTTGGCCGGTAATGCCCTGGGTAAAGATGCTCGCATGTTCCGTGGTCTCCCAGAACGGCACTATGGTCGGGGCGAGGGTGCCACCGCCGTGGCAAGTGGTGCAGTTTTGATATCCCCAGTACGTTCCCGCATTGAAGGTGAACGTCACGTTGGTGCTCCCGTTGGTCGTCGTGTTAATAGTCGCGGTGACGATGTACGGGTATTTCCCCGTCGTGAAGTCGGGCCGCAAGACCGCGCGCCCGGCCACCTGGTACACCAATTTGTCAGCCGGCTCATAAATGCCCAGATTCGTGCCCAGCGGACTGTTAGTCTGGTAGATGCCCACATTGGTGCCCACCGGAGCGTTACTAATCGCCGCCAGCGATCCAATCGGCTTCTGCGTGATGACAAAGGAGATGTTCGTGATGGAGGAGAGGGGAACGGAGAGGCTCACATCCGCCTCCAGATAAACGGGCGTGCCGACTCCCACCGTGTTCAAGCCGCCGGAATACTCCATGGTGGACGGCAGGCCGGACCGGGTGAGGTCGCCGGGTGTCAGTGGCCGCGCGATGAGCCGCGCGTTCAAAGGAATCGGCGCCGCCTGGGCCGCCAGGCTGGCGGCCAGCGCCAGGAGCAGAACTCCTTTGAGCCGGGCCGGCTTGGGTTTGATGGACATGGTTGTTTTCATAATTGTGTTATTGAATCTGTTGCCGAGTTTGTCAAGGTTCCGTTGCTGTCATTGAATGCTTTGATCGGAAACGCCGCGTGGCGTTGCCTCCTGACAGCCGACCCAATCCCGCCCGCCTTTGGTTTTCAACTGTCAAAATTGTCCGGCCTGAATCGGCCTGGTTATAGCGCATAGTCGTGAATCCGGACGGGGATCGCCCAGCTTGTTTGCGGCGGCTGGCCGGGCGCCTCCGGTTTCCGGCACGGGCCGTTGAGTTTGGCCATCAATTCAGCCGTGTGCTTCTCAATGATGTCCCGGCAGGGCGCCATCTCCTGCTCGCGCACCCGGACATTTTCGGCCACCAACTTCTCCAAATCGTCTATGTCGTACAAAAAAACGTTCTCCACCTGCTGCACCGCCGGATCAATGTCCCGGGGCACGGCGATATCAATCAGGAACAGCCGCCGGTTGGGCCGCTGCCGCATGACCGCTTCCACGTCCTCCCGGTCCAGGATGGTTTCCGGGCAGCCGGTGGAACTGACCACGATGTCCGCCCCGATCATCGCCGCCAGGCCGTCGTCCATATAATTCACCGCCCTGCCTCCAAATTCGCGCGCCAGTTCCTCGGCGTGTTGGAGGGAGCGGTTGGCCACGATGATGGATTGGACGCCGTTCTTGGCCAGGTGCCGGATGCAGGCCTCCCCCATTTTGCCGGCGCCGATGATCATGACGGTCTTGTCGTGAAAATCGCCGCCAAAGATTCTCTCGGCCAACTGCACGGCCACGCTGCCCACCGAGGTGGCGCCGCGCCCGATCAGCGTCTTGGTGCGGATGGCTTTGACCACTTGAAAGGCGCGTTGGAAGGCGCAATTGAGCACCCGGCCGGTCAGCTTCGCCGCCAGGGCCGCCTCGTAAGCGGTTTTGATTTGGCCGGTAATTTCCGTTTCGCCCAGGACCATCGAATCCAGGCCGCTGGCGACGGAAAACAGATGGCGGGCGGCCGCCTCCCCGGCATGAACATAGACGTAAGGAGAAACATCCACCGGTGTGCGGGCCAGCGAGGCCAGCAGTTCGGCCAGCCCGTCAGCATGACCGGCCACGCCGTACAACTCCACCCGGTTGCAGGTGGAAACGAGCGCCAATTCGGACAGGCCGCCCCGCTCTTTGAGCCGGGTGGCGGTTTCCATCAGACGCGACGGCGTGACGGCCAATTGCTCGCGCAAAGCGACCGGGGCGGTCTTAAAGCTGATTCCTGCGACGAACATCATGGGAGCCTCCTTCCGGCGCCCGCGCCGTGCCGGGGATTTTGCGCTTTGCTCCTATGCGATTCGCGGTCCACAAACCTTTTTATGCTTTTCATGCCGCTCGCAGCATCGTTCAACAGGGGGAAGGCGAACTACACAAGGATTGCGATTTATTCGACATTTATTGGGAAATGCTGGTCGGGCGGGAAACTTCGGAGTTTGGCCACCGGCCAAAAAATGGCTTTAGAATGGCAAGAACGGTGGAGTCTGGCCGGGGTCCCCATTGTAAGCTGGCTCTGGAACAATGAATGCCATGAAACCGTTTGCACAGGGAACTCCATGGAATGACCGCCATCCGGCGGGCGGCCAAATCCATTGCCCCGCGCCCTTCACCTGCCCCCTCAGCCGGGTCCGCGCCGGGATGCTGGTGCGCATCAAGGAACTTTCCGCCCCGCCGGCGGTGACGCGGCGCTTGCGGGAGATTGGATTGGGGGAGGAGCAAGTGATCCGGCTGCTGGTCCGCCAATCCAGCCTCATTTGCCTGGTATGCAACGCCCGTTTGGCCCTGAGTTCACAACTGGCCCAGATGATTGTGGTGGAGCCGCTTCCTGCTTGAGGCAACCGGGGACGCCAAACGAGCCGATTGTCATGAACGCAGTAATCCAATCTTGTCTTGCTGGTTTCTCCGGCGTTGTTTATGTTTTTGCGGAGGCAGTGGCCGGCGCGCCCCAATGGGGGATGCATTGGCTGCTCCTTGTGGCGGCCGGCGCCGGCGCCATGTCATTTTATTACTATTTGCAAGTGCCCAAACAAATCATCGTTCCAAACTCGTCCGTCTTTCCAATATGAATCCATCTCAAAAACTCCCCAGTTCGCCCGCCACGCCCTTCATCACGCTGGACGGCAATGAGGCCGCGGCCTCCGTCGCCTATCGTCTGACCGAAACCGTCGCCATCTACCCCATCACGCCCTCCTCGCCCATGGCGGAATGGTGCGATCAATGGTCGGCGGCGGGCCGGCCCAACATTTATGGCACCGTGCCGCGGCTGGTGGAAATGCAGTCGGAAGCCGGCGCCGCCGGGGCGCTGCACGGCATGGTGCAAGTCGGCTCGTTGAGCACGACCTTCACCGCGTCCCAGGGCCTGCTGTTGATGATTCCCAATATGTACAAGATCGCCGGCGAACTGCTTCCCTTCTGCATGCATGTGACCGCCCGCACCCTGGCCACGCACGCCCTCTCCATTTTCGGCGATCATTCCGACGTGATGGCGTGCCGCCAAACCGGCTTCGGCCTGCTTTCCTCCGGCTCGGTGCAGGAGGCCCAGGATCTGGCCGCCATCGCCCACGCCGCAACCCTGGAGTCGCGCGTGCCGTTTCTGCATTTCTTCGACGGTTTCCGCACCTCGCATGAAGTGGCCAAAATCCGCCTGGTGACGGACGATCAATTGCGCGAGCTGATGGACCAGTACGCCCTGCCGCTCCAGGCCTTTCGCAATCACGGCCTGTCCCCGGACCGGCCCTGCATCCGGGGCACGGCGCAAAATCCCGATGTTTTCTTCCAGGCGCGGGAGGCGTGCAATCCTTATTACGACCGCGCGCCCGGCATCGTGCAGGAGGTCATGAACCAATTCGCCGGGATCACCGGGCGCCAATACCGCTTGTTCGATTACTCCGGCCATCCGCAGGCCGCGCGCGTGCTGATCATCATGGGTTCGGGCGGCGAAACGGCCCAGCAGACCTCCGAGTGGCTCAATCAGCATGGCGAAAAAACCGGGGTGTTGCGGGTGCGCCTTTACCGGCCGTTTTCCGTCGAAGCTTTTGCCGCCGCGCTGCCTTCCACCACGCGCCGCATCGCCGTGCTCGACCGCACCAAGGAACCGGGCGCGGTGGGCGAGCCGCTTTATGTGGATGCCGTCACGGCCTTGCGCGAAGCCTGCGACAAGGGGCTGGCGTCCTTTGACGCCGAACCGGCCGTGGTGGGCGGGCGTTACGGCCTGTCTTCCAAGGAATTTTCCCCGGCCATGGTCAAGGCGATCTTCGACGAACTCCAGCAGCGCGCGCCCAAGAATCATTTTACCGCCGGCATTGTGGATGATGTCACCCATGCCTCGCTGCCGTTTGACGCCGAATTTGACATTGAACCCAAAGAGGTGGTGCGCGCGGTCTTTTTCGGACTCGGCGCGGACGGCACCGTCGGCGCCAACAAGAACTCCATTAAAATCATCGGCGAGGAAACCGACCTTTATGCGCAAGGCTATTTCGTCTATGACTCCAAGAAATCCGGCGCCGTCACCATCTCCCATCTGCGCTTCGGGCCGAACCCGATCCATTCCCCCTTCCTGCTCAAACAGGCGGACTTTGTCGCCTGCCATCAATGGCCGTTCCTGGAGCGCTACAACGTGGTGAATTACGCCTGCGAAGGCGGGACTCTGCTGCTCAACTCGCCCTATGGCCCCGGCGAGGTCTGGAACCATTTTTCCGTGGAAATCCAGCGCGAGATCATCGCCCGGAAACTCAAGTGCTTTGTCATTGATGCCTACCCCGTCGCCAAGGCCACCGGCATGGGCGGCCGCATCAATACCATCATGCAAACCTGCTTCTTTGCCATTTCCAATGTCCTGCCCCGCGAGGAGGCGATTGCCAAGATCAAGAAAACCATCCAGAAAACCTACGCCAGAAAAGGCCAGGCCGTCGTGGACCAGAATTTCGCGGCGGTGGACCAAACCCTGGCCGCCTTGCACGAAGTCAAAATTCCGGACGCCATTTCCTCCGGTCATCATCAGCCCCCGATCGTTCCCGCGGAAGCGCCGGATTTTGTCCAGCGCATCACCGCGGTCATGCTGGCCAACAAGGGCGATTTGCTGCCCGTCAGCGCCTTCCCGGTGGACGGCACCTGGCCTTCCGGGACCACTCGCTGGGAAAAACGCGCCATTGCCCTGGAAATTCCGGTATGGGACACGGCCATCTGCATTCAATGCAACAAGTGCGTCCTGGTCTGTCCGCACGCCGCCATCCGGGCGAAGTTCTATCCCGCCGGCCACCTCGCCAATGCCCCGGCCACCTTCAGGTCCACCGCCTTTCGCTCGCAAGAATGGAAGGACTCACTCTACTCGCTGCAGGTGTCTCCGGAAGATTGCACCGGCTGCACGGTGTGCGTGGCGGTTTGCCCGGTGAAATCCAAAACCGATCCCAAACTCAAGGCCATCAACATGAGGCCGATGCCCCCGCTGCGCGAGCAGGAGAAGGTCAACTATGAATTCTTCCTCAGTCTGCCTTCCCCGGACCGCGCCCGCCTGGCCATGGATGTCAAAGGCACTCAATTCCGCGAGCCGCTCTTCGAGTATTCCGGGGCCTGTTCCGGCTGCGGCGAAACGCCCTACGTCAAACTCCTGACCCAAATGTCGGGCGACCGCCTCATCATCGCCAACGCCACCGGCTGCTCCTCCATCTATGGCGGCAATCTGCCCACCACTCCCTACACCGTCAACAGCGCCAGGCGCGGCCCGGCCTGGTCCAATTCGCTCTTTGAGGACAACGCCGAATATGGTTTCGGCCACCGCATCGCCTTGGACAAGCAAACGGAATTCGCCCGCGAACTGGTGCGAAAACTGGCCCCGCAACTGGGCGCCGATTTGGCCGCGGCCTTGCTCGCCTCCAAACAAGACGATGAGACGGAAATTTTCGCCCAACGCGAGCGGGTGTCGGAATTGCGCCTGCGCCTGCAACAATTGTCCGCGCCCGAAGCCTCCACCCTTCATGCCCTGGCCGATGCCCTCGTCAAGAAATCCGTCTGGGTCGTCGGCGGCGACGGCTGGGCCTACGACATCGGTTTTGGCGGCCTGGACCATGTCATCGCCATGAATGAAAAAGTCAACATTCTCGTGCTTGACACGGAGGTCTATTCCAACACCGGCGGACAACAGTCCAAGGCCACGCCCCGGGGCGCCTCGGCCCGGTTCGCCTCGGCCGGCAAGCGCCTGGGCAGAAAAGACCTGGGCCTGATCGCCATGGCTTATGGCACCGCCTACGTGGCCCAGGTCGCGTTTGGTTCCAAGGATTCACAGACCGTCAAGGCCATTGAGGAGGCCGAGTCCTACCCCGGCACCTCTCTGATCATCGCCTACTGCCCCTGCATCGAGCATGGTTACGAGCTGGGGAACGGTCTCGAACAGCAAAAACTGGCCGTGGACTGCGGCTTCTGGCCGCTTTATCGGTTCGATCCCCGCCGTCTGGCCGCCGGCGAACCGGGATTGAAACTCGATTCCGCCGCGCCCAAGTTCCCCCTCGAAAAATTCTGGGCTTCGGAACGCCGTTTCCAAGCCGTCGCCAGCCAGGACCCGGTCCGCGGCAAGGCCCTGCTCGCCGCCGCGCAAGAGGACGTCACCAGCAAATTCGCCCTCTACCAAAGGATGTCCACACAGCCGGTGGCCGCCGCCGAGATGATGCTGGCCAAGTGAGCCGCTTTGGCTGAATTTCGGAAAGAATCTCAACCCAAGCCGGGAACCCTAATTGGCTCCCAGGCCGTGAATCCAGGCGGCGCTGCGGGAGTATTCGGCGTAAGCCTGCTCGCCCAGCGTCTGGCGGGTGGCGCGTTCCGCCTCGGCCTGGATGGCGTTGAGGGCCGCGTCGCGCCGGTCGGCGGGGATGTCCTGATTGGACAAAAGCTGGCGTCGCGCCTCCTCGGCCAACTGGCGCATGTCCAGCACCGTTTGGGAAACTTCGGGCGGCAGATCAAAGCGCTCGGCCAGGACGGTGAGGCTTTGAAAATCCGGGTTGCGGGTCTGCTCGAACTGCGCGGCGCGGTCCGGGCCGAGCGCGGCCTCCAGGTCCTCCCGCATTTTCTGCTCCTCGGCCGCCTTGGCCGCCAGCACCGTTTCGTCGTTCGTGTCCTCGTAGGCGTAAGCGGCGTCCAGCGCCCGCTCGCGGGAGAAAATTTCGCGGAACTCCGCCTCGCTGGGGTTGAAGCCGACCAATTCCCGGCGCATCCGGTCCGCGGTCGGGGAGGTTGTCAAATCGAATTCATACCGTTCCTCCGCCGTCATCACGCCGGCCAGGGCGGCTTCCTGCTCCCGGTCAATCTGCCGCAGTTGTTCGATCTGGCCGGGGGTCGGCTTTCCGTCCGGGGCCTCGCGCAGGGCCTGTTCGCGGCGGCCCTCGAACTGGTCGCGCAGGGCCAGGACCCGCGCCCGCTGGTCCTCGGACAAAAAGGCCAGGCGGCGGTCATCCTCCTCCGCGTCCACAAAATACTTGTTGACCTCGCGCTCGTAATTGATGCCGAGCAGCTCGCGCAGGACGGCGGGCAGCTCCTTGTCAATCAGGGCCAGTTGCGCCTCGCGCTCCTCCAGTTGGGTTTGTTTGAGTTTCCGTTTCTCGTCCGTCTCCCAGTACTTGAAGGCGCGGCCGTTCTGGTAGAATTTGCCGCGCCGGGCGGCGTAAAGGCGCATGACGTCGGTGACGATGATGTCGCGCACCGTGGCTTCCGGGCAGCCGACGGCCCGCAGGTTGGCGATGTACTGGCGGTAATCGGTGGATTCAAGCTGGGACCATTGAAATTGGTTCGTCTTGTAAATCAGGACCGGCGGGGCGGCCGGCGCGCGCGCCACGGCGGCGGCGGCGGCATGCGTTGGCAAGGCGTCCGGCAACGGGCCGGCCGCCGGGCGGTCCTGGGCCGGACGGCTGGCGACATAAACCCCGCCCCAAAAGAACCCGACCCCGAGCAGGGTCAGGTTGAGCAGGCAGATGAGCGCGATGAGCCTGGGTTTCATCCGGCCTTATGATAGCAAGGGAAGCCGGCCCGCGGCAAGAAAGGAATTCACCGCCTGCGGCTCCCCGCGGCTCCCGCCGCGCCGTAGCGGCTTTCGGCAGAAAGCCGCCATTCTTCAGCCGCCGTTTTTCAACTTGCCGGCCTCCGGCTCCCGCCCACTGCTTCACGTCAACTATAATGCAAGCCATTCGAAAACCGGGACCGATGCCCGGGAAGAATCCCGCGCCCGTGGAATGAAAAGCCGGCGGCGGATTGCCATCCGCCGCTACACCCGCCGCGACGTAGCGGCTTTCGGCAGAAAGCCGCCGTTTTCAACTTGCCGGCTTCCCGCTTCCGCCTCACGCTGCCCGCCATGCGACCAGTTCCGTTGACCCCGCAACTTCAGAGGCATCATCTTCCCCGGCTGGCGCCGGAATTCTATCGCGGCTTCGCCGTGGTTCACTGGACCATCACGCTGGAACGCCGCGCCACCGGCTGGCTGGACGAAATATTCCACCTCCGATTTCGCGAATACCTCCTGCACGCCGCCGCCCGTCAGAGCATCTTGTGCCCGGCCTATGTGTTGATGCCCGATCACATTCACTTGCTCTGGATGGGCCTTCACCTGGCCTCGGACCAACGGGACGCCATGCGCTTTCTCCGCAAGCATCTGGCAGTGGAACTGGGCCGGCGCTCGCCGCACGGCGGAGAATTCGAATTGCAAAAGCAATCACACGACCATGTTTTGCGGGAACGGGATCGCGTGCGCGGCGCTTTTGCCAGGGCCTGTTTCTACGTGCTGGACAATCCACGCCGCAAAGGACTGGCAGCCCAACCGCGCGAGTGGCCACATTTGGGGGCCATCGTGCCCGGTTATCCGTTCCTGCATCCGCTGGGGGAGGGTTTCTGGGAACAGTTCTGGAAAATCTATGCGCAGAACCGGGAACCGATGCCAGGGAAAATTCCCGCGCCAGTGGAATGAAAAGCCGGCGGCGGATTGCCATCCGCCGCTATTCCTGTAGCGGCTTTCGGCAGAAAGCCGCAGAATTGCCATGCCGCATCTGGTTTCGCCATCGCCCTCGCGCCTCAGTGGGCCAATTCGTATATGAAACCTATGAGGTATTCTGTTTCCTTCACGGCGGGCAGGATGGGATCGTCGGGCGTCCTGCTGCACGCCCTGGAGATGAGGGAGAATCTTGTGCGGGCTGAAGAATTGCGGATTGCCTGCCCTCCGCAGGTTCAGCGGAGGAAGGCGGATTGAGAATAGTTCTTTTGAAGGATTTTCCTTGTCGGCAGGCGCATTGTGGGAGAAGAACAATGCAAAGTGACCAGTTTCATGCCAACGATTTTATGAAAGCGCACATTATATTTCGCAGCGTCCTCACCGCCCCGGCCATTGCCGCCATGGGTGCCTGTTTCGTGTTGGCAGGTTGCGCCAGTTACATTCCTCCCAGAGGACGCGCGGATTTTAACCTCATCACCAGTCCGACCATTCAGGAGGGTTTCGCCGCCAAGCCGACGGCGCAATTTCCAGTCGGGATCGCCGCCATCCGTGTGCAGGCGCCGAATTACCGGAGCTATTCCACCGACCAGCAGGGCGGCGTCTTTAACGGCCAGAATTACTCCGTCATCCTCGTCAAGGAAGCGGAGGACTACGCGGATATTGAGCGGCTGGAGAAACTGCCCGACGTGGCGGGTATCATCAGCATCAGCCGGCTTCTGCTTCCGCCGCATTTGCGTTCCGAACAGGATTTGCGCGAGGCCGCGGCCCGGCTCAAGGCGGAGATGATGCTGATCTATACATTTGACACTACCTTTCACGAGAACGATGCCGCGCTTCCTTTGAGCATCGTGACTCTGGGGCTGTCGCCGACCCGGCACATCTCGGTCCACGTTACCGCCTCCGCGCTGGCGCTGGACACGCGGACCGGCTTTGTGTACGCCGCCTTTGAGGCCAGCGAGAAGCGGGCCAGTTACAACACCTCCTGGGGTTCCAGCGAATCGGCGGATCGCGCCCGCCTGGACGCGGAACGGACGGCCTTCAAAAGCCTGGTCGAAGAATTCGAGAAAAACTGGCCGGGGATCGTGGACCGCGCCAAAAAGGGGGCTTGAGCGGCTGAACAAGACAAGAGTGGGGTTCTGGAAAATCTGCGTGGAGCACCGGGACGAGCTGCCCGCAAAGATGGCGGCGGATTGCCATCCGCCGCTACTCCTGTAGCGGCTTTCGGCAGAAAGCCGCTGAAATGCCAGCCGCATCTGGTTCCGCCATGGCCCTCCCGCCTCAGCGGGCCAGTTCGTAAATAAAACCTTTGAGGTATTCCGTTTCCTTCACGGCGGGCAGGATGGGGTGGTCGGGGGACTGGCTGCAGGAGGCGACCCGGCGCAGGATGTGCCGGGCGTCATAGGCGGCTTCCATGATGACGGACTCGAACAGGACGGCATCCACATGGTGGGAACAACAGAAGGTCGCCAGCGCGCCGCCGGGACGCAGCAGTTTGATGGCGCGCAAATGGATTTCCTTGTAGCCGCGCAGGGCGTCGGGGATGGCGGCGCGGGTGCGGGTGAAGCTGGGCGGATCCAGAATAATGAGGTCGAATTTGGGGATGACTTTTTCGTGGGGCCTGACGGCGGTTTGCGCTTTCAGCCAGTCGAACACGTTGGCGGCTTCAAACGTGCATTTTTCGGCCAGGCCATTGCGCTGGGCGTGGCGCCGGGCGGCGGCGACGGCCTCCTGGCTCTGGTCCAGGCCGTGGACATGGGCCGCGCCAGCCCGGGCGCAGTGCAGGGCAAAGCCGCCGACGAAGCAGAAACAATCCAACACCTGGCATCCGCCGGCCAGGGCGGCGACGAGCTGGCAGTTCTTTTGCTGGTCCAGGTAGAGGCCCGTCTTGTGGCCGCTTATGATGTCCGCCTCGAATTGGAGGCCGTTAAGGTCCACGGCCACCGGGCCGTCGAGCGCCCCGGCCAGGAGGCCGTTGCTTTCGGCCATGCCCTCAAATTTGCGGAAGGAGGCCTCGCTCTTTTCCACGATGGCGCGCGGGGAAAAAATGGTTTGCAGGGCTTCGACAATCAGGGCCTTGCGCTGGTCCATGCCGAGGGAGGAAATTTGGACCACGAGGACATCGGAGTACTTGTCCACAATCAGGCCGCTGAGAAAATCGCTTTCGGCGTTGACCACGCGAAAGGAGGAGGCCTGGGGAAGGTGTTTCTGGCGGACGGCCAGGGCCGCGCGGATGCGCCCGACAAAAAAGTCGCGATTGACCTCCACCCGCTCCGGGGCGAGAACGCGGACGTGGATTTTGGATTTGGAGTTATAGAAGCCGACGCCGAGGAATCGCTGGCGATGGTCCTTGATTTGCACCAGCGCGCCGTCGGCGGCGGGCGCGGTCAGGCGGAGAATGGAGGCGGCGTAAATCCAGGGGTGGCCGGCCAGGATGCGGTCGGCATCCCCGGGGCGGACGATCACCGTGGGCAATGGGGGCGTGTTCAAAATTCAAGTTCCAGGTTCAACATCAGAGACATCCAGCCGGCGGCCGGCCAACAGAGCGGCCATCGTATCCGCAATTTCCGCCAACGCCAAACTTAAATCCCAAACTTTGCGCTTGGCATTCCGGCAATCCTGTGGCATGGTTCCTCTTACCATGACAACCAACGGAACGATCGGCGCGCTCCTGCACCACAAAGGGTCCAAAGTGTGGACCATTTCTGACAAGGCCACAGTCTATGAGGCCATTGAGCTTTTGGCGGACAAAAACATCGGCGCCATCCCGGTCATGGCGGGCGACCGCCTGGTCGGCATTTTTTCCGAGCGCGATTATGCCCGCAAGGTCGTCTTGGAGGGCAAATCCTCGCGGACGACGCCCGTGTGTGAAATCATTTCCACCCCGGTCCTCACCGTCACCTCCCACCACACCATCGAAGAGGCCATGCGGTTGATGACCGATAAGCACATCCGCCATCTGCCGGTGATGGACGGGGAGAAAATGGTGGGGCTGGTTTCCATCGGCGACATGGTCAATTGGATCATTTCCGCGCAAACCGCCACCATTGAGCAGATGGCCTCGTATCTTGCGGGGAGGTAGGGCGCGCACTCCGTCCGCGCCGCGGCGGGCAGTCCCGACTTGTCGGGAGCCCTGCCTTTTTCCCCTTCATCACTGACTTCAACAGTGGAAATGTGGCGCGCGCGGAAGGAATCGCACCAAACCGAGGAGGCCCGGAGAGTCCCTGCCTCCACACCCCGATCTGATTGCTGCATTTGCGGGAACGCTACTGTGAGCGCACGCGGTAGAAGCGGCTGGGATAATTCATCCACTGGGAATCGCTGAAGCAGTTTGTGCCGCTGGTGAGGGAGTTGGTTGCCAACGGAGTCCACACGGGTTTGGCCAGATTCGTGGCGGCTACCACAACGACCGAGAGGTTCGTTGCCCAAGAGATGGTGAAACTGAAACAGTTGTTCTGCACGCCAAAGCCAGGGCCATTGTTCAAAACCAGCGGATACGGCAGCATCCATTGTGTGGCGGGAATACTGCCATTGGGACCACTGCCGCCATAACTGGAACCCCACCCAGTGGCGCCGGGCAGGAAGTAAGCAATTGCAGAAGTGTCACCATTAAAAACACCACCCATGCCGTACATGCCGCCAAGAACGCTTGGCGCATTGCCTTGGAAATACACTCCTTCCAGGCTGGCGCAATAGCCGAAAGCATTGCCACCAATGCTGGTGACACTGCCGGGAATCGTAACACTGGTCAGGCCGGAGCAGAAGAAGAACGCCATGCCGCCGAGGCTGCTAACGCTGTTTGGGATCATTACATTGGTCAGCCCTGTGCAGCTCTCGAACACGCTATTGCCAATGCTTGTGACACTGTTGGGGATCGTGACACTGGTCAAGCTGGAGCATGAGGAAAAAGCAGAGTTGCCGATGCTGGTAACGCTATTGGGGATTATTATATTGGCCAGCCCGGTGCAGTTCGCAAACGCACTATCGCTGATGCCGCTAACACTGTTAGGGATTGTGATTTGGGTCAGGCCGGCGCAGTTCGCAAACGCAGAGTTGCCGATGCTGGTGACGCTGCCGGGAATCATATAGCTTCCAGCCAGGCCATTGGGACATTGCAAAAGCGCGGTTTTGCTTTTATTGAATAAGACCCCCGCCAAGCTGCTATAGTTGGGATTGTCGCTATCCACGTTAATGGCCGTCAGGCTGGAGCAGTCGCCAAAGGCAAAACTGCCGATGGTGGTGACGCCGCTGCCAAAATTCACATTTGTCAGGCTGGTGCAACTAGAAAACGCATTGCTGCCAATGTTGATGACACTATTGGTGATGTTGACTTGGGTCAGGCTGGCGCAGGAGTAAAATGCAGAGTTGCCAATGTTGGTGACGCCATTCGGGATCACGACACCGGACAGGCTGGCGCAGCTCTGGAAGGCGCTATCGCTAATGGTGGTGACACTGCCGGGGATGGTATAGCTTCCGGCCAAGCCATTGGGATATTGGATGAGAGCGGTTTGGCTTTTATCGAACAAGACTCCCGCGAGACTGCTATAATCGGGATTACTCCCGTCCACGGTGATGGACGCCAGGCTGGAACAGTAGCTGAATGCCTGGGTGCCGATGTTGGTAACGCCGCCGCCAATGTTCGCATTGGTCAGGCTGATGCAGGAGTAAAACGCATAGCCGGCGATGGTGGCAACGCTGCTGGGAATCGTCACATTGGTCAGGCTGGGCCAGGAGTAGAACGCAAAGCCGGCGATGCTGGTCACGGGCCGCCCGTTAATGGGATTAGGAATGATCACCCAGCCGCCGGAACCAAGGTAACCGGTGATGGTGATGCTCCCGTCGTTGTTTGTAGTGTAATCGAAATCGGTGACCGGGCTTGATAGAGTCACGGTCAGCACCGCATTTGAGCTTGTCATGCTGCCATAAGCATTGGTCACGACCAGGGCATAACTGGCAGCATTAGTTAACTGGACATTATTGATGGTCAAAATGGTGTTCGTCACCCCGGAAATGCTCCCAGTATTGAGCAGGTTGATTGTATCCTGGCTCCATTGAAAGGCGAGCGGCGCCGCGCCGGTTGCCGTCACGCTAAAGGATACAGTCGTTCCCACACTGTTTGTGCTGCTTTGGGGCTGGACGGTTATCTGTGGATATGCGGGCACAAGTGAGCGTCCGCCGTAAGTTGTTCCCACCCACCCGGAGGTGCTTGGCAGGTAATATATCGTCACGGGAGAAGCATAGAAATCGTCATACCCAAGGCTCGGAGCATTGCCTGGGAAGCAGACTCCCGTCAGGTCGAAGCAATAGGCGAAGCCGTATTCGCCGATGTTGGTGACGCTGGATGGGGCAGTGATGTTGGTCAGGCTGCCGCATTCATAGAACGCTGCGTTGCCGATGTTGGTGACGCTGCTTGGGATTGTATAGCTTCCAGCCAGGCCCCCCGGAAATTGAACGAGTGCGGTCTGGGTTTTGTTGAACAAGACGCCGGCCACGCTGCAATAGGCGGGATTATTGCTGTCCACGTTAATGGCTCTTAAGCTGGTGCAGGGGGCGAACGCAAATTCGCCGATGTTCGTGACACTGGCGGGGATCGTCACATTGGTCAGACTGTTGCAGTCGAAAAAAGCGGCATAGGCAATGCTGATAACATTGGTGCCGATTGCGACGCTAGTCAGGCCGCACTCGCCGAACCCGTCTATGTCAATATTGGTAACGCTGCTGGGAATTGTGACATTGGTCAGGCTGTTGCAGAAATAGAACGCATGGTCGCCGATGTTGCAGACGCTGTTGGAGATAGTATAGCTTCCGGCCATGCCCGCCGGACATTGAACGAGCGTGGTTTGGCTTTTGTTGAACAAAACCCCTGCTACACTGCTATAGTCGGGATTATCGCCATCCACGTTTATGGCCGTCAGACTGGCGGACAAGCCAACCGCATCCGGGATGCAGGCGAACGCTTCGTCGCCGATGCTGGTAACGCTGCTGGGAATTGTGACGCTGGTCAGGCTGGCGCAGCCATAGAATGCGTAGGCGCCGATGCTGGTGACGTTCGTGCCAATCGTGACAATAGCCAGGCTGTCGCACCAATGGAACGCGTCGTCACCGACGGTGGTGACGTTGTTGGGGATCGTAATGTTGGTCAGGCCGGTGCAGTTCTCGAACGCGCTGGAGCCGATGCTGGTGACGTTGGCGCCAATCGTGAGGCTGGTTATGGAGCCGCACATAGAAAATGCGTTTCCGCCGATGCTGGTCACCGGATAGCCATTGGTCGCAGCGGGGATGACAACCGCGCCGCCAGAACCGGTGTACGCCGTGATGGTGATGCCTCCGTTATTCGTTATGAAATTGAATTGGGCTTGCGCCACGGCGGGCAACAAGAGAAACAAGCAGATAGTGGTTTTCTTTTTCATAAAACAAATTGACATTTCCCATTTGATTTCATGCCCGCGACCGGCGTGGGCCTTTTGTGTGATTTTATTCCTGCTCCACAGGATTACAAGTCTTTTTTCGATCCTTTTTCCAATCCGACCCCGGTTTTTACGAAGGGGTCAGCCAGGAATTCTGAATTGTATTCATATTCCGTTTTCCGGGCTTCACCCCTTCATTGACCCTTCATCTTTACAACCGGAAAAGTCATGGTGACCCCTCCTGCGGCCTGGGATGAGTTCCGCTGAACGTATGTGCCAGGGATCACCGGATTTTGTCAATCGATCAGCAATATCTGTGGATTGACGGATTTTCTAATTTGTGAGAGAACTTACCATAATATGAAAATGTTCGCAGCAACCGGATGCGCAGTTCTCCTTGGCCGGAGAAACAGGGAAGCTCCAGGACAACAGACGGTTTCGCCCCTTGCCGCTTATGGCGATTCAAGACCCAAAATACGTCCGCCATGCCTCCCCTGGTTTCACCCCTCAAAACTGGGCCTGATATTGACGATCTGCGCCGCGGCGCTTTGTCCGGCGCGCTCCCAGACCATTGATCCCGCATACACCAACACCTATTCTCTGCGCAATATCGGCCCGGCGCCCGGCGTGCCTTTGCCCAACGGCGGCATGATCTTCAAAGCGGGCGATACCAACACCCTTTTGCTGGGCGGAAACGCCGCCACCCCGTCCGCCGCCATCTATCAGGTCGGCGTCACGCGCGGCGCCGGAAACCACCTCACTGGCTTCACCGGTCCGGCCGTGTTCGTCGCCAACGCCGGTTCGGCCGACGATGGCATCATGGACAGCCTGGCTTACGGGCCAAACGGCTGTCTCTTTTTCACTCTGGTCAATGACGTCGCCATCGGCGAAATTGCCCCGGGCGCCACGACGGTGAGCCGCATCGTGCCGCTGAGTTCCATGGGCATTCAGTCGCTCTTGAATTTGACGGTCGTGCCTTCGGGGATGCCCGGAGCCGGGCGGCTCAACGTCCAAGAATTCTCGTGGAGCCAGTGGCATGAAATGAAGATTTCCCTCAATGCGGATGGCATCACTTACAATATCGTGACCAATGGCGTGGACATTGAGGAAGACGACGCCGAGGAGGGAGGCGCCACCTACCTGACGCCCGGCCATCCCGGCTTTCCCAACGGAGGTGTGCTCGTCGGTTGCATTACTGAGTTCATTGGCTACACCTTGGATGGCAACAGCGACCCAGTCCCGGGCACTTCGGTCCCGATCGTTGAAAACATGCTGGCTGCCGGCCAGGCCGGCTTCGACGGCATGACGGCGGACCCAGCCACGGAAGACATTCTCTTCATGTACGAAGGGAACATCTATGTAATGACGGCCTCGTTCCCGCTCGCCCCGCCAACCGCCAGCATCACCACCCCGGCCAACAATGCCAACTGTTTGGACACCGGCTTCACCTTCAGCGCCACCGCCTCGCAATCCAACGGCGCCATCAGCGAACTGGACGTTTACGACTACGGAACCAACATAGTGGATACTTTCTACCAACCTCCTTACTCGGCCCCCGTCAATTTGCCGGACGGCGCCCACGCCCTGACGGCGGTCGTTACTTCGGGCGACGATCAAATGGCCACTTCCGCCGTGGTCAATATCACCGTCACCTCCGTGCCCTTGCCGCCCCCGGTGGTGCAACTGATCTCGCCGGCCAGCAATTCGGCCGTGTGCGACTGCTGGCCCATCGAACTGGTGGCGGCCGCCACCTCTCCCCAAGGCGTCGCCCTGGTCCAGTTTTACAACAACGGGACAAACTACCTGGGCCAGTCCACCAACGCCCCCTACGAGGTTTCCTTCCCCAATCTCCGGTTGGGAACCCTCGCCCTGACAGCCATCGCCACGGACACCACCGGCCTCAGCACCGTTTCGGCGGTGGTCAATACAACCGTGACCAACCTGGCCTTGCTCGAGTTAGAGGACGCATTGACGGCGAACGATTTGTGCGAGCTTTGTTTCCGCGGAAATCCCGGCAGCAACTATGTTTTCCTGGCCGGCACCAACCTGCTCTCCTCGGGCACATGGACCCCGCTGTCCACGAACATGGCCAGCTCCAGCCTGATCTTCTACACCGATCCGTCGCCGCTGGGCGCGAAGAGATTTTACCGGGCCAGGCAGCAATAAATAAATGGCCTTCCGCAACCACGCCCTGTTCAAAAAAGTCGAACCATCAAACCGTGCGGCGCTCTGCCGGGCGCCGCTACGCCCTTCGTTTTCCCCCCTTCTGTCGAATATCCATCTTCGACGCTCATAGAGCGCCGCTAAATTCCCCCCCGCTTCAGTCCCTTGTCGCGCCAAAGCGAAGCGACGGCGGAAACACTCCCCTGTTCCCACGATTCTCGATTTTCTTGCCAAATGGGGCTTGACAAGAATTAGAACCTATGGTTTAATTACCAGCGTGAGACACGTAGGCACGCTGCGGCGTGGCATCCGGGTGGATGCGGCCGGGGCGGGCGGGGCGGGCGGGGCGCGGCGAAGCAGGAATGAAAACGACGATGGAGGATGGAGGATGGAGACTGGAAAAGAGAGGAGACAAGGCGGCTGGCCGAAGGAGGACTCAGACGGATTGCGGTTCAAAAGCAGTCCCTTGTCGCGCGCGAAGCGACGGCGGAGCCACTCCATTCCCCCTCTGGCGGCGTCCGGCACATCTGCGACGGTCATAGACCGCCGCTACAGGAGGAGCATCCGCCACCGGCACGAACCATCCCAATAAAGGTGGTTTGGGCCTTCTGCGCCTTCTTGCGGAGAATCAATCCAAATGCCTTTCCATGAACCATTTACGCACAGAACGGGGCTTTTCCAATCAACTCCAATCAAGCCTAATCAAGGCTATTCTTAAACCACAATGCCTGCGATCCATCTCTCCATTCACTGCATCACTCCGCCGGGCTTTTCCCATTTCGCGGTCCGAAACGATGCCCAATCGAGCGAATGGAGTTTCCAAGATCTTCGTCAGATTGGCCCTGATCTGGCGAGGATTCTCAACGTCCTGCCTTGACTTGGCGGGCGGGGTTGGGATACCGTCACGGCCATGAATCGCTGGTACATTCGTGTTTTCCTGGTTTGCCTGGCGGTGCTCTTGTTTCCGTTCAGGTCCCCGGCCCCGCTGGTTTATCGTCCGGGTGAAGGCTGGAGTTATGAAAGCCCGTCCGGCAAGGCGGCGGACTGGCGCAAGCTGACCGCCAAGGATCAGTTGGCGGTGGCGCAGACGGCGTTCGACAAGAAAGATTACAAGCTGGCCATGAAGGCCGCTCTGCGCGTGGTGGCGAGCTGGCCGTTGTCCGATTACGCGCCCCAGGCCCAATATCTGGCGGGCCGCTGCTACGAACAGCGCCGGAAGGATGAGAAGGCTTTCAAGACCTACGATCAGTTGCTGGCCAAGTATCCGAAAATGCCCAACGCCGCGGAAATCCAGGCCCGCCAAATGGCCATCGCCGACCGCTTTCTCGCCGGGGAATGGATCAAGGTTCTTGGCTATATCCCGTTTTTTCCCTCCATGGACAAAGCGGCGGAGATGTATGGGGATATTGTCCGCTTCGGCCCTTACGGGCCTTACGGTCCGGCGGCCCAAATGAGCCTGGGGGCGGCGCGGGAAAAGCAAAAGGATTACCCGCTGGCCGTCCAGGCTTATGAAACGGCGGCGGACCGTTACAGCGTCCAGACCGAGGTCGCCGCCAACGCCCGTTACAAGGTGGCGCTGGCCTGGAACAAACAAGCCCGCAAAGCCGATTACGACCAGAGCGCCGCCGGCCAGGCCATTTCCGCCTTCAACGATTTCATGGCGCTTTATCCCGATGACCCGCGCGTCCCGGAGGCGCAGAAGATCATCGCCTTGCTCAAAATGGAGCAGGCGCGCGGCAATTTTTCCATCGCCCAGTACTACGAAAAGAGCAAGCACTGGGCCGCGGCGCAGATCTATTACAATCAGGTCAGGCTCAACGCCGCCGACACGCCCTTGGCCGATCAGGCCCGCCAGCGGATTGACGCCATCCAGGCGCGCCATCCGGCAAATTAACATGCGCAAGCTGCTCCTCGCCCTTTTGGCCGCGGGCTTGGCCGGCTGCGCGGGTTACCGCCTCGGCCCCAGCAACGGCCTGCCCGCCGGCAGCCTCTCGGTGCAAGTCCTTCCTTTTGTCAATAATACCCGCGAGCCGCGCATCTCCGAATACCTCGGCGCCTCCCTGCGCCGGCAGTTTCAGCAGGACGGCACTTTCCGCCTCCAGACCGCCGGCAGGCCGGACATTTTGGTCACGGGGAAAATCATCCGTTTTGAACGGAACGCGCTTTCCTACACCACCAACGATGTCTTGACGCCCCAGGAATACACCCTGACCCTCACGGCCAGCGTGGTGGCGCAGGATCCGGCCAGCGGCAAAACCAACGTTAATCGCATCGTGCAGGGCCGCACTTACATTCGCGCCGGCAACGATCTGGCCAGCAGCGAGCGCGAAGCCATGCCCAATCTGGCGGAGGATCTGGCGCGCAACGCCGTTTCCATTTTGGTGGACGGCCCCTGGTAAGAAGAGGAGGCATTTGAACACGACACCGGCTTTTGATTTGGAGGGTTATCTGAAGGAGAGAACCGCGGCGGTCAACCGCGCCCTGGACGATTTCCTGCCCCCCGCCGCGGCCAGGCCCGCCACGATTCACCGGGCGATGCGGTATTCCATTTTTGCCGGCGGCAAGCGCCTGCGTCCGGCCCTTTGTCTGGCGGCGGCGGAAGCCTGTCACGGTTCGTGGCGCGACGCGCTGCCGCTGGCGTGCGCGGTGGAGTGCATCCACACCTACTCGCTCATCCATGACGATTTGCCGGCCATGGATAACGATGATTACCGGCGGGGCAAGCTGACCAATCACAAGGTCTTTGGCGAAGGCATCGCCATTCTGGCCGGAGACGCCCTCTTGACGGAGGCTTTCGCCATTGCCGGCAGAGCCGCGGCGGCCCCGCGCTACCCGCCGCCGGCGATGTTGCAGGAACTGTGGGAGGCCGCCGGCTCCCGCCAACTGATCGCCGGGCAGGTCGCCGACCTGGAAGGCGAAGGGAAAGAAATATCCGCCGCCCAGCTTCGCTACATCCACGAACGAAAGACGGCGGCGTTGCTCCGCGGCTCGCTGCGCCTCGGCGGCATGAGCGCCAATTGCCCGCCCGCCCGGCTCCAGGCCCTGGGCGATTTCGGCCGCAAGGTGGGCCTGGCCTTTCAAATCATTGACGATATACTTGACGTGACTCAGACCAGCGAACAACTGGGCAAGACGGCGGGCAAGGACCGCCAGGCCCGGAAGGCCACCTATCCCTCCATCATCGGCCTGGAAAAGTCGCGCAAAATGGCGGAGAATCTCACCGCCCGGGCCTTCGCCGCGCTGCGGATTTTCAAGGGCCGGGCGGGCGCTTTGGAGGCGCTGGCCGCCCACCTGCTGCGGCGGGACCGATAGAATGTTTGTCAATTAAACTTAATCAAGGCCGCCTTCACCGACGCCGCGACGAAAGTTTTCGCCAGCGGCTGGGCGTGGCTCAGTTTGGACGGCAAGACCCTCAAGGTGGAATCCACGCCCAATCAGGATTCGCCGCTCACGGCGGGGTGAGTTCCGCTGCTGGGCCTGGACGTGTGGGAGCACGCTTACTACTTGAAATACAACAACGTCCGCGCCGACTACATCGCGGCATTCTTCAACGTGATTAATTGGGACAACGTGGCCGGCAGGTATAAAGTGTAGGTTGGAACAATTATCCTTCCATTGAACCTTTTGTTGCGCGGGGCATTCCACTCATTGTAAATGCTGGGAGTGACTGAACGTGAACAATTGCCCGTGGGGCAGGCCAAGGCCGGGGAACCGGAGGCTTGGAGCGTTCTGTTTCGGCGCTACCAACTGCCTTTGTACGTTTATGTTTTCGAACTGGCCCGCGACGAGCAAACAAGCCTGGACATCGTCCAGGAAACCTTCATTGCCGCCGTCCGCCACATCGGCAGCCTGCGGGACGAGGCCAAATTTGGCGGCTGGCTTTTTGGCATCGCGCACCAAAAATGCGCGCAGTTGTGGCGCCGGCAAAATCGCGACGCGGCCTGGCGCGGGGAAATCGCGGAAACACCGCCCGATCTGGACGCCGGACCGGACGAGTTGCTCATCCGCCGGGAAGAGGAGGCGGAGTTTATGAGGCTGGTCAACGAACTTCCGCCGCCGCAACGCGCGGTGTTGCTGCTGCATTTCGTGGAGGATTTTTCGCTGGAACAAATTGCGGAGATTACTCAGACGCCCCTCGGCACCGTCAAATCGAGGCTGCATTACGCCAAGCGCGCGCTGCGCAAACTTTTGGAGGAGAAATGAAAACGCCCCGGGAAATCTTGCTGCAACAACATGAAGCCATTGCGCCGAAACTGGACGCCCTCCGCGCCGGCGTGGTCGCCGGACTGGGCCGCCCGCCGGCGCGGGAAACGGTTTCCTGGCGGGATTTTGCGCGGTCGTTGCGCTGGCATTTCGCGGGCTTGAGCGCGGCGTGGGTGGTGGTGGCGGTTTTGAACATAGATCATTCGCCCAGCCCGGTGGCGATGATTCCGCGCGATAAAATTCCGACGCCGCAACAACTGTGGGCCTCGCTGCGGGAAAGCCGCCGGCTCCTCCTGGAATACAGCGGTGACGCGTCCGTGGCGGAAACGGCGGCGGTGCCGGGGCGGCGAAGCGAAATGGCGGATGAGCAAGCGGTGGTCTAGCCTGGATATTTCTTAGTCTGGTAGGGCGAAGCTGCTGCTTCGCCCTAATTCAGGGCGGCGCGGCAGCGCCGCCCTACCATTCAGGGTGTGGCATGTTCCGCCAGGGATATGAAATATCCGGGCCAGCAGTGATGGCGGGGAAAGGTTGGGCGGGCAGTCCTCTGCCCGCCGCGGCGCGCACGGAGTGCGCGCCCTACCACCAAGGACTGACATACGACGAGTTTTAATATGAGTGATCCAACCAATACAACGCCTTCGATATGGGAGCGCAGCACCACCCGCCGTCTTTTCCGCTGGCTGTTTAGCTGGCGGGGGATTCGCCGCATGATTATCGTCCTGGCGTGGCCGGTGACGATAATCGGTCTGCTGTATGGCGAGGAAAACTGGCGCGGGCGGCGGGCGTGGAACCAATATCGGGAGGCCACCGAAGCGCGCGGGGTATCTCTGGATTGCAGGTCCTACATTCCCAAGCCGGTGCCCGATGACCGGAATTTCGCGGCGACGCCATTCCTCCAATCATTTTTTCTTCAACCCAACATTCCCATACTTACGAACGACCTCTATGCCCGGGCCTGTGACAATATTGCTGCAATTCACAAGGCAGAGGGCCTGCGGCATTTTACGGACCTGGAGGCGTGGCAACTGGCTTCCGCCGCGCTCCAGAACGGCAAATTGAAGCGCGAACAGAAATTTCAGACCGATGAAACCAGACTTGCGGCAAGGGCGGCGGCGGCTCCGGCGGTTTTGGAGGGAATGAAACCGGACGCGGCGGTCTTTTCGGAACTTCGCGCCGCCAGCACCTGGGAGTTTTCGCGTTATGCGGTCGCTTATGACTTGGAGAATCCCTGCCTCACTTTGTTGCCGCATCTGGGGAGGGTCAAAACGGTTTGCTCACGCCTGTGCCTGGAAGCCTGCGCGGAACTGGCGGCCGGCCAGAGCGACGCAGCCCTGGCCGATGTGAAACTGATGCTTACCCTGGGCGATTCCATCAAATCGGAGCCATTCATTATTTCATTTCTGGTGCGCTTGGCTTGCGTTCAGATTGCGATCAAACCGGTTTGGGAGGGCCTGGCCGAGCACCAGTGGACCGACGCCCAATTGCAGGAACTGCAGGCGCGTTTCTTGTCTTATGATTTTCTGGCCGACATGCAAAGGCCTCTCCGGGCAGAACGGGCCTCCGGGCTTCAGATGGTTGACTTGGCCAAAAAGATGGGTCTGGGCATTCTTGGGGATAGCATGGAAGCACCGAGAGAATCAGGCGCGATGGAAGACTTGGCAACTCTCCTTGTGATCAGCCGTGTCATCCCCTCTGGATGGTATTGCCTTGAGAAGCTGAGTTACAGCAAGCTGTTCGATGCGCATCTGGATGCCCTCGTGGATCTGGCTGCGAAAAAGGTTTCGCCCAAGAAGGTCGCAATCAATACCGAGGAGTTGGAGCGGCAAATCGAGGCCGGATCGAGTTGGCGGGAGCAGTTCAAAGTCCTTCTGCGCCACCGCGTCTTGGCAGGGGTGCTGCTGCCATCCCTGGTCAATGTTCCAACAAAACCCGCCGAGGCGCAGACCGCCGCCAATCAGGCCGCCCTGGCCTGCGCCCTGGAAAGATACCGCCTGGCCAACGGGCAATTCCCCGAAACGCTGGAGGCGCTGACCCCGCGGTTTATTTCCCGCGCGCCCAATGATGTGATCACCGGCCAGCCCTACAAATATCGCCGCGCCGATGACGGCCAATTTATACTTTACTCCGTCGGCTGGAACGACAAGGACGACGGCGGCGTGCCGGGCATGGCCTTGTTCGATCTGACGCAAGGCGACTGGGTCTGGTCCTATCCCCCGAATACTGATTAAGGAACCATTTTTTCTTGCGTTTGACCGGGAAGAAGTTCAGCCTTGCCGAAACATGAAATCGGCGGCGCAACCGCCACAACCCAACACAATTTATGCGCAAGACAAATCAGACGATGCCGTGGTCCGCCGTGCTCTCCGTATGCGCGCTGGCCGCGTTGCTGCTGGCGGGCCGTCCATCAGCCGGCCAGCCAACTCCCGCTTCCCAACCGCAAACCAATGTCCCAACCGCCGCCACGCCCGCGCCCGTCGCATCGGCTCCCGCCACCCCTGGGATGGCGGCACCCGACCCAACCAAACCGCAGCCCATTGTCCGCATCAAAGCCGGCGCCACCGCGCAGTTCAAGGATTCGGACGGCAATGTCTGGCTGCCCGATCAGGGCTTCACGGACGGGGAAACGGTCGAACGCTCCGCCGACCTGAAAATTCAAAACACGAAGGACCCCGCGCTCTATTTGACGGAACGATACGGCATGAGCGCGTTCAGTTGCCCGGTCCTCAATGGCAAGTATCTGGTCAAGCTTCATTTCGCCGAGACCTACGAGGACATTACCGGAGCCGGCCAGCGGGTTTTTTCCGTCAAAGTCCAGGGGCATGAGATCAAGGACCTGGATGTCTTCGCCAAAGCCGGGGGCGCGTTGCGCGCGCACGTCGAAAGTGTGCCGGTGGAAGTCACCGACGGCAAGGTGCAGATCACCTTCACGGAGAGCGTGCAAAGCGCGGAGATCAACGGCATCGAGATTCTGCCGCAACCGTGAGGTTGTTTTGCCCATTGACACCCTCCGGTCTGGCGGGCAGCATGGCGCCAGAATGAGTGAGTGCGAGCGAAAAGCGATTCTCCCTCAGCCGCGATTTGTCAATAAACCCGTGGCGCGTCCGAAACCAATCCCCCAATAATCCCATGAAACGTCTATTAGTCATCGGCCTCTGCTTGTGTTCCACACTGGCAGCGAACGCGGAACTTGCCCTCAAGGAAGTCCGCACCGCGTCCAAGAACGTCCTGGTCGCCTATTTCAAGAGCACGGTCATCAACGCCAATGAGGTCAACACGACCAATCTGGCGGCCTGGAAACTCAACGGCCAGCCCGTCGCCGCCATCAACAAATTCGTCACCGAGGCCGACGCCTGCGATCACCACATCTACCTCCAGGTGCCCGATCTGGTCAACGGCGCGACCTACACCCTCCAGACGCCCCACGGAGAGATGACCTTCGTCTTCGACGACCACAACACCTTCTGCGAGTCCATCAAGTCCAATCAGAACGGCTACAGCGCCCTGTCGAAGGTGCGCTACGCCAATTTCGCCATCTGGCTCGGGGACGGCGGGAGCAAGCAAATCAGCGGTGACCTGCCCTCTTACACCGTCTTCAAGATGGCCAACGGCGCGATTATCGCCCAGGGCGTGTTGCAAACCATTGGACAGGACGCATCGTCGGGCGATTTCGTTTACCGGATAGATCTGTCGGCTGTCCCGGAAGGCGGCCCCTACAAGATCGCCGTCAAGGGCTACGGTTGTTCGTATCCCTTCGGGGTCGGCGGCGATTTCTCGCGTCGGCTGGGCTATGTGTCGTTCCGGTCACTCTACCACCAGCGCTGCGGCTGCCCGATCGTCGAGCCTTATGCCTGGAACATCAAGCCGGACCCGTGCCACACGACGATCTGGGAGGTCGGCGACCGCATTGCCGAAGCCAGCCTGATCGTCACTGGAAATGAACCCAGCTTCACCGCCTACGGGGGTTATCACGATGCCGGGGACGGGGATCGCCGCACTTACCACATGGACGTGCCGGTCACGCTCTTGACGACCTACGAGGCGTTCCCGGAAATGTTCACCGACGACCAGTTCAATATCCCGGACAAGTTCGACGCGACGTTTCATATCCTGGGCAAAGGAAACGGGATTCCCGACATCCTGGACGAAGCGATGTGGGGCACCATGTTTTGGGAATACATGCAGGAGACCAACGGCCAGATCCACTGGGGCATTGAAACCAAGGGTTATTCGCCTTTCACCACCTACGAGAACGACCAGACACGCTTCGGCACCGAAATCGTGCGTCCGCAATCAGCCAGCTTCGCGTCCGGGATGTTTATGCACATGGCCCGCTTGATCAAGCCATACAATGCGGCCCGCTCGCAAGAACTCCAGAAACACGCGGAAATGGCGTTTGCCGCCGCCACGGCGCAGTTTGCCGCCACCGGCGCGCAGGCCCCGGTGACGCATCGGCTATATTACGCCGTGCAGAAGTACCTGCTCACCGGCGATGAGGCCGCCCACCAGATGGTCAAGGACCTCTCGACCAACGCCATGGGCTACGCCAACAGCTTCAACGGCTCGCCGGAAGGGTTCACCGACCGTGGTTGGATGGCTTCCTTCTTTTATTCCTACATCGTGGCCAAGGATCGGCCCACCGACCCGGCGGTCGTGGATTGCTTCAAAGCCGCCCTCAAAGCCGCCGCCGACAAGGAAATCGGCTTTCTGGCCGCCAATGCCTACCCGGTGGGCGTCCCGGCCACTGTCCGCTGGTGGGGCAGCAACAACGCCCAGGGCCAATATGCCTTTCCCTGCCTGCTCTATTGGTCCCTGACAAAGGAACAGAATTACATAGATGCCGCCAGCCAGTTGATGGACTACGCCCAGGGCCTCAACCCCATCGGCAAGTGTTACATGACCGGGATCGGATTCAACCGCGTCCACAATCCCCACGACCGCGAATCGGCCTACACCAAGCGGATGGGATGGGGCCCGCGCCCCGGCATCATGGTCTTTGGTCCGGGCGGCACGGGCAGTGGCGTCTCGGTTCCCGCCGTGACCGGGCTGGCCCGGGAACGCAAGTATAATGACAATCTGGGCTCCATCCAATGGAACGAGTTCACCATCTATCAGAGCCTCTGCTTCCCCTCCGCAGTCTATCCGGTGTTGGGCCAGGGCGGCAAGTATGACGACCACATAGACCCCTTCAGCCCGCAGCAGAAGTAATGTTGAAGGGAAGATTGTGAACCTGCACGCACTGATTGCCACCGCCAAAGCCGAGGGGGCCAGCGACCTTCATCTGGAGCCAGGTCTGTCCGCCGTCATCCGTGTGCGCGGCAGTTTGCGCGCGGTGGGCGAACCGTGCGCCCCGCCGCCGCTGCTGGAATGCGCCCGCGAACTCATCGGCCCCGATGACTGGCCGCGCTTTCTGACCCAGCGGTCGTTTGACATGTCGCGGACCATTGAAGGGCTGCGCTGCCGGGTCAACATCCTGCAGACCTCGCGCGGGGTGGGTTTTGCCATCCGTTTGCTGCCGGCGTTCCAGCCGACAATCGAAACGTTGAACCTGCATCCCGACCTCAAGCAACTGGTCAATCACGCCAACGGCCTGGTCCTGATCAGCGGCCCGACCGGCAGCGGCAAATCCACCACCCTGGCCGCGCTGGTCCAGACGATCAACCTGAGCGACGCCCGGCACATCGTCACGATTGAAAGCCCGATTGAATTCACCTTCCGTCCGCGCAGGTCCTTCATCCGGCAGCGGGAAGTGGGGCGGGACACGCCCAGTTTTGAACAGGCCTTGCTGGACAGCTTGCGGGAGGACCCGGACGTGTTGATGGTGGGCGAAATGCGCGAGCCGGAAACCATGCGGCTGACCTTGAGCGCGGCGGAGACGGGGCATTTGGTGCTGGCCACGGTGCATTCCGCCAATTGCGCGGAGGCGCTGCAACGGGTGGTCAACGCCTTTCCGCCGGAGATTCAGAGCAACATCGCCGCCCAACTGGCCGACTGCCTGATCGCGGTCGTGTCCCAGCGGCTGGCCTTCCGTCCCAACCTAAACCTCTGCGTGCCGGAATGCGAAGTTCTCAAGACCAGCATGCCGATCAAGAATTTCATCCGCAACCGCGACTTCTTCAAAATTGTTTCCACCCTGGAAACCGGGGCGGCGGAAGGCATGTGGACCTTTGCGCGCTATCGCGCCTGGCTGGAAAAGCGGACCCATTTCCACATCCTCTCGCGCGAAGCCGAAGTGGAGGAGGACGAGCCGATGGCGCCCGCGAAAATTCCGCCCATTCCCGCCCCTCCCAAGACCAGCCACGGAGGCCGCGCCTCAGCCCCGCCTGCGGCCGCCGCCAAGCCCGCCGGCGCCCGGCGCATCGAAATCGAGCCGGAGGAATCCTTCGATAAAATCCTCAAGGGGCCGTCGTGAAATCCCGCGCACGATGGGCGAGTTTGTTTCAGCAACAGTGGGAGGCTCGTGTCATGTATAGCCCTGAATGCTTTTCTTCACCAGAAGTTGAGCGGATGCGAGCGAAGCCAACACGGGGATGCTGCCAAGGACAATCACAAAGCCAAGCGCCACGGACGTTGGCAGCAATACGTTGTCCGGCGCTCCCCAGCTTCTCTCAAAGATACGGAGCATGGGTTCGACAACCAGTGGCGAAGTGATTACCAGGACTGTCAGTGTCCACGCCCGCCCCGCCCCTGGCCGCCACCGCCGCACCTTCATCCATCGCTCGGCGGCGATGGGGAGTGGTTGCACGAGAAAGAAAGCGCCGCAGATCAAGGAGATCCTCCACCGGCCGAGCGGCACATAAACGAACAGCACATGAGCGATTGCGCTGACGAGGAATGTTGTGAACAGCGCCAACCCGGCCCCATGCCGCGCCAGCGGCGCAAAGCATAGCTTGCGCAGAATCTGTGACGAAGGGACATTCCAGCGTTTAGCCCAAAACTCGCCGACGGAAGCCGAGCGATACGGCGATTGGAACCATGACGGCACTGTCAGACCCATGAGCGCCGTCAGCAAGATGTGGCAAGCTGTTGCCATCTCGGCGAGCGCGAAAGCTCCAATTCCTCCTGCGAGCCAGCGCGCGGCCAGCCAAAGGCCGCGGGCCGGGGCCGCCTTGACGGTTGCGATAGCAGCGGCGAAGACCGCCGTGGTCATAACGAGTTGTTGCAAGCTTGCCGCGTCGAACCTGCGGGGGAGGCGCTTTGCCTGGCATTTGCCGCAGCAATCGCACAAATGCGCCAACCGTGCCCGGAAACCGGCGATGGGCGGGGCGAGCACCAGCGCGACAGTCGCGGCGAAGGGCAGAATCATGAAAGCGATCAGCAGGAAGCGAGGCAAAGGCGCTGCCCGGACGAGGAACGGAACGGCCAGAAGCAGCCCGGCCAATAGGACTCCAATTCGCGCGCCAATTGGATTCCCGGAAAGAATCAGAACGAGCACTGCTTCGGCGCACCAGACGGCAATCGCAGCAAGGAGCGTGATGTGGGGCGTACGAAATGGATTCGTGGCGGCTATGATTCCGACAACCAGCCCGGCCACAGGCCAATAGGACCACTTTCGCTTTTGTGGCTTTGAGTCGGCATTCATGGCGCGCGTGACGCGGTGGACGGTCAGGCTTGTGCTTCCGCCCAGCGCGCCAGCAGCCACAACGCGTCCGACAGGCGGTTGAGGAAAACAAGGATCTCGCCGTTCGGCAATTCACTGGTCTCTTGCAAGGCGCAGGCCCGGCGTTCGGCGCGGCGGCAGGCGGTGCGGGCCAGGTCCAGCGCCGCCGAACTCAGGTCCGCTCCGGGCGTGGCCCAGTCCTGGCAGGATGTGTTTTGCGCTTCGATCTCCTTCACTATGCGGTCCAGTTGCGCCGTCATTTCCGGCGAGACGACGGAGAAGCCGTCCCGGGCGTAGCGCGGCAAATCCTCGGGCTGAGTGGCCAGTTCGCCCATCAACGTGACCAGCGCCTTTTGCATTTCCAGCAGCCGGTCGCTGACAAAAGGATGCCGGGCCGAGGCGCGCGCCAAACCGAGCGCGGCATTCAACTCATCCACCGCCCCGCAGGCTTCCACCCGCGGGTGAGACTTGGAAACCCGGCGGTTGTACATCAAGCCGGTGCTCCCGTTGTCTCCCGTCTTGGTCGCGATGCTCATGTGCGCTGCGGGCGAGTCTGGCGAGTGCGGGCGGAAGTTTAAAGCGCAAAGTGACAATTATGCGTCCGGCCGGATTCAGATTGACTCCGCGGGCGGACTTGTTTATGGTTCGCGCACCAACAAAAAGGCACCATGAATATCAAGCTGCTCTGCAAAGCTCTTCTCATCATCGCCGTCCTGGCTCTTCTGGTCGTGATGGGGATGCACAATCCGCAAACCGCCAAACTGGACCTCCCGTTCCTGCCCAAGGTGCTGGAGCAGCCGGCTTGCTACATGTATTATGGGTTCTTCGGCGTCGGCTTCCTGGTCGGCACGCTGCTCATGGCGGGCGGAAAAAAAGGCGCCGGCAAACCGGGCAAGGACAAATAGCCGGAAGACCGGCAATTTCCGGCGGCAAAGCCATTTCCAGCATTTTTATAGATGGATTTATAGATTGACGTTTTGCCGCCGTTGCGCTATCACTGTCTGGAATTATGTCGCTCTGCTGCTTCAGGTCATTTCTGGCCCTCCTCTCTGGGGCGGGTGTGTTGGGCGGGTTTCCTGCGTCCGCCCTGGCCGGGGATAAAATTGAATTCTCGCGGGCCTCCGAAACCCTGGCGGAGCCGAAGGCGGATCGCCCGGATAGTGAACCGCCCGATGCTTTCTCCGGTTTCGACTTTGGGAATCCCGAGCCGGAGACAGGGATCGTTTATCTGCCCACTCCTGCCCCGGCGCCCTCCCGCCGCAATGCCGGTCCCAATCTCCAGAATGGGACCGGCGGTTTGGGTTCGGATAAGTTCGGGCAAGACGACAGCTTTGAAAGATCCCCTTGGCAATCGTATGCCACTAATTATTCTTCCGGACGGGACGGCATCGCCAGCAACTATTTGAGCGCGGCGAGAGCCTGGGAAACCCCGGAAAACCCCGACGGCCTTGGGGGTGGCGTGGACAGGATGGATTCGCGTTACGGCCAGGCCGATGCGCGGGTGGATTCCCTGAATTCATTGGAGCGGCGTGACCGCCAAGTCGAATTTGGTTCCGGGGCCGCCGGATACAGGCCCTGGGCTTACCGAAGGGAGGATGCCTCCGGTTCCGGCGCGAAGACATCCTTTGCTGACTTGCTGAAACCAGAGAACAAGTCGTTCTTCGACGCCAATCCTGACCGGTTCAACCCCATTTCCCAGTCTGCCGACTCCAGGGCCTCCAGGGCCTGGGGGTCGCCTTCGATATTTCCTGCGGATCGGTCCTTAACATCGCCGGATTCAACGGAGCCGGGCTACAATGGATACACGGATCCGTCTGCCCGCGCGCCATCTTTGAATTCCGGCAGGGGCTTTGGCAAACAGGACGAAGGCAATTCGACCGGCTTGCCCGCGATGCGCCCCTACGACGATGGGCTTGGCCTGGGTTCCCAGGCGTACCAGCCTGCCCCGACTCGCAAAACGCCCCCTTCTACAACGCCAGGGGCGCCGCAACCGCAGAAGGGCGGGGCGACTCTGTCCAAGCCCAGAGATCCCACCTCCGTCTTTACTCAATGATCCGGGAAAAATTATGAAGGCCAAAAAGTTCGCCATGGTTCCACTGGCAAAAGGCCAGCTTTGGAAAATGGAGGACAAACACATCGAGATCATGGAAGTGGGCAAGACCCTCACCCATTATCGTCTCTTTCAAAGCCAAAAAAGGGTGCCGATCAGCCTGGGCGGCATTGCCACCGTTCAGGCCTACCTCCGGGCCAACGGCGCAAAACTCGTCAGAAAGGCAGCCGCGCTCAAGGCTTGAGGCCAAGCCCAAGCGACAGTTCCCCCGTTCCCAAACGCTTTTCCATCCCTTCCTTCTTGTGGGAGCGATTTCATGGATTCGGGTCATTTTCATCGCGGGACAGGACTTCGAACCGGAGCGCCCGCCTCGTAGAGTTTGATTTCTTTTGGCAAAGTCGCGGAGAGGGCCTGGTTCTTCTGCTCCACCGCCAACGCCAGGGCGCGCCGGGCGATGGCGGTGGCGTCCGCATAGCGCCCCGCTTCCGCGTAAGCCGCCGCCAGGGTGTTCAGAATCTCCGGATTCGCGCCGCCGGTCAACTGGTTGGCCGCTTCGGCCAGCGCCACCGCTTTCATCCCGTTGCGCAACGAAGCGTCGGATGCCGTGGCCAAAAGCCACGCCAGGTTGTTCTGGACCTGAAGCTGCCCGGGAGCGATTTCCAGAGCCTCCTGCCACGCGTCCCTGGCTTCCTTCATCAACCCTTTCTGGAAGAGCGCCAGACCCAGATCGGCCGGGGCGCCGGCAAAGCGGGGACGAATTTTCAACGTCTGCCGAAAACACACAATGGCTTCTTCCCATTGCCCGTGTTGCAGGAAATCCCTGCCCGCCTCAAACCATCTTTCCTCCGGCTCCGAACTGAGGACGGCGGTTTTTCCAAAGCAGGCCAGGGCATCGTCCAAGTCTCCTTTTTGGAGAAGGGCGTCGCCCAGGTTGTTGCGGACAGTCGTTTGACCCGGCTTGATTTCCAGGGCTTGGCGGAATTGCGCGATGGCTTGCTCCAACTCGCCGGCCTGGACGAGAGCCTTGCCCAGGTTGTTGCGGGCCTCCAGGTATGCGGGCTTGATTGCCAGGGCCTGGCGGTACTGCGCGATGGCCTCCTCACGATCTCCCTGCGCCAAAAGAGCATTGCCCAGGTTGTAATGCAACTCCGCGGCGCCGGGCGCCAGCTCCAGGGCTTTGCGGAATTGCGCGGCCGCCTCCTCCGTCTTTCCCTTCTGCATGAGATCCTTGCCCAGGTTGTTGTAGCTGGTCATGTTGCTGGGATTGATTTCCAGAGCCTGGCGGTACAGCACGATGGCTTCGTCCACCTCTCCCTTGCGGTCCAGAGCCACCCCCAGGTTGTCATGTCCAATCCAGGAGCCTGGATTTCGCGCCAGGGTCGCGCGCCAGAGCGTTTCCGAGCCGGCGTACATCCCGCATTGGCGCCAGGTGAACGCGCCGAGCAGGAGCAGCAACGCCCCGCAAGCCGCCGGATGAAGCCACGCCGGGGGTTTTGCCATCCGGCGCAGCCCCCGCTCCATCCCCGCCGCCGCCAGCGCGATCGGGCCGAGGCACGCCACATACTGGTAATGATCCGCCACAAATGAATAGACAAACGTGTAAAGCATAATAAACCCCAGCACCGGACTCAGCGTCGCCGCAAAAAACGCCGCCGCCACCTCCACGCTTCGCCCGGCCCATCGCCGCCCGCGCCAGATCGCCGCCCCCAGGACCGCCGTCGCCAGCACCCAGCCATAAGCCGCGGGATCGGACGCCGAAATGGTCCAGCGCGGATAACTGAAAGTCAGGTTCGCCGGCCAGAGCAATTTGCCCGCATAAAACCAGAGCGCCCGGCTGGCAATCAGCCCCCGCTCCAGCCAGGGGATGTCGAACAGCTTGCCCTGCGCGCCCTGATGGTGGCCCTCCCACCAAACGGTCACCAGTCCCATGCCGATCCCCAGCGCCACGAACGGCGCCACCTGGGCCAGCCGCCGCCAGCCGATGGGGATTTTTTCCAGCCACAACATCAGAAGCAGCGCGGCCGGCAGGGTGCAGGCCGTCGTCTTGGCCGAAAGCGCCAGCGCGTAAAAAGCCAGCGCCAGCAGGTAGAATCGCCGCGGCCGCGCGGTCTTCTCCCGGAGGAACTGGAGCCACGCCAGCAGCGCGAGCAGGAAGAAAAAGGCCATCAGCACGTTCTTGCGCTCGGTGATCCAGGCGACCGATTCCACCTGCACCGGATGCAGCGCGAAGATCCCCGCCGCCAGCCACGCCCCCGGCGCGCGCAGCCCCGCCAGAAGCCGCCAAACCAGCAGCGCGTTGGCGGCGTGGATCAGGAGGTTGACCCAGTGGTAGCCCGCCGGGTTCAGACCCCAGAAAGGACGCTCCAGGTAAAACGTGGTGTAGGTCAGCGGAAAATACTGCGAGGGCGAATCGAGCGAAAACCAGATCCGCCGCAAGCCGTCCGGCGCGGTCAGCAACGGGTTTTCGGTCAAATACTCGTCATCGTCCCAGATGAAGCCGCCATGCCAGGCCGGCTGGTAGGCCAGCGCGATGGCGAGGACCAGGAGCAGCGCAAACCGCCAGTCATGCCCGCCGCATGCCGGCGCTGGATCCCGGGGAGGGGCGGGGTTTGCGGGAACCGCGGATGTTGGCGCGTCTGGCATCGTAAAACGGTTTCACATCAAATCCACCGGATCAATGTCCACCGTCATTTTCACCTCCTCGGGCAACGTCAGGCCGGCGCTCAATTCGGCCAGCAGCAGGCTCAGCCGGCTCATTTGGCGCGTCAACAACATGATTTGAAAGCGGTACTCCGTTTTCGTCCGGGCCAGCGGCGCGGCGGCGGGGCCTTTGAGGATCAAATCGGCCAGGCCCCCGGTTTTTTTGGCCAGCTCGCGCTTCAAATAATCGGCGGAGAATTTCACCTTTTCCTCGTTGCGGCCCCGCAGCAGAAGCAGGGCGATGCGGGTCAGGGGGGGATACTTGAGTTGCCGGCGAAACTCCATTTCCTGCTCGTAAAAGCCGTGGAAATCATGGCGGCGGGCGTACTGGATGGCGGGATGAAAGGGCGTGAAGGCCTGCACCAGCACTTCGCCCTCCACGTCGCCGCGCCCGGCCCGGCCCGCCACCTGCGTCAACAATTGGAACGTCCGCTCGCTCCCGCGAAAATCCGGAATGTGCAGGCCCAGATCGGCGTGAACGATCCCCACCAGCGTCACATTGGGAAAATGCAGGCCCTTGGCGATCATTTGCGTGCCGACCAGGATGTCTGTTTTCCCCGTCCGCACGTCCCCCAAAATCCGCCGGTAATCCTCCTTGCGCTTCATGGCGTCCGAGTCCATCCGCTGGATCCGCGCCTGGGGAAAGAGCGACGCCAGGGTGGACTCGACGCGCTCGGTTCCCAGGCCGGAATAGCGGATGGCCGGATTGCGGCATTTGGCTTGGGGACAAACCAGCGGCGCGGCTTCCTCATGGCCGCAGATGTGGCATTTCAACCTTTGCTCCTGCCGGTGGTAGGTCAGCGAAACGCTGCAATCCGGGCATTGCGCCACGTAACCGCACAACTCGCACTGCAGCGAGGTCGCGTAACCGCGGCGGTTTAAAAACAGGATGCTTTGTTCCTTGCGCTCCAGCCGTTGCAGGATCGCCTCCTTCAAGGCCGGGGAGAAAATGCTGTTTTTCTTCTCGTGCCGCGCCGCCTGGCGCATGTCCACCACGCGGACGACGGGCATTTTCTTGTTGTCGGCGCGCGCGGGCATTTCCAGGAGCCGGTATTTTCCCCTTTGCGCGTTGTAATAACTTTCCAGGCTGGGGGTGGCCGAGCCGAGCACCACCACCGCCTCCTCCATTTGGGCGCGCACCACCGCCACGTCGCGCGCGTGGTAGCGGGGCGCTTCCTCCTGTTTGTAGGAATGCTCGTGCTCCTCGTCCACGATGATCAGCCCCAGCCGCTCCACCGGCGCGAACACGGCGGAGCGCGCCCCGATGGCGATCCGGGCGCGGCCCTGGCGGATTTTGTGCCATTCGTCATGGCGTTCCCCGGCGGACAAATGGCTGTGCAGCACGGCGACCAGCGTGGGCTGCGGCCCGGCGCTGAAGCGCGCCTTGAAGCGCTCCACCGTTTGCGGCGTGAGCGAAATCTCCGGCACCAGCACAATCGCTCCCTTTCCCTGCTCCAGCGCCAGCGCAATCGCCTGCAAATACACTTCCGTTTTCCCGCTGCCCGTCACGCCGTGCAACAGAAAGGCCCGGCGCCCCAGCCCGCCGCCCTGCAGCGCGGCACTGATTTCCCCCAGGGCGCGCGCCTGGCCGGCATTCATCGTCAGACTTTGCGTGGGCAGGATGATTTCCCGCGCATACGGGTCGCGCTCGGATATTTTGGGGGCGATGGCAAGCAACCCCTTGTCCTCCAGCCGCCGCACGGTTTGGCCGGCCGCGCCGGTGGCTCGCAACAATTCCTGCAACGGCGCCTCCGCATGGCCGCGGGCAAATTCCAAAATCTCCTCCTGCCGGCGGCTCAACTTGGGGCCGGGGCCGTGCGGCGGCAGGGCGCGCACGAACAATTGTTCGCGCCAGCCGTCCTTCTCCTTCCGCACCGCCTCCGGCAAGACGGTTTTCAGCGCCGCTTCCGGCCCGCAGCAATAGTATTCGCCCATCCAGCGCGCCAACCGCAGGATGGCCGGGCTGACATGCGACTGGCGTCCGATCACCTTGAGCAGCGGACGCAAGTTGGGATGCGGCGAGGTCTCGGCCAGCGCGGTGACGCAGCCGAGGACCTGGCGGCGGGCAAACGGCGCCTTCACCCGCGTGCCCACCATCACCTGCCCGGCCAGTTCGGCGGGGATGAGGTAATCGAACTCTTTGCCCAGAGCCAGATCCAGCGTGACACGAGCGATCATGGGAGAAATGCTAAAGGCAAAAGGACGAAGGCTAAATGACAAACTTTGGGGTGATGCCCCCGGCGATGACCCCGGCGACGCCTGCCCCCGGCGACGCCGCCCTGACGACCGACTTTGAACGCGATTTCCAAGAGAAGGGAATCCAGACCTTGCGCGCCGCGTATCGGGCCATGCCGCTTTGAGCCATGTTTCCTCATTTTTACGTCCCAAAGAATATCTTGATTAGCCTTGATTAGCCTTGATTGGCCGTGTCTGGCAAGCTGCTCCATTGGCCGCAAGTTGTTCATGGTCAGAGATTTGGATTGATTTGCCGCGAAAAGGCGCGAGAGAAAGGCTTTTCACCGCGAACCACGCGAAAAACGCGAACAAAGGCAAATCTGTTTTCGCGTATTTCGCGTATTTCGCGGTGATCCACTCCGGATTTGTTGCGCCTTCTTGCCCCGAAAGCTTTCGGGGTTGACATTTCTCTGGCGGAAGCCTGGGCGAAGGGGGATACATGCCTTTGCGGAAAACATCTTGTTGGATTTGCGTCATTCATCACTATTCCAGCGCGGCATGACGGCAACCTCGGCTGAACCAACCATTTTTTGCCATGTCCCGAAAAAAACTCATTTTTTTGGCTTCATTTGGCTTCATTGGGATGGCTGGCGACAGGGGCGGAGAGGGAATGGAGTGATGGAGTGGGGGTCCTCCTGTAGCGGCGGTCTGTGACCGTCGCCTCTGCGCTGGACGCCTCCTCCAGGAGGCGACTCCAGACTGCGTCTTCGTCTCTCACGCCCGGCATTATACCATAGGTTCTAATGTTCGCGGCATCTTTTTTTTGGAAAAACTTGCGGGCGATGACCTTGCATGGCCGATTTCCTGCTGCAAAGGTACTAATAGGCGCCCCTTTCCATGTAGCGGCGGTCTATGACCGCCGCCGAACCGATTCCCTCCGCCCGCCTCCGCCTCCCGGTGACGGATTTCTCTTTACGGCCTGTATCCTCCACCCTAATTTCCGCACATGGCCAAAAAGACCCCGCCATTGGAAGAACAGGCCGTTCACCCGCCCGCCGACACAACCGCATCGGCGGCCACACGCCGCCTACCTATCTGGTAAAGCAATTCAACGAATTCCGAAGGGCCGCTCAAAAAACATATCGTGAGAAACGGCCGTATCCCTATTCGGCAATTCACGGTCAAATTGAATCCGTGTTTGGAGACCCAACCTATTATCTGCATCAAAGCCGGTTTGGTGATCTCGTTGCGTTCTTGAAGCAGCGAATAGACGCGACACCTGCTGGATTGCGAAATCAGAGGTTAGGAATTTTGAGTTACCATAGCTTTGAGGAGCACAAGTCGAAATCGAGAGGTGAGGAATAACCCGGCCGCGGGGCCAGACCCGCATAAACGCATATTTTCGTTTTGTTCCCCTATGGCGCAGCAGGCTCGCCGCAAGAGGGGTCACCCATAGTGTGGTTCATTTTTGCGTGGTCTTTTCGAGACGAACATCAGTCAAATAGCACCTGCTTCTTGGGCCTGCGAGCAGAGTATGTCGCTCCTGCCGGAGTTTGGAAGGCCTGTCGGTCGCGGTCTGGAAAGATGTCCCCCCTCACATGGCTTAAACAAAGTCGTGGCCAGTGAATTTGGACTTGGCAGGGATCCCGATTCGGAATCGGGAAGCCGTCCGCGGGTCGTCGTGACTGAAGCGGTCGCCTCGGCGAGGCGACCCCACCTTGAAAGCCTTCCCGACAAATAACGCGCGGCTGCGGATTTACTTAAACTGCTCTGACGGGGGTGCGAATTCAGCGGCGCTCTGCCGAGACGCCGCTACGGGTGCAAGGATGTCGCCGCTCGCGGGGCCGGAATTGAAATCCGCTTCGATCACACATCAATCATCGGGCCGCCGCCGTCGTCGGAGGGGGGCGGGCGGGGGGCCTGCGCATCTCGCAAACCTTTGTGTGTCGCTTCCTTTTGCCCGGATACTGATTTCCTCCAGCCGCGAAGCGTTTGGCGTGGCGCGGGCGGCGCGATTTCAGAGGGCGTGAGGGGGGCAGAGCCGGGACGGCTCTGCCACTTTGGATTGATTTACCGGGCGGGCAGGCCCAGGACTTTGCGCGCCTCGACTTCCGGGTTGGCGTCGGTTCGATGGAACAGGGTGTATGTCGTGACGAACTCCATCGTCTGGCCGGCGGGCAAGATCCTCAGCGGCCCAAAGCATTCCAGTTCCACATAAGGGGCGTCCGTGCCGGGATTGGTGTAGATCACGGTGTTGCAGCCGCCATTGGGATAATTGGTTTGGGACAATCCAGCCACCCGCGGGGCGTCAATGCGCATCGCCCAATTGGTCCCAACCCAGGCCAGTGAATTGGCGTCAAACCCCAGGTGGCGCTCCGCCGCCAAATCGCGCGTGAACGAAATCAAACCGTTCGTGTTCTGGAACCGGGCCGGCAGACCCCGGCCGAGTTGGAAATAATTTGCGCCGGGGAAAATGGACTGCGCAGGCACGGGCACATAAAAACCCACCGCATCCTGGACCTGCGTGATGACCCAGACCGAGACGGGTTTGTTGGTCCAACTGGTGGAATTCACCCGCTGGAAAACCGTCTTGATCCGCATCGCCGCTTGCTCGGGGTCCAATTCGACGGTTCGCGCGACTCGAATCTGATAGTCGGCATCCACAACCCCGGTCAGGGTCACGGCCCCATTGGTGATCCCGCAGGCGCAGGGATTGCCATCAAACCCAAACGGCGGCGACCACGGCGAATGCCGCGGCCAATCCGATTGCGGGGCGGGCCACGACTTGTCTCCGCCAATCGCGCCGGGAGTGTTCCAATTGGTCGGGGACGATGTGGTTCCGTAAAGCTTGGTATTTTCCCAGAACGGCCCGTTGGCGCTCCCGGCGAACCGGAACTGCATGACGCGTCCGGCCTCGGGAACGACCAAAGCCTCCACCCGTCCGTTGCTGATTAGGATCGCTTGGGTCCAGCCATGATAGTTGGTGACCACAGCCGTGTTTGGCCGATGGCCTTGGGACCCGATGGACTGCATTCCGGGCTGCGCGGGCTGGCTCATCAGGCTGCCGCCTGACAAGACCGCCATGATCCCCAACCCAATGGCCGGGCGTCTCCCCGCGTTCGGAACCATTCTCCGGCATCCCCGTTTTGACAGGGCAAGAATCCGGCGCAACGCCGGCCTGAAATCATTAAACATGGCCGAGCGTATCACGGCCAGACGACCTGTGTCAATTCCGGGCAGTCATTCCCTTTGCCGGGAACCTGCACGGCCTGCCGTTGCCTCTCCTTTGGGCTGCGCACAAATAAATGCGATAACCGGAATTACCCGGCTCTCGGACGGTTCTCACAATAAGTGAGAGCGGCCAAAATGGCATCCAGAACCTGATCGAGGCGCTTGCCCGTATCTTCCGCCAAGAATCGCAACACAAAATATCCATGCTGCTGCAGCAGGGCGTCCTTCCGCCGGTCTCGCCGATACGCGTCAGCATCAGCGAAATGGTGCGCGCCATCCAACTCAATGGCCACGCCGGCTTCCGCGCATAAGAAGTCCACTTCCATCTTGCCGTTGCCATCGAAGGAAATCGGCAACTCCATATTCAAATGAAAACGACCGGCTGCCGCAGGCAAGGTTTGCAGACGGCGAAAAAGAAAGGCTTCGCTGGCGCTCCGGGCGCGAGCTTCTCCCTCGGCGCTGGCGTCGGGTGATCTGGCCATATACACGAACAGATTCGCCAGTGGAACATCCACACCGTCGCGGATAAGCCGGCGAACGCTGGCGGCGTAATCCCTTTTCCATTCCGGATCAATCGGAAGAGGCACTTCGGACGGCCAACCCGGCAGAGCGCTGCCTGGCAGCAAAATGGTGTAACCGAGCGATTCATATCCCCGGCACCGTCTGTCAAACATTCTGGAAAACATGGGGACATTCAGGTCCGCATAATCATAAACGCGCACTTCCCGTTTGCCCTCATGCAAGCGATGAAGCCGACCGACATACTGCGCAATGGTTCCCCGCCACGAAATCGGCAGCGCCAGGAACAACGTGTCCAAACGAGGATCGTCGAAACCTTCGCCGATGTATCCTCCAGTGGCCAAAACAACGCGTCCGACAGTGTCAGGAATCTGGGCCAATTGCGCGAGCGCGGCGGCCAACGCCCTTTTGCTTTGACCTCCCTGCAGCAGAATCAAGCGTGGAATTTCCGGGGACAGTAGCTGGGCCAGACATTGCAGGTGTTCAATCCTTTCGGTCAGCACCAAAGGAGACCGCCCCTCCTTCGTCGCGCTGACAATGTCCGCGCAGATCATTTGGTTTCGCTTCTGGTCCTTCCACAAGGCTCCATACAAGAGCTGAAATTCCGCGCGCGGATCAGGATCGGGAGCCTCCGCGTGAAACCCAGTCGGGCGCACCAGCACATGATGAGAAAAAGGGCGCGATGCCGCCTGGGCTTTCGCGTCCACCCGATGTCGAATCGGGCCGCACTGCATGAAAATGATCGGGTGGTGGCCATCCTTGCGGGTCGCCGTGGCCGACAAACCGAGGATGAACTTGCCTTTGGCGCGGCGGACGGCCAATTCAAAACTGCGCGCTGAAACGTGATGGCACTCATCTACAATCAGTTGGCCATAATCGGCGACGCGATCGTCCACCGCCTCTTTGCGAACAAGGCTCTGAATAAGTGCCACATCCAGCGCCCCGGTCAGCTTGTGTCGTCCTCCGCCCAAACGTCCGATGGTTTTGGGCGGCACCCCGAGAAAAGAGGAAAGGCGCTCGATCCACTGCTCAAGGAGTTGCTGACGATGAACCAGAATCAGAGTATTGACACCGCGTTGAGCTATAAGCCAGGCAGACACGACGGTTTTGCCAAACGCCGTCGTCGCCGCCAGAACGCCCGTGTCATGTGCAAACAGCGCCTCGGCAGCCGCTTGCTGATCGGGCCTCAACTCGCCGTGAAAATCAACCTTCAATGGCACGCCGAGGTATCGCTCATCGCGGAGAACCGCCTTAATTTTGAGCGCCCCAAGTGTTTGCATGACGTCATCCAGGCACCCGCGCGGCAGAGCGAAATGCTTCGCATGATCTTCGGCGCATGAAATGATTCTTGGCTTGTTGTAAGTCGGCAGGCGCATGGCTTGCGCGCGATAGAATTCGGGATTTTGAAATGCTGCCAAACGCAGCAATCGGTTCCGCAGGCCGGGCGCAAGATTTTCTTTGGCGAGGTAGATTTGGTCTCCGAGGATCAACTCGAGTGTGTCTGGCAAAGGTCCTGGAATGGGCGGGTCCTTTTGGCGACGCGAAGGGGGCGCCGTCCAAGGATCGGCATCATCCTCATCGGCCAAAGCCACGCGAACCCCAATGATCCGTCCTTTGGATTCCGCGTCGCGCACAAGAGCCTCGACTTGCGCCCTGCTCATTCGCCGCACTGATGCCAGGAATGCCCATTGATCGGCGTGCGGAACAAACTTGTCATCAAGAAAAACTGTGTTGCCGTGCTGGCGGGCCTGTTTCTGGAGCGGCAATGCAATCAGATTTCCGAAGCCGCCTTTGGGCAGCGTGTCCTGATTGGGAAAGAGGCGGTCGTAGGAATCGAAACCAATTTCCGGACGGGTTTCCATCGTCTCGGTGAGGATGTGCGAGCCCAGTTTGCGCGCCAGGGCAGCGGGAATGGCCTCTTCAAAGAAAAACCAGACATGGCCGCCGCTGCCCGACCGCGAGCGTTCCAAGACGGCGGGCACATCCAGCCGGCGGCAAGTGTCAAGATAAGCGGCTGCATCCCATTGCCAATCTCCGCCGTCGAAGTCCACCGCCAGAAAGAAACAAGTCTCGTCCAACAACATGGCATAGGCACCGATGACAAAGTCTAATCCCCTGTCGTCCCGGCCCGAAAGATGCCAGCCGATCACTTCGTCGGTGATCTGAAAAAAGCGGCGATGAGGGCAGTCCGTGCATTTGATTTGCGGTTTTTCGCAGACGCCACGAACCCATTCATTGGCGCAGGCAGGCGCGTAGCCGGACTTTCCGGTCTTTCGACTCTCGAAACGGCGGGGATAGACATCCTCCCGGCCCCGGAACAAAGATCGAAACAACTTGATCTTGGCCGTCGGCGGAGAATGATTTGTGACTGTGGGGCTGGCGCGTCCCGAAACGTCCGCAGACCGCGGACCACGCTGCGCCTGGCAGCCACCGTTTTGGTGAGACGTTTCCACGCGGGCATTATAGACAACAGCGATCGTGCCGGCGAATTTGTTTTTGGGGCAAGCTCCCCTAAATTTCACTCCCTGGCGTCTTTTAATTTGAGTCAATTCGCCAACGGCAAGCTGAGTTTTTGCACTTGCCGAAATGAAACGGCCTGTGATAGTCTGTCTTACTCTTGAAGAAGATTTTGCTTTGGTTTGGTCATTGCAAGACGTTGCATTACGTGTCACTCTGCAAAAGCAAGACAATAATGCGAGCAGAAAAGCTCGTTGATTTTGATGCAAGGCGTTGCACATCAATAGGTTGGCAGGATAGCTCAGTTGGTAGAGCAGAGGACTGAAAATCCTTGTGTCCCCGGTTCAATTCCGGGTCCTGCCACCACTTTAAAACCCATGCACCCCATGCCACTTGGTCCGCATGGACCTGCCAGCGCGCGATTGTCGGGATGTCCAGGCCCGCCTCACTGCGCCGGGTGACAAATAATTGCTAATTCACTTGGGAGGCGGGGACGGGGGCGCGGCGGGGTTTTGGAGATCGGCGAAGATGATGACGCCCGCGCCGGTCTGGAGCAGGCTCAGGACTTTGACGCCGACTTGCTGGCCCACCAGGGGTTGGGCTTGATTGATGACGACCATCGTGCCGTCGTTGAGATAGCCGATGCCCTGGCCCCTGTCCTTGCCCTCGCGCACAACCCGCAGGCTCAGAACCTCGCCCGGCAGGATGACGGGCTTGAGGGCGCTGGCCAGCTCGTTGATGTTGAAATGGGGAACGGATTGCAGTTCGGCCACCTTGCCCAGATTGTAGTCGTTGGTGAAGAGCTTGGCCCCGAGCGCGCGGGAGAGCCGGACCAATTTGGCGTCCACCTCGGTCTCCTCGGGAAAATCGGCGTCGTGGATCTTGACTTCGTTGCGCTTGTTTTGCTGGAGGCGGGTCAGCATTTCCAGGCCGCGCCGGCCGCGGGCGCGGATGATCGGGTCGCCGGCATCGGCGATTTCCTGGAGTTCGCGCAAAACGAAACGGGGGACCACGATCATCCCTTCCAGGAAATTGCCGTCAATCAGGTCGGCAATGCGCCCGTCAATAATAACGCTGGTGTCCAGGACGAGCAGGTTCTCGGGCCGGCTCTGGGAGGCGAAGCGCACATAGGGGATGATGAGGGAGAAATCCTCCTTGTTGCTGCGCATGGCCAGGACCATGCCGATGTAGCTGAAGCCGAGAAACAAACAGAGCCGGATCAGCCAGCGCTGGCCTTCCAGGGAGAAATCGAAAAGCCCGGAGCGGTCCACCATATACGCAATCGCCGTGCCCAGGATCAGCCCGAAGGTGGCGGCGGAGAACGCGCGCAGGGAAAAGCCCTTGAGCATTTCGTCTATGGCAATGAGCAGCCCGCCAAACCCAAAGCCGATGAGCAGGCCCTGCGGCGCGCTGCCGATCAGGTCCGGCTTCAACTGGCTGACGGCGTAGCCGCCCGCGATGCACAGGCTCAAAAACAAAACCCGAATGACCTGAATGGGGCGCATAATGGCGGGGGGTTGGGGGTTCTTCGGGGCGTCAGCGCCCCGGCGCGTTGGTGGCGGAGGGTTTGGGTTTCCATAACGCCTTCCAAATCCCGTTCTGGTTGAGGTACTGGCCGAAGCGGGCGAACTGTTCGGCCATGTCGTTGATGCGGGCGAGGAGGGTGGCGAAATCGGCTCTCATTTTTTCGTCCTTCAACAAACTCCCGGCCAGGCCCTGGCCGGCCTGGAGGCCGTCCGCCAATTGTTGCAAGGAAGCCGAGGCGGCTTTGATGTTTTTCACGGCATCCGTCACGTCGCCGGCGTTGGTGGAGATGGCGCGGTCCAGTTGGTCGGCCATGCTGTTGAGCTTGCGCGCCAGCGCCGCCAGATTGGTGATGGCGGGGTGGACAGAGGGAAGATTGGACTCCAGCATGGCGCGGACTTCCCTGGCTATGCCGGCGGTGTCCGCGGTCGCGGACTCAAAATTGGTCATGGTGGCATCGAAATTGGTCAAGGCCGCGGCATTCAAAATGGTGTTGTTCACGTTCGTGACCGCCTGGTCTATGGCCTGCATGGTCTTTTGTCCTTGTTCGACAAATCCGGAAATGGAACGCACCGCCTCCTGCATGTTCAACGGCTTTTCGCCCATGATGGTTTGGCCATTGGTTAACAGCGGCGCCTTGTTTTCCGCCGCCACATCCCCTTCCGCAGGGGTCACTTCAATGTATTGATCGCCTAGAAAGCCCAGCGCGTCAATGTGAAAACGGGCGTCCTGGCGGATTTTGTATTTGGCGAGAATCTCCGCCGTGATGTCCACCGACCGGCCATCCAGGCTGAGAGTGGTGGCGGCGACTTTGCCGACGGGAACGCCGGCCATCATGACGTCGGCGGCGGGCTTTAAGCCGGCCACCGTGGGCATGGTGATGTGAATCCGGTAAGTGGACTGGAAGAGCATGATGCCCTTGCTGAAGTTCAGGATCAGAAGCGCGGCCAGGGCCAGTCCGAATACCACAAACAGCCCAACCTTCCATTCAAAGCGCGAATCGTTCATAAGAATGTGTGTTTTCCAAAGGGTTCGGCGATGCCGTTGACGAACCGGTAAATGACGGGGTCCTTGGATTGAAAAATTTCCTCCGGCGTCTGGTCGGCGTAAATGCGGCCCTTGTCCAGCATTAAAATGCGCCGGCTGATGCGCCGCGCGCTCCGCATGTCGTGCGTGACCGCGATGGAGGTGACCTGATAAGTCTCCACCACGCGGCAGATCAATTGATCAATGCTGTCGGCGGCGATCGGGTCCAGGCCGGTCGTCGGCTCGTCGTAAAGCACGATTTCGGGACGGTACACCACGGCGCGCGCCAGGCCGACCCGTTTGCGCATGCCCCCGGACAGTTCGGCGGGCATCTTTTTTTGCGTGCCGTCCAGGCCGACCAATTCCAGCACTTCCCCGACCCGCCGGGCCACCTCCGCCGCGGGCGTCCGGCCCTCGCGGCGGAGGAGAAAACCGATGTTGTCCTCGACGTTGAGGGAATCGAACAGGGCCGACCCCTGAAAGAGCATGCCGAATTTGCGGCGGACTTGCAGCAGCCGGCGCTCGTCCATCCCGGTGATCTTCTGGCCGTCAATGTGGATTTCGCCGGCGTCGGGGGCGATGAGGCCGATGAGGTGCTTGAGCAAAATGCTCTTGCCGCCGCCGCTCACGCCGATGATGGCGACGGCCTGCCCCTTTTCGACGGAGAAATCCACGCCGTCCAGGACGCGCAGGGCGCCGAAGCTCTTTTGCACATGGCGCACGTCTATCATCATTGCAGCAGGGAGTTGAGCAGCATCGTCAAAAAGAAATTGGAGATGAGAATGGCGATGGAAGAATAGACCACCGCTTCGGTCGTGGCATGGCCCACCCCTTCGGCCCCCTGCGGACAACTCAACCCCTTGTAACAGGAAACAATGGCGATCACGCCGCCGAAGACGAATGTTTTTATCATGCCGGTCAGCATGTCCACGGCGTCGGTGTGCTGGATCATTTGGTGCCAGGCGGCCGCCTGATTGATGCCAAACAGGAAGGAGGCCACCAAGTAGGCCGCCCCAATGCCCAGGGCAATGGATTCGGCCGTGAGCAGTGGCATGGTCAGGAGCATGGCCAGAAACCGGGGAACCACCAAGTAATCCACCGGATGCGCCGCCAGGGTGCGCAGGGCGTCCAATTGTTCGGTCACCTTCATCGTGCCGATCTCCGCCGCGATGGCGGCCCCGACCCGTCCGGTCACCATCAGGCCGGTGAGGACCGGGCCCAGTTCGCTGCCCATGGCCACGCTCACCACCGCCAGCGTGGCGCTGTCCATTTTCACCCGGTGAAACTGGATATAGGTCTGGGCGCACAAAACCATGCCGGTGAACATGCCGGTGATGGCGACGACCGACTGGGATTTGACGCCGATGAAATACATCTGGTAAATGACATCCCGCCACACCGGTTTGACGGTGGCCAGCGAGACTGCGATCTCCCGGCACAGCATCGTCCCCCGCCCCAAGCCCCCGAACCATTCCCGCGCTTTTGCCACACTCGTCATATAACGGAGGCCACAATAAACAGAAGGCGTCCGACTTGCCAGCTTGGAAAGTGGCCTTTCTTTTGCGGTTTGCTCTTGCGCGGGACCGGCAATCTCGTAATTTCACCGGCATTGACTTTGAATTTGAGATTATGAGCGCCACAGCTTTAACAACGTCGGAAACCACGGCCCTGATCGCCGGTCTCAACCGCATGGCCCGGAATTTGTGGTGGACCTGGAACCAGGGCGCCCAGGAAATCTTCAACGAACTTTCGCCGCGTTGCTGGCAGAATCTTTACCATAACGCCGTGGCCGTGCTGCGCGAAGTGTCGGATTACGAACTGCGCATGCGGCTGCAGGACGGGGAATTCGCGCGCCGGGTACGGCTGGTGCTGCACGATTTCGAGGCCTATCTTCAGGACACGCACACCTGGGGGCGGCAAAACGCCCCGGAACTGATCCGCAATCCGGTGGCCTACTTTTCGGCCGAATTCGGTTTCCATGAGACCCTCCCCATCGCGGCGGGCGGCCTGGGGATCTTGGCGGGGGACCACGCCAAATCCGCCAGTGATCTGGACATTGGTTTCGCCGGAGTCAGCCTCTTTTACCGGGAGGGGTATTTCCAGCAGATGATCAACCAGGACAACTGGCAGACCGAATACTACACGCTCCTGCACCCGCGGGACCTGCCGCTGGAGCCGGTGCTGGACGCCAAGGGCGAGCCGCTGGTCTGCGAGGTGGACATTGACTTGACGGAGGTCTTTTTCCACGCCTGGAAGGTCAATGTGGGGCGCACCGTCGTCTATTTGCTGGACTCCAACCGCCCGGAAAACCCGGAGCATCACCGGGACCTGACCCGCCGGGTCTATGGCGGGGACAACGCCATGCGGATCATGCAGGAAGTCCTGCTGGGAGTGGGCGGGGTGCGGCTGTTGCGGGCCTTGGGCGTGCAGCCGCGCGTCTTTCACATGAACGAAGGGCACGCCGCCTTTCTCACGCTGGAACTGATCCGGGAAAAAATGGCGGGGGGCCTGTCCTTCGAGCAGGCCACCGCCAAAACCAGGGAGCAGTGCATCTTCACCACCCACACCCCGGTCGAGGCGGGCCATGACCGTTTCGGCCGCGACCTGGTTTCCTACTCGCTGATGAAAATCATGGGCCAGTTGAAAATCTCGCTGGACGACATGATGGCGCTGGGACGGGTGGACCCGGGGAACCAGGACGAATTGTTCTGCATGACAGTGCTGGGCTTGAAACATTCCCGCGCGGCCAACGCGGTGAGCGAACTGCACGGCCGGGTCAGCCGGCAGATGTGGCATTGCCTCTGGCCGGACAAGACTGCGGACCAGGCGCCCATCGGCCACATCACCAACGGCATCCATCTGATGAGCTGGATGAAAGGGCCGGTGCGGCGCTTCTGGCAGCGCAAACTTTCCGGCGCGGGCGCCCCGCTCCAGACCGGCCCCTCCGCCGGCGAAACGACGGCTTTCTGGGAGCGCGATCGCGGCGTTTCCATGGAAAAGGAAGTCAATTCGCCGGAATTCTGGAAGAAAATCGCCGACCCGCAGTTCATTTCCGACGAGGAACTCTGGGCCTTGCGCTACCGGCTGCGGCGCGAACTGATCGAATTCGCCCGCCGCCGCCTCCTCATCCAGGGCCAGCGCCTGTTGCAATCGGATTTCATCGCCTTCGATCAATTGCTCAATCCCGACGCGCTGACCATCGGTTTTGCCCGGCGCTTCGCCACCTACAAGCGCGCCCCGCTCATCTTTGACCAGTTTGACAGCATCGTCAAACTGGCGCAGGACCGGCAGCGCCCCGTGCAATTCATTTTTTCCGGCAAGGCCCATCCGCGCGACGACGACGGCAAGCGGTTCATCCAGCGCATCATTCATTTGAGCCAGTACAGCGAGTTGAAGGGGCATCTGGTGTTCCTGGAGAACTATGATGTCCACGTCGCCCGCCAAATGGTGTCGGGCTGCGACGTTTGGCTCAACAATCCCCGCCGTCCCCTCGAGGCCTCGGGCACCAGCGGCCAAAAGGCCGGCTGCCACGGCTGCCTCAATCTGAGCATCATGGACGGCTGGTGGCGGGAGGGCTTCGACGGCGCCAACGGCTTTGCCATCGGGGACGATTCCCATCCCGCCTCCATCGAGGAACAGGACCGCCGCGACAGCGCCAACCTCTACGAGGCATTGACCGGGCAGGTGATCCCGGCCTTCTTCAACCGCGACGAGGGCGGGATTCCGCGGCGATGGGTGGCGATGATGCGGCGGGCCATGGTCACCCTGGTGCCCCAATACAACACCTGGCGGATGGTGCAGGAATACACCCGGAAATACTACCTGCCCAAGCCGCCGCCGGCCTCCGAATCGAAATCTTAATCCTAATCTTAATCTTCATCTCCCTTTCTCATGTTCGAACCACCGATTCACCCAGTTCAAGTCAACCAAAACAATCCCTGGACAAATATGAAAAAAATACTCTTGACATTCAACGCCCCGGCTTGCGCCGGCGCCATCCTCATCCTCTGCGCGTCCGGCCCGGGCGCGCGCGGCCAGACCTTCGACCAACTCGCCATGACCCCGCAGATGGGGTGGAACAGTTGGAACAAGTTTCAAGGCCGGGTCAGCGAGCAATTGATCCGCGAAACCGCCGACGCCATGGCCACCAACGGCATGAAAGACGCCGGCTACCAATACGTCAACATTGATGACACCTGGGAGTCAAGGGAGCGGGATGCGGAGGGGAACATCGGGACGGATCCGACGCGGTTTCCCTCGGGCATCAAAGCGCTGGCCGACTACGTCCACTCCAAGGGCCTCAAGCTGGGCATCTATTCGGATGCCGGCACCCGGACTTGCGCCGGATACCCCGGCAGCGGCGGCCACGAGGAGCAGGACGCCAAGTCCTACGCCGCCTGGGGAGTGGATTATCTCAAATACGACTGGTGCAACACCCAGGGCCTGCAGGCCCCGGCCGCCTACAAGAAAATGAGCGACGCCCTGCGCGCCACCGGACGCCCCATCCTCTTCAGCCTGTGCGAGTGGGGCAACAGCAAGCCGTGGACCTGGGCCAAAGGAGTCGGCCAGTCCTGGCGGACCACCGGCGACATTCGCCCCAGCTTCAACAGTGTATTGGGCATCCTCGACAAGCAGGCGGATTTGCGCCAATACGCCGGACCCGGCCACTGGAATGACCCCGACATGCTCGAAGTCGGCAATGGCATGTCCGTCCCGGAGGACCGCGCGCACTTTACGATGTGGTGCATGCTGGCTGCGCCCCTGATTTCCGGCAACGATCTGCGCAGCATGAACCCGGATACGCTGAAAATTCTGACCGACAAGGACGTGATCGCCATCAACCAGGATCCCCTGGGGTTTCAAGCCTTGAAGTATTCCGCCAAGGACGGCATGGAGGTTTGGTTCAAGCCTTTGACGAAAGGCTCCTGGGCCGTATGTATTCTGAATAGAACTGCGGATGCGAGGAATTTCACCTTCACTTGGAAAAACGAAAAAGTCGTGGACGACCTCGCCAAGCGGGAAGCCAAGTTCGAGTTTGTCACTTACAATATCCGCGATCTATGGCAGAAGCAGGACGTCGGGATCACCCAGGAGCCTTTGAACGCCGATGTGCAGGGACACGACGTGCTGCTGCTGCGGCTCGACAAACCATAAAACCGCTTTCATGTTTTGGACTCCGCGTTCACCGCGCAAGAGGAGCCGCGGCTTGGGGCGCGATTCCACGGCATTTTCGCCAGCAGCAGCGCCATGCCGCAAAAGCCCGTGATCCCGGCAAACACCAGGCCGCAGCCCGTGACGAGCGGGATAATGGCAAAAAGCGGGCTGACGGCGAGCGCGAGAGCCGCGCCCGCGGCCGTAATCAGCCCCACGGTGATTTGCACCTGGCGCATCAGCGGCAGGACTTTGCTCTGGCTGCGTTCGACTGGCAGCCCCGCGTCTATCCAGCCCTGCGTGCCGCCTTCCACCAGCACGCAGCCGCGAACCCCGGCCTGTTCGAGCTTTTCAATCGCCTTGCGGGCGCGTCCCCCGGAATGGCAGAGCACATAGACCGGAGCTTCCTCCGGGCCGCGCTGCCGTTGAACGGCGGCGGGATCAAGGTCGCCGAGGGGAATCAGCCTGGCGCCCGGCACATGCGCGGCGGCGAATTCGCCCGGAGTGCGGACATCGAGCAGTTGGGCCGGGCCGCCCTCCGCCAGACGGCGGTGCAGTTCCAGCGGCGCAATGGAACTTTTGGCTTGGAGTGGATTCATATTCAATATGTTTATTACGGCATGAAAGACCCGCTGGCCCTCAAACTGTGCGCCCTGGTCCGCCAGCATCTCCATGCGGCTTACTTGCCGTTGGCCGCGCGGGGTTCGCGGGATTCCATCAGGTAATCCAGATAGAAGCAAAGCCGGGTCTTCAATTCGGTTCGCGGAACGATGGCGTCAATCAATCCATGCTCCAGCAGAAATTCGGCCGTTTGAAAACCGGGCGGCAATTCCGCCTGCGTCGTGTCTTTGATCACCCGCGGCCCCGCAAAACCGATCATCGCCCCAGGCTCCGCCAAAATCAAATCGCCCACGGTGGCAAAACTCGCCATCACCCCGGCCATGGTCGGGTCGGTGAGCACGCTGAGGTAGGGCAGCCTGCTCTTGGCGTGATACGCCAGCGCCCCGCAGGTCTTGGCCATTTGCATGAGGCTGAACATGCCCTCATACATGCGCGCGCCGCCGCTGGTGGAAACGATGATCAGCGGCAGGCTGCGCGCCGTCGCCGATTCAATCAGGCGGGTCAGTCTTTCGCCCACCACCGATCCCATCGAGCCGCCCAGGAACCCAAAATCCATCACGCCCAAAGCCACCCGATGCCGGCCGATCCGCCCAATCCCCGTGCAGACGGCATCCTTGAGGCTGGTGGATTTCTTATACTGCTCCAGTTTGGCGACGTAGGAGGAAGGACCTGTAAAGTTGAGCACGTCCACACTTTCCATCGAAGCGTCGTTTTCCTCAAAGGAGCAGGTTTCCACCAGCGTGTGAATGCGCTCGCGGGCGGAAATGGGAAAATGGAACCCGCATTTCGGGCAAACCTTCAGGTTCGCGTCCAACTCCCTGTCGTAGATCATGTTGGAGCACTTCTTGCATTTGGTCCAGATGCCTTCCGGGATGTCCCGTTTGTGCGGCTTGGCGCCGGCCAGCTTGGGTTTCTTGGCGAAGGTCGTGGTCGTCTCACCCGGGGAATGGGCGGCCGGCGGCTCCTGATTTTCGGTGCCGAGAGTTTTGCGGACAAACGACGTTGCTTTCATAACATGATCGTTGAAAGGGACCTTTTCATTGACTTTAACGGATCCTGAGCCTTTGCCGTCACATCGCGGCATGACATTAACCAACCCCATCCCACGCCGTCAAGTCCCGTGTGCCATCGTCGCCCGGGCCACAGTCCAGACACATATTTCCCCCGCGCCCGCCTTCCGCAGCGCCCGGGCGCAGGCATTGGTGGTCGCCCCGGTTGTCAAGACATCATCCACCAGCACGATTTTTCCGCCATGCAATTTTTCCCCGCCGCAAAACGCGAATGCCCCCTGGACATTTTCGGCGCGCTGTTCCCGCGTGAGCCTGGTTTGCGTTGCGGTGGGTTTGACACGCCGGAGCAGCCCTTTGTTCACCGGGATGCTCGCGGCGCGCCCCAGCCGGGCCGCCAGACGCTCCGCCTGGTTGAATTCGCGCTCGCGTTTCTTCACCGGATACAGCGGCACGGGCACGATGAAATTCCACTCCTCCGCCGCCAGGGCGGGAGCGGCCCTGGAAATGAGCAGGCCGGCCAAAAACGGCTCGAACCAGAGCGCGCGGTTGTATTTGTAGCGGTGGATCACCTCGAGCATCAGGCCGTCGGCCACGACGGCGGAGCGCGCGGAGCGGAAGTGCAATGTCACCTGGTGGCAGTTGGCGCATTGGAAGGGATGGCTTATTTCCCCGGCGAACGGCAGCCCGCACCGCTCGCAATACGGCGCCGTGACCAACCGCACCCCGGCCCGGCATTGCGCGCCCACGTAGCCTTGCTCCGCCGTGGCCCGTTCCTCCCGGCAAATCTGGCACACCGGCGGATAAACCCAATTCAGCATCGCGTCCAGGGCGGCTCTCCATGAAAATGAAATCGCGTTCATCCTCGTTCTTCCCTTCCATCCGGCCCGGGCGCCGGACGGCCGGCGCGCCACAACCCCGCCAACACAACCGCCAGCACGAAGAACGCCAGCCAGCCGTCAATCAACTTGTCGCTGCCCCAGACTCGCGGCGACGCCCCGGCCGCCGGCTCCGTCAGCGCCCGGTAAGCCGTCAGCCAGAAAATCCAGCCCGCATGAAGCCCCATGGATAGAAACAAAGTCCCCGCGCGCTGATACGCCAGCGCCAGAATCGCCCCGGCCAAAAACAGCGTAAAAAAAGCCGGGGCCAGACCCGCTCCTTCCGGCGGGAGGCGGAACAACTCCGGCAACAGCCGGATTCCCGACAGCCAGTCAATTTGCTGTGGCGCTCCGGCCTTTTGCAAAAAATGAACCGAGGCATAAACCGCGCTGCTCACCGCCAAAGCCGCCGGCCACCCCCATGTCTTTCGCAATATCCCAAACAGCGCCCCGCGAAAAATCAATTCCTCCACCACGGCGACCACCGCGGCCGACACCGTGGCGCCGAGCAAAACAGCCATCATCTCCAGCCCGCTGTGCGACAGATGGAGCGCCCGTCCTCCGCAGACAATGGCCAGCCCCGCCGCGCCCGCCAGCGATCCAAAACCGATGGCAAACCCGGCCGCCAGATTCCGCACAGGCCGCCCGCCTGAAATCCATCCTTCCCGGTAGGGCGAGACTCCGTCGAGTCGTGACGTCAGTCCCATCTCCCGTCGGCTCCACATCCCGCACCCCTGCAACAGCGGCCAGAGTCCGGCCACCGCCAGCCCCAGGACGGCGCGCAGAACAAAGCGCGGGAAAGGATTTTTCGCCAGTCCGGCCAGAGCCGTGCAATGTCCGGCTCCCCATTGTGTGAGATGATAAAGCCAGGGAGCGAGCAGCGCCCCGCCGCCAAACACCGCCGCCAAATAGACCGCGAGCAAACAAATCCGCCGCATCGCCCGCCATTATCAAACCCTTCCCCAACCCCGCCAAGCACATAATATGGGGGAGATTGGCGCAGCTCCGGTCCTGAGCATCTCGCCTGCGCGGGGTCCCGTAGCGGCTTTCGGAAGAAAGCCGCCAATCCACGATTTTCCTGCTCCCGGAGCGCGCGCCCCCGCGTCCCGCATCCCCCCACCTTCGTCAATGGATCTGCGTCTGTCGGATTTGCAAATGCTTGTCAACCAAGCCTGGCTGTAGCTATTCTGCGGACGGAATGGCATTTGCGACGATGATGCAAGGATCGGCCCCTTGGATTCCAGTTCTGGCCGGACTGGTTCCTCTCGTGGTAGTCCTTGTTGGCGTTTGCTGGGATCGGAAGCGGCGCAATGAACGGACGCAGCCCCCCCAAGTCGAAAAGTTGCTTCGGCCTCCTGGGCATTCGTTGGCAATCAAGCTGGATGACTTGTTTGAGCGGGCAATCTACAAATGCTTGTTCGCGTTCGGCCTCTGTGGCGCAGCGGGCGTCGCTCTTGACGCAGAGGCCAAAATGCCCGGCCTTTCGTCAACCCTATTTCTGCTGACCGGATTGGCGCTTGCGGGCGGCGGGTTATACGCGGCGGTTCTGGTGGTAAGAGATGTGAAAAAAAGCCAGAATCTGCGGCTTGGGTTGCGGGGCGAGCAGGCAGTGGCGGAGGCATTGCAAGAAGTCGCCGATTGCGGTTACCGGGCCTTTCATGACTTTCCTGGGGGAGAAAACTGGAACATTGATCATATTGCCGTTGGCCCGCCCGGAATTTTTCTGATCGAAACAAAGGCTCGAAGCCGGGTGCGCCGCCGGAGCGCTCAACCCGCGCATATTGTGCATGTCCTTGGAAGCATATTGCGATTTCCCGCCTTCGAGGATTTGGCGGCCATTCCACAGGCGGAACGCAACGCACAATGGCTGGCAGCTTATTTAACAAAAAGGACCGCCGAAAAAACCGAAGCCGAGGCGCTGGTCGTGTTGCCCGGATGGTATGTTGAAATCAAGGAGCCTCCTTCACATGGAACGAAGGTAATGAACGCGAATTACTTAAAGGGATATTTGAGGGGACAGCCGGCGCGGTTGCCGGAAGCGCAAGTGCGGCGGATCATCGCCGCGCTCGACGAAAAGTGTCGTGACGTGGAATTCCAAACGGGCCATTGAAGACCTCGCCCATTTGAACTGCGGCCTCTCGCCAAACGCCAAAAGATGCGTTAGGCTCGATTACGAATGAAGCTTACCGCTTTGACACGATTGGAACGGAACGTCCACCGGGGGGGCGAAATCATCGGCGTGCTGGCCAAGTACGGCCTGGCCGGCTGGGTCAAGGGCCTGAACTTCTCCTGGATCCAGGACCGGATCAAAAGCATTGACGGCCAGCACATCCCCGACCTGAAGGTGGAGGAGCGCGTGCGTCTGGCCTTCACCGAACTGGGCACCACCTTCATCAAGTTCGGCCAGGTCCTCAGCACGCGGCCCGACCTCGTCGGGCCTGAGATGGCCGGGGAACTGGCCCGCTTGCAAACCGACGCCCCGGCCGATCCGCCTGCCACGGTTCGCGCCACCATTGAAGCCGAGTTCGGCAAACCGTTGGGCGAGGTGTTTGCCGAATTTGCCGATGCGCCGCTCGCCTCGGCCTCCATCGCCCAAGTCCATCTGGCCCGCCTCCACTCGGGCGAGCAAGTCGTCGTCAAAGTCCAGCACGCCGGCATTGTGGGCAAAATCATGCCCGACTTGGATATCCTCGCCGGCTTGGCTGAGTTGGCGGAAAAATACTCTTCCCAGGCTTTGCTTTACCAGCCCGCCGCGGTCGTCCGGCAGTTCCGCCGCACCCTCCTGCGCGAGTTGGATTTCACCTTCGAACGCCGCCATCTGGTCGAGTTCGCGCAAGATTTCGCCCAGGACGCCACCGTCCGTTTTCCCCGCCCTTACGCGCAGTTCTCGACGCGCCGCGTTCTGACGATGGAACGGCTGGAGGGCATCCTCGGAACCGATTCCGCGGCGCTGGCCGCCTCGGGCGCCGACCTCAATGAATTCGCGCTGCGCGGCGCCAACATGTATCTGCAGATGATTTTCCGCGATGCGTTCTACCATGCCGACCCGCATCCCGGCAACCTGATGCTCCTGCCCGGCGGGGTGGTCGGGGTGATTGACTGCGGCATGATCGGCCGCCTGGATGAAGAACTGACCGAAGGCCTGGAGGAAATGCTCATGGCTGTGGTCAATCATAATTCGGCGGACCTGGGGGATGTGATCCTGCGCCTCGGCTCCGCGCCCCCCGCCACGCCCCGCGACCAATTGCGCGCCGACCTCACCGATTTCGTCGCCGACTTCGTGGGGCAGTCCATTCAGGACATGGACCTGAGCGCCGCGTTGAACAACCTGTTTGAAATCATCCGCCGCTACAACATCACCCTGCCGCCTCCCCTCTCGCTGCTCCTGCGCACGCTGGCCGAGTTGGAGGGGACCGCCCGGAAGCTGAGTCCGGACTTCAGCCTGGCCGAAGTGTTCCGCCCCTTTTACGCCACGATGGTCTCCCGGCGCCTCTCGCTCCGGCACATTCTGGGCCGGCTCCAGCACACCTATCGCGACTGGGAGCGGCTGGTGCAGACGCTGCCGCGCGACTTGGGCGATGTGCTCAACCGCGTGCGCGACGGCACCTTCTCCGTCCACCTGGACCACCGTCATCTGGACCCGGTGATCAACCGCGTGGTGCTCGGCGTGATGACCGCCGCGCTGCTGGTCAGCTCCGCCCTCCTCTGGAGCCTGAAAGCCCCGCCTGTGGTCGCGGGCGTTTCGGTCTTTGGCGCTCTCGGTTACCTCATCGCGGCCTGGCTTGGCTGGCGCCTGCTGCGCGCCATCAAAAAATCCGGCGACCTCAATTCGAAGCAATAGAAATGCTCAACTCTTCACCATTTCGCAAAAGGCGGGGAAACACACAACAATATTCCAACATACGAAATCAATGGGGGTGAATTTCCGCCATTGACGGATGGGGCCGCTTTTTGTAGATTATGCGTCCCGTGGGGTCCAGAGTAGCTCAATGGTAGAGCGCGCGGCTGTTAACCGTGATGTTGCAGGTTCGAGCCCTGCCTCTGGAGCCAATTCGATTGAAATCCGAACTTATTTCACCACTTTTGTAACCCTCTGGTATCAGGTCACTTGCAAAAAGTGAAATGTTAACCGAATACCACTTAGTTCGGATTTTGGCCTGGAACACCCCGTTTTCCTCAGGGGCCTGGTCGGTTTCCGGGTCAAAGTGGTTAACGTATATTTCGCGGACGACGAGGCGAACCAACTCCTTTTGATCCTCTCCCGG
>Ga0326728_10002630_pt1 | contig 59014 bp, 48 predicted proteins | sample MB3enrmetagenome_FD_207602 | JGI IMG/M metagenome (GOLD analysis project Ga0326728, IMG submission 207602) | Lab enriched peat soil microbial communities from McLean, Ithaca, NY, United States - MB31MN | ecosystem: Environmental > Terrestrial > Soil > Wetlands > Peat | place: USA: New York... | reverse complement strand
AGATGGAACTGATCAACCGCCAAGCCTTCGGCTTCCGCAACTTCCAGAACTACAGGCTTCGCGTAAAGGTCTTATGTGGTTAAATTGGGTTGGGATCGGGGTCTCCCCCGTTTTTGGCGTAGAGCCCCGATGTTGGAGTAGAGCCTGTAAGTTATTGATTCTGGTGCGGATGAGAGGACTTGAACCTCCACTCCCTTGCGAGAACTAGAACCTGAATCTAGCGCGTCTGCCAATTCCGCCACATCCGCACGGATGGGACAGCTACCCTTCATTTTCCAGGAGTTGGAGCCGAGTGTCAAATGCGCGCGGGCCCCGCGCGGAACTCGAGGACGAGGCTCTTGACCAGCCCCTCGATCTGGTCGCGGACCTGACGGTGGCGATCCAGGCTCGAGGCGACCGGGTCGGGCACATCCCATTCCCGGACGGGCGCGGTATAACCGGGCGGCAGGCGGTAGCCGCTGAGGTTGACGATCAGGTCGAAATCCTCGCCGGCGTGGTCGAGGCCTTTGGACTGGCAGTCCTGGAGGTCGATGTTCTTCTCGGCCATCACTCGCACGGTATCGGGCGCGATGAAACCGGCCGGAGCGAGCCCGGCGCTGGCGGGTTCGAGGACGCCGGTGCCGTAATGGCGAGCGAAGGCCTCGGCCATTTGGCTGCGGCAGGCATTCCCGATACAAACGAAGAGCACGCGGCAGGGGCGCATGCTAGAGCATCTCCAGGAACAGCTTGTGGATGCGGGGATCGGCGGTGAGTTCCGGATGGAACGTGGCGGCCAGGTGCGGCCCGTCGCTAACCAGGACCGGATCGCCCCGGTAGCGCAGAAGAACCAGCGCGCGCGGTCCCACGCGGTGGACGATGGGCGCGCGGATGAAGACGGCTTCGAGTTCTCCGGACCCGGCGCGGCGGGCGAACTCCGGCTCGGGCTCCAGGCGCACCACGCGGCTATCGAGCTGGCGGCCGTAAGCGTTGCGCTCGACGGCGAGATCCATCAACGCCAGCGACTCCTGAGCCGGGTGCGCCACCTCGGAAGCCAGCAGGATGGCGCCGGCGCAGGTGCCGAAGATGGGGCAATGGCGGCCAAAGTCGCGCAGCGGTTCGAGGAGCGCCTGGTCCTTCAAGATACGCAGCATGGTGGTGCTTTCGCCGCCCGGGATGACCAGGCCGTCCAAGCCCGCCAGCTCGGCTTCCGCGCGCACCTCGAGAGCCAGGGCGCCGACACGCTGAAGGGCCACGCGATGGGCCTCGAAATCGCCCTGCAGGGCCAGCACACCGACCCGTTTGGGCACGCTACCAGCCCCGCACCGCGAGCCGCTCGGAATCCGGCATGTTGGCCACGTCGAGGCCGAACATGGCGACGCCGAGATCTTCGCAAGCCGCGAGCAGCTTGTCCGGGTCGTTGAAGTAGGTGGCGGCCATGACGATGGCGCGGGCGCGCGCGTCGGGGTCCTCGCTCTTGAAGATGCCGGAGCCTACGAACACGGATTCGGCGCCGAGCTGCATCACCAGGGCGGCGTCGGCGGGAGTGGCGATGCCGCCGGCCGAGAAGTTGGGAACCGGCAGTTTGCCGTGGGCGGCGACGTATTCCACCAGCTCCAGCGGGGCCTGGAGTTTTTTGGCCTCGGCGCTCAGCTCTTCCTTGCCGAGCACGGTGAGCTGCTTCATCTCCTTCTGAATGGTCCGCATGTGGCGCACCGCCTCGACGATGTTGCCGGAGCCGGCCTCGCCCTTGGTGCGAATCATGGCGGCGCCCTCGCCGATACGGCGCAGGGCCTCGCCCAAATTGCGGGCTCCGCAGACGAAGGGGACGCTGAAGCCGCGCTTGTCGACGTGGTGCTCCTCGTCGGCGGGGGTGAGCACTTCGCTCTCGTCGATGTAGTCGACTTTGAGCGCCTCGAGAATGCGGGCCTCCATGAAGTGGCCGATGCGGCACTTGGCCATCACGGGAATGCTCACCGTCTGCATGATCTCGCGGATCTTGCGGATCGGCGCCATGCGGGCCACGCCGCCTTCCTTGCGGATGTCGGCCGGGACGCGCTCGAGCGCCATAACCGCCGCGGCGCCGGCCTTCTCGGCGATGAGCGCCTGGTCGGCGTTGGTGACGTCCATAATGACGCCGCCCTTGAGCATCTCGGCCAGGCCGACCTTCACGCGAAACGTGTCGTCCAGAAACATGGAATCCTCCAAATGTTCAGACCATTGCCGGCGCGGATTCGAAGCGCTCGAGCCGCGCGCGCGCCAGCTCGCTCGAAAAAACCTCTCCCAAAATCGCCAGACCCGCGCGGATTTGCTCCGGCGCGAGGCCGGCAAAGCTCAGCCGCAGGGCGCCGGGATCGTGGCGCGCCACGGCGAAATACTTGCCCGGCAGGTAGGCGGCTCCGGCGCGCTGGGCGCGGCCCAGCAATTCCGCGGCGTCCAGCGGCTCGGGCAGACGGACCCACAGATTCATGCCGCCTTCCGGGCGGGTGAAGGCGGAGCCCAGGGGCAGGCAGCGCTGGCAGGCTTCGAGCACGGCGCGGAGCCGCTCGGCCCCCGCCGCGCGAATCCGCTCGCGATGAGAGTCCAGCCGGCCGGAAACGGCAAAGCGCAGCAGCACGGCCTGCGAGAGCTGGTCGGTGTGCAGGTCGGCAAGCTGCTTGGCGTCGGTGAGCCGGCCGGCCAGCGCCTGGGGCGCGGTGACCCACCCGACGCGCAGTCCGGGAAACGTCAGCTTGGAGAAACTGCGCAGCAGCACCGTGTCGCCGGTCTCGTCGAGCTGCTTGAGGGAAGCCAGCGGAGCGCCTTCGTAGCGCAGTTCGCCGTAAGCATCGTTCTCGACGACCACCAGGCCGGCCGAGCGGGCCAGCCTCAGGAGGGAGCGGCGGGCGGCGGCGGGCAGCGTGGCCCCGGTGGGGTTCTGGAAATTCGGCGTCACGACGAGCAGGCGCGGACTGCCGCGTTCGAGCAGGCGCTCCAGGGCCAACAGGTCGATTCCCTCGGGGCCTACCGGAACGCCGGCCAATTGCGCGCCCGCGCGCAGGAACAGATTCTTCAGCCCGGGATAGACGGGGTCCTCGACCAGCACGGTATCGCCGGGACGCACCAGCACCCGCTGGAGCAGATCCAGGGCCTGCTGGCAGCCATTGGTGACCACCACATCGTCGCCCGAGCGGGCCACGCCTTCGCGGCGGGCCTCCTCGAGCAGATAGTGGCGCAGCGGCGGGTAGCCGCCGGGAGAGCCGAGCTGCAGGATGGAGGCCGCATTCGGCCCGGCCAGAACTTCCTGGCAACTGAGCCGCACGTCGTCCATGGGGAACAGTTCCTCGCTGGGGCGGGAGGTAGCGAAGCTGAGTGCGCCGGAGGGAGCGGGCGCGGGGGCCGAAAGCGCATCGGAGGCGGGCAGCAACTGGTCCCAGCGCAGACCGGAAACGGAGGAGCGGGGCTCGCTTAGAACGAAACTGCCGCGGCCCACGTGGCCCTGGACCAGCCCCTCGGATTCGAGCAGGGCGTAGGCGGCGGAAACGGTGGTCCGGTTCAGTCCAAGTTGGCCAGCCAAGTCGCGAGTGGCGGGCAGCCGTTCGCCCTTGCGGAGGGCGCCGGAGCCGATGAGTTTGCGAATGCACTCGTGGAGTTGGCGGTAAATCGGGCGGTCGGACTGGGCATCCAGCTCGAGCTTAGGAAACATGCCAATTGAGCCTACCGTACCATATTGGACTGGAGGAGGCAAGCCAATTGGCATCCGGTTGATTTGATACAATCAGCGATTCGAGATGAGTCGTCTGGCGTTAGTCTTGACCACCACCGCCCTGGCCGGGCTGCTGGCCTGGCCGGCCGGGAAGAAGAGCAAACCAGAGGAAAGCCAGACACTGGACCTGCCCACGGAGCTACCGGCCGCGGTGGTGGCGGAGGCAGGGCGGCTGAGGTTCAGAGTGACGCCCTTGTCGGCGCGGGGCCTGCTCACGCAACAGATGCGCGACGGACTAAAGTGGCTGCTGAGCCAGGACCGCGGGGCTACGATCGTCAAGCTGCGGGCGTTTGTGGCCGGCACGGGCGACACGCGGCGGGTGCAGACCATCGTGAGCGAGACCTTCACCGAGAGGCGGCTGCCGCTGCCCGCGCTGAGCGTGGTGCAGATCGGCCCGCTGCCGCTGGAAGGGGCGCAGGTGGAGCTGGAGGCGGTGGCCGCGGATAAGAAAGTGCTGAACCCGCACGGGCTGGCGTTCCTTTCGGGGCCGGGCGCGGAGGCGGAGCAGGCGCTGGCCGGGCTGCGGGCGGCGGTCGGGGCGGCGGGGATCGATCCCGGCGACGTGCTGCTGGCGACGTGCTATCTCAGCTCGCTGGACGATTTGGCTGGAGTGCGCGCGCGCGCCTACGCGGAGTTCCCGCACGCGGCTTTCGACTTCATACAGCGCATGCGCGAGCCCTTGCAGAGCCTGGCGCAGTGCGAGGCCGTGGCGCGGTTACGGCAGAGGCCGGCCCAGCCGCTCATGTTCCTCGACCCGCCCGGATGGCCGAGTTCGCCCGGCCGCTCCGGGATCGCGCTGGTAGGCGGGCGCCAAGTGGCGCTTACCGGCGCGCAGTTGGCCTTCGGATTCAACGAAGCGGCCGCGCGGCTGGCCTTCCAGCGGCTGGCCAAAGCGCTGGATGGAGTAGGGGCCTCCTACAGCCGCGTGGCGGTAGCGGAGGTGTATCCGCTTTCCCGATCCATCGCCGACTTGGTGCGCAAAGTGGAGCCGGAGTTCTTCGACCGCACACGCCCTCCCGCCGGCGTGATGCTGCCCTTCGAGGGACTGCCGTCGCTAGATGCCTCGTTCGCCCTGGATGCCATCGCCGTGTTGCCAGATTCCCCTTAGGAGATTGAAATGTCCACCACTGTAGTGACCTTCGGAGAAGTGATGCTGCGGCTCGCCCCGCCGGGATTCGAGCGCTTTCTGCAATCGCCGCAATTCGTGGCGACCTTTGGCGGAGGGGAGGCGAATGTGGCGGTCTCGCTGGCTGGGTTTGGCGTTCCGGCCCGCTTCGTGACCGTGCTGCCCTCCAACCCCATCGCCGACGCCTGCGTGGCCGAGTTGCGCGGCTTGGGCGTGGACACCTCGCAGATCGCGCGGGGCCGGGGCCGGATGGGCATTTACTTCCTGGAAGCCGGCGCCAACCAGCGGCCGTCCAAGGTGGTCTACGACCGTGCAGGAAGCGCCATCGCGCTGGCCCAGCCGGGCGACATCGACTGGGACGTCGCGTTCCAGGGAGGGGGGTGGTTTCACGTGACCGGGATCACGCCGGCCATCAGCCAGGGCGCCGCCGACCTGGCCCTGGAAGCCGCCGCGAAAGCGCGCGCCCGCGGCATGACCGTATCCTGCGATTTGAATTACCGCAAGAACCTCTGGAAGTACGGCAAGACGGCGCCGGAGGTGATGCGCGAGCTGGTGAAACTGGTGGACATCGCCATCGCCAACGAGGAGGACTGCCAGATGGCGCTGGGCATACAGGCCGGCGTGGACGTACACTCCGGCCAGTTGGATGTCTCCCAGTACGCGACTCTGGCCGGGAAGGTGCTCGCCGAATTCCCGAACCTGAAGCAGATTGCCATTACACTGCGGGAGTCCAAGAGCGCCTCGCACAACGGCTGGTCGGCCTGCCTGCACGACGGAGAAAGTTTCCTGGTGAGCCGGCATTACGAGATCACGCACATCGTGGACCGGGTGGGAGGAGGCGACTCATTCGGCGCCGGGCTGATCTACGGGCTGCTGAACCTGGCGGGGCCGCGGGAAGCGCTGGAGTTCGCGGTGGCGGCCTCGTGCCTGAAGCACTCGATCCTGGGCGACTACAACCGCTGCAGCGCGGAGGAAGTGAACCAACTGCTGAAGAGCGGCGGATCGGGGAGAGTGCAAAGGTAAGGCGCGAAGCGGGCTGGGATCTCCTATAATCGATGTATATGCGGGGTCTACTGGTTTCGGGTCTCTGGCTTGGGGCGGCGCTGGCGCAGCCGGCTCAGCAGCCCGCTCCGGCGAAGCCGACCGAAGAGAAGGTGGAAGCGGCGCCTATCCAGGTGCAGGTGAACGAAGTGGTGGTTCCGGTGAGCGTCACGGACGAGAAGGGCCGTTACGTGTCCGATCTGGAGGCCGGCGATTTCCGCATCCTGGAGGACGGCCACGAACAGAAGATCGCCTACTTCAACCGGGAGCGGAACCAGCCGGTGGTGGTGGGATTCCTGCTGGACCTGAGCAACGGGAGCCGCATGCACTGGGAGCAGTTCCAGGAATCGGCGAAGGAGCTGGTGTATAACCTGCTGACGGCCGAGCGGGAGGACCGCTACAGCGGGTTCCTGGTCACCTTCACCCACGAAGCGGAGCTGGCGGTGAACACCACCAAGGATCCCGAGAAGATCGTGGAGCGGATCCGCAAAGTCAAGCCGGGGGGCGGCGCGGCGCTGTACGACGCCATCTACCTGGCCATTACACAGCACAAACTGGTGCAAGGCGAGCCGATCGAGCCGCGGCGGGTGCTGGTGGTGATCGGGGACGGGAACGATAACGCGAGCAAGCACACCTTGGACCAGGTGATCGAGATCGCGCAGCGCAACCTGGTGACGATCTACGGCCTGAGCACGGTGGCGTTCGGGTTCTACCGGGAAGGCGACCTTAACATGGTCCGGCTGACCCAGGAAACGGGCGGGCGGGTCGCGTACCCGCTGGAGGGATTGTACTCGGACATATCGGGATACCTGTCCAACCCCACCGACGAAGGCAACTATGCGATCCAGCCGGGAACGGGCGGGTACACCGCGGCGCTGGCCAACGGGATGTTCAGCGCGATCGCCAACGTGGTGGGGGACATCACGACCCAGTACATCCTGCGCTACGTCCCCGCCAAGAGCGACACTCCGAAGCGGTTCCGAACCATCAAGGTGCAGGTGCCGTCGCTGCCGAATGTGTACGTGCGTACCCGCACGGGGTATTACCCGTACGCGCCGTAAGGAATGGGGCCGCCTCGGGAAAACCCTTATGCAGGCGCCGAAGTAAGCCTCCGATGAGTTAAGCTGATAGCTGACGGCCGCTTGCCGGCTGCCAGCCCGCTATGCCTCTCCTGGCGACGGAAACGCACCCGGCGCAGTATTCGATGGTGGAACTGGCTCTGCCGGGGCGGCGGCCCATCCCCTTTGGCGTGCTGCTCTACGACCCGGCCAACGACCGGCTCTACCATCGGTTCCGGGACGATGTGGGGGACCTGGCCGACGCCGAAGACGCGGAGGTCCTGGCGCTGATTAGCGAGGATCTGGCGGCCCGGATTCGAGAATTGGGTGGGCGGCAGGTTTTGGAGTGGTTCGAAGACCGGCTGTCCAACGTGCTGCGGATCTTGGATCGGCGGCCGGCGGCGGTGCGGGATTTTCCCTTCGCTCTGGAACGGCTGTATCGAGACAACGTGCTGGGGCTGGCTCGCGAGCCGACCAAGGTTATCCCCTTCGTGACCCATTTGCCGGTGTATTCGCTGCGGGCGGCGGCCGGCAGATTCGGCCAGGACATGGAAGTCGAGGCGCACGACTGGGTGGTGGCGCCGGCGGGCCTGCGCCCGACGCCCGACATGTTTGTGGTCCACATAACGGGCCACTCCATGGAGCCGGCCATTCCCGACGGCAGCCGGGCCGTGTTCCGCTACCATCCGGTGGGGTCGCGGCAGGGAAAGCGGGTGCTGGTGTGGCGGCGCGGCGCTTCCGAGGGCGGCGGCGAATTCACGGTCAAGGTGTACCAGAGCCGAAAACGGATCACCGACGAGGGCTGGGAGCACACACAGATCCTGTTGAATCCGCTGAATCCGGAGTACGAAGTTCTGGAGCTGGACGAGTCGGGCCAGTACCAGATCCTGGGCGAGTTGGTTGGCTTGATCGCGGACGAAGAGGCTTAGCCCGCTTCCCTCCCCCACCGCTGGTGGTTGAAGTGCCTGCAAGCCAGCCTCTATCATGGTGGGTCGCATGCTTTTTGACACGCCAGCCTACCTGATCTTCCTGCCGCTGGTTGTGCTGGTCTACTGGCGGCTGGCGCGGCGGGAACAGAACCTTTTTCTGCTGGCCGCCAGCTATTTCTTCTACGGCTGGTGGGACTGGCGGTTTCTGTTCCTGATTGCGACCTCAACGGTGGTGGACTTCTATTGCGCACGGTTCATCGCCGGCGCCAAGTCCGGGGTGCGGCGCCGGGCGCTTCTCACCATCTCGCTGCTGCTGAATTTCGGTTTTCTGGGGTTTTTCAAATACTTCAACTTTTTCGTGGACTCGGCGGAGCACGTGCTGCACGCCCTGGGGATGCAGAGCGTTCCGGTTCCCCTGTTGCGCATCCTGCTGCCGCCGGGGATCTCCTTCTACACTTTCCAGGCGGTCGCCTACATCGTGGACGTGTACCAGGACCGGCTGCCGCCCGCCGAATCCCTGGCCGACTACGCCCTGTTCATCAGCCTGTTTCCGCACCTGATTGCGGGGCCGATCCAGCGTCCGTTTCATCTGCTGCCCCAGGTGCAGAAGGCGCGGCGCTTCGAGAACGAGCGGTTCTTCGGCGGCCTGATGCTGATCCTGACCGGCCTGTTCCGGAAATGCGTGATCGCGGACAATTGCGCACTGCTGGCTAACGCCGCTTTCGGAGGGCAGCTCGGTCGGCCCAGCGTGCTGGTGCTGGCGATCGGCGTGTATGCGTTCGCCTGGCAAATCTACGGCGACTTCAGCGGCTACAGCGACATCGCCCGGGGAAGCGCGCAACTGATGGGGTTTCATTTCATGGTCAACTTCCGGCAGCCGTATTTGTCGGCCAGCCTGCAGGAGTTCTGGCGGCGGTGGCACATCTCGCTGTCGGAGTGGCTCAGAGACTATGTGTATTTCTCGATCGGCGGCCTGCGCACGCGGGAGTTTAATAAGTACCGCAACGTGGTGCTGACCATGCTGATCGGCGGACTCTGGCACGGCGCTAACTGGACTTTCGTGATCTGGGGCGGCTTGCACGGGATGGGCCTCGCGGTGGAACGGTTTCTATCCACCCTGATTCCGCGCTTCCCCGCCCCGAACTCCCGGGGCGGAATCGCGTGGAAATGGATCTCGCGAATCGCGGTGTTCCATCTGGTGTGCCTGAGCTGGGCGTTCTTCCGGGCCAAGTCGGTGGCCGACGCCTGGCGCTTCCTGGGAGGCGCGGCCACGTTCGCATGGCGCCCCGAGTACCTGGTGGCGTTGAAGTGTCTGGGGCTGTTCAGCCTGCCCATGCTGTGGATCGACCTCATGCTGGAGCGCCGGCAGGAAGAGTATCTTTGGGAAAAGGGATCTTACCGAGCCCGCATCGCCGCCGGCCTCGGTCTGGTGGTGGCGACGGAGCTGTTTGCGGCGAATCAAGCCAATGCCTTCATCTACTTTCGATTCTGAGCCGGAGCGGCGCCCCCGGATGGCTCGGGCGAGCTGGGTTCTGCTGCTGGGCATCGCGTCGATCCTGGGGGCGACGGAGCTGCTGTTTCGCCTGGAGTTCGACAAGGCCAGCAAGATTCAACGGCGGATCGTGGGCGAATACCAGGCCGCGGTAGGGATACGGCGGGGCAGTTCGCCGGGGAGGCTCCAATTGCTGGTGCTAGGCAACTCCCTGCTGCTGGAGGGCGTGGAGTTCCCCGGCCTGGCCCGCGACCTGCAACCCGAAATCGAGGCTCGCAGGTTCGTGGTGGACAATACGTCCTATTTGGACTGGTACTACGGAATCCACCGGCTGCTGCGGCGCGGCGCGCGGCCGGATGTGGTCGCGCTGGCGCTTAGTCCGCTGCAGTTGGTCAATTCCGTGAGCCGCGGGGATTTCTCGGCGCGCTACCTGTTCGATGCTTGCGACGTAATCCCGGCGGCCCGCGCTCAGGACGCCAGTGCGACGGTGACGGCCAATCTGGTCTTCGCGCACTTCAGCGAGTTCTATGCCGTCCGCGGCGAGTTCCGCAAATGGTTTCTGGTGCAGATCGTGCCGGATCCTTCGAGCCTGGGGTCGCTTCTGGTAGAGAGGGACACGGCGCCGTTGGAACCGCGAATCCGGGGGAAGGCCGCCGAACGGCTGCGGGCGTTGCGCGGGCTCACCGAGGAGTATGGGGTGGGATTCGTGCTGGTCGTCATGCCGCGGCCAAGCGGGCAGGAGGGGATCGCGACTTTGCAGGCGCGCGGCCAGGCGGCCGGGGCGAGGGTGCTGGTCCCTCCGGGCGAGTACGCGGCCAGCGACTTCGAGGATGGGTTCCACCTGAACGCGCAGGGCGCCGCTCGATTCACGCGCCAACTCGCCACCAGCCTGCGGCAGGAACTCCTGGGCGGGACGAGCGTGGTCCCGTCGCCGGGCGGAGACCAGCCTTCCAGATGAGCTACGCGGGGCGGGCCGCCAACTGGCGCAGCACGTAAGGAAGAATCCCGCCGTGGCGGAAGTATTCGGCTTCCCGCGGCGTATCCACGCGGACCAGGGCTTCGAAGCTGCGCTCGGCGCCGCTTTCGCCTACGGCGCGCACACGGGCCCGGCGCGAGCCCGCCAGAGCCTCGCCGATGCCCTGGATGGAGAACACTTCACGGCCGGTCAGTCCCAGACTGGCGGCGCTCTCACCCGGCGGAAACTCGAGCGGCAGCACGCCCATCCCGACCAGGTTGGAGCGGTGGATGCGCTCGAAGCTCTCGGCGATCATGGCGCGCACACCGAGGAGATTCACACCCTTGGCGGCCCAGTCGCGCGAGGAGCCGGAGCCGTATTCCTTGCCCGCCAGGATGAGCAGCGGCACGCCCTCGGCGCGGTATTTCACCGAAGCGTCGTAGATCCACATCCGCTCGCCCTCCGGAAGATGCTCGGTCCAGCCGCCCTCGGTGCCCGGCGCAAGCTGGTTGCGCATGCGGATGTTGGCCAGCGTTCCTCGAACCATGACTTCGTGGTTGCCGCGGCGCGACCCGTAGGAGTTGAAGTCGCCGGGCTGGACGCCCTGGGCCATCAAATAGCGGCCGGCCGGGCTCTCGACGGGGATGTTTCCGGCGGGCGAAATGTGGTCGGTGGTGATGGAATCGCCCAGCACGGCGAGCACGCGCAGGCCGTCGAGATCGGCGACCGGCGCGGAGGGATCGGCCAGGGCTTCGAAGTAGGGAGGCCGCTTGATGTAGGTGGAGTCGCCCGTCCATTCGTAAATGTCGCCGGGCGGGATGCGGATGGAGTTCCACTGGGCGTCGCCCTCGAAGACCGTGGCGTACTCCTTGCGGAACATTTCGGCGCGCACGGACTTGCCCACCACTTCGCGAACCTCTTGGGGGGAGGGCCAGATGTCGCGGAGATAAACCGGGTGGCCGGCCTCGTCCAGGCCGAGCGGCTCGGAGTCGAGATCGATATCCATCGATCCGGCGAGCGCGTAAGCCACCACCAGAGGGGGCGAGGCGAGGTAATTGGCGCGGACCAGCGGGTTGACGCGGCCCTCAAAGTTGCGATTGCCGCTGAGCACGGCCGCCACCACCAGCTTCTCCTTGCGAACCAGTTCGGCGATGGCCTCGGGCAGCGGCCCGCTGTTGCCGATACAAGTGGTACAGCCGTAGCCCACCAGGTGAAAGCCCAACTGCTCGAGGTAGGGCATCAGGCCGGCGTCCTGGAGGTAATCGCTGACCACCTTGGAGCCCGGCGCCAGGCTGGTCTTTACCCAGGGCTTGGATTTGAGGCCGCGCTGGCAGGCCTTCCTGGCCAACAGGCCCGCGCCCACCATCACGGAGGGATTGGAGGTGTTGGTGCAACTGGTGATGGCGGCGATTACTACTGAGCCGTCGCCAATCTGGCCCGCGCGCCGGGGCGGCGCCGCCAGGAACTCGCGGAAGTTGCGCTTCACGTCCGGCAGATCGATGCGGTCCTGCGGGCGCTTGGGGCCGGCCAGGGCGGGCACGACCGTGGCCAGGTCCAGATCGACCACGGCGGCGAAGACCGGGTCGGGCGATTGATCCGTGCGGAAGAGTCCCTGCTCCTTGGTGTAGGCTTCGGCCAGAGCGATTAACTCCGGCGGCCGGCCGGTGAGCCGCAGGTAGTTCAGCGTTTCCTCATCCACCGGGAAGAAGCCCATGGTGGCGCCATACTCGGGCGACATATTGGCTAACGTGGCCCGGTCGGCGAGCGACAGGGCGCTTAGGCCCGGGCCGAAATACTCGACGAACTTGCCGACCACTTTCTTCTGGCGCAGGATCTGGGTGACCCTCAGCACCAGGTCGGTGGCGGTGGAACCGGCGGGCAGGCTGCCATGCAGCCGGAACCCGATCACATCGGGCAGCAGCATGGGAATCGGCTGGCCCAACATGCAGGCTTCGGCCTCGATGCCGCCTACGCCCCAGCCCAGCACGCCCAGGCCGTTGATCATGGTGGTGTGGGAGTCGGTGCCGACCAGGGTGTCCGGGTAGGCCAAGCCGTCCGCGGTGAAAACCACCGAGGCCAGATATTCGAGGTTCACCTGGTGGACGATGCCGGTGTCCGGCGGGACAACCCTCAAGTTCGAGAAGGCCGACTGGCCCCAGCGGAGGAAAGCGTAACGCTCCCGGTTGCGTTGGAACTCGACGAGCGCGTTGGCGGAGAACGCGCCGGGGGAACCGAACTGGTCGACCTGCACCGAGTGGTCGATGACCAGGTCCGAGGGGATGAGCGGGTTGGCGAGGCGCGGATCGGCCCCCATGGCCTGGAGCGCGTCGCGCATGGCGGCCAGGTCGACGATGCAGGGCACTCCGGTGAAGTCCTGCAACAGCACCCGCGCTGGCATGAAGCGAATCTCGCGCGAGCCGCCGCGGCTGCCCGCCACGAATTCGATGTCCGCCGCGGAGACGCCGCGCCCGTCTTCGTGCCGCAGCAGGTTTTCGAGCAGCACCTTGATGGAGTAGGGCAGGCGCGCGACATCGCCCACGCCCGCCTTCTCGAGTGCGCTCAGGGAACAGATCTGGTATTGGCGATCGCCCACGCGCAGGGCGGAGCGGGAGCCAAACGAGTCTAGGGATGGCATTTGACCGCTATTTTAGCGGATTGTATACTCGGACTCGGAAGTGGGAATCCGGATGAGCGTTCGCCTGGCAGCGCTTGGTTTGATGGCGGTCACTGCCCTGCTCGGACAGGACGCGGCGCTGGAGAGAGTGTCGCTGGCCTCGGCACGCGTGCGCGAGGCGGCTGCAAACCTTCCGGAGTTCGCGGACGCGCCGCGCAAGCAGCTAACGGATCTCCATCTCGCGTTGCGGGACTGGATCGAATCGCGGCTGCCCAAAACGAAGGCGGAGTTGGACGCCGGGTTGCCTCTGCTCCAACAGAGCCTGACTGCGGACCTGGCTCGCACCGGACTGCTCGGGGGAGATGACTTCAAGTACGGCACCATCGCCGAGATCAAACTCTCGCGTCCGCCGGAGTACCCGGAGGCGCTGCTCGCAATTGCCAGCGTGGGCGCGGGAGGCGGACGGGATGAGGCGGTCTACCTCTACGATTGGAGCGACGGGAATCCTGTGCGAAAGCTGGAGTCGATCCCCGATGCGAACGTCGGCGTTTGGGCCGCCATTGACTTCTCCACGGCGGATGATCGCGGAAACCGGCTGGCTGTGGTGACCCGCTTCTGCACGCACTGCGAAGGGTGCTGGAGCGGAATGGGATACACACTGTACCGGCTTGGCCGAGGGAGCGCGCCCGGGGCCAGGCTTCGGAGCGGCGACGAGTTTGTTTACTGTTATAACTACGAGATCAAGATGAAGCCGGACGATTTTCTGCTGGAGTTCCCGGGGTTCGGCATCGACACCAACTTCCTGATGCGCACGCATGTGCTCCACTACAAAGTGGGCGAGGATGGGGCAGTGCGCATCGACCCGGTCGCTTACGAGCCCCGCGATTTCGTAGACGAGTGGCTCACGCGACCCTGGGATGAAATGGCGGGGTGGTCGTCGGCCAACGCGCGGGAGGAGCTCAAGAAGTGGCACGGAGTTCTCCACTCGGATACCGTCCTCGGGGACTTCAAGTTCGTTCAGCGTTGCACGCAGAAACCAGGCCAGTGGCAGATCGCCGTTGATCTCGGTTGGGTCGCAGGCAAAGAACTGCCCGAGCCGCTGCGGGTCTATTTCCTGGTCCAGCAAAAGGGGAAGGACCGGTTCCAGATGACCGGCATCAGTTTTCACAGGCAGAGCGGATGTTCGAGCCAGGCCTCTCCGAGCGCGCAGCACCCGGCGCCCGTTGGCTCCCAGTCGGGCCGACGATAGGCCTCAACTCCTGGTACGGAAGACGATATCGACGATCCTCACCCAGGGAATGTAGTGGGTGGTCTCGGCGACACCAATGGTCTTGGTGATCACCAGGAAATCGGGGTCCGAGACGTCGAAGGAAAGTTCCCTTCCGCCCGACGGCCCCACTTCGAACTTGTCCAGCGGCGGGAAGGGTGGCGGGAAATCACCCAGCTCCGTGATGACCCAGACGGTAGTCTTCTCCCCACGGACCTTGTAGATCGACGATCCTTCGCCGGCGATCAACTCCATCGCCTCCATCTTTTCCTGGATGATTCTCTCCCAACTGCCTCTCGTCATACCCGTGACCTCATCGCTCCATTATGCCGCTAGATGCCCCGCGCCGTGCAACTTTCTTGCGGCGAGCCGACGGGCTACATGTACTCGGGTACTTCTATGCCCAGTACCGCCAGCGTGCGCTCGAGTTGCCGACGGAGGTAGCCGGTGAGCCACAGCAAGAAAACCTTCTTCTCGCGATGCTCCTCGGCGACAACCGGGTATTCGTGATAGAAGTTGCTGAAGGCCTGGGCCAGTTGGAAGGCGTAGCGGGCGACGTGGGCAGGCTCGCCGGCGACGATGGCGCGCTCGATCGCGGAATCGGCCTTGGAGGCGGCGACCAGGAGCTGCCAGAGGGGCTCGGAGCGTAGCTGCCGGCCCATGGCCTCCGGGGTAAGCTCGCGCGCGAAATCCGGCACCGCCTCGCCGCGCTCCTCGAGCTTGCGCCAGATGTTGCGGGCGCGCACGGCGGCGTACTGGACGTAGGGGCCAGTCTCGCCCTCGAAGCTCAGCGCCTCCTGAAAATCGAAAGCGATCACGGAATTCCGGGTGAATTTCAGCAGGAAATAGCGCAGCGCGCCCACCGCGATCCGGGTGGCCACCTGGCGCTGCTTCTCGGGCGGGTCTTCGGGATGGCGCGAAGCCACTTCGTCGAGCGCCTCTTCGATCAGCTTGTCGATGAGATCGTCGGCCTTCACTCCGAGGCCCTTGCGTCCAGAGACTTCTATGTAGGGCCGGTTGCGGTCCTCCTCGGAAAGCGCGAGGCCCAGCTCGGCCGAGCAGCGGGGGGAGAGCGCTACCATTTCATAAGAGAAGTGCACGCTGCGCGCGGCCTGCTCCTGGAATCCCAGCGCCTGGAGGCCGGCCACCACCACGTCCTGCAAGTAGGACTGGCGCGAATCGATGACGTTGTAGACCCGCGCGCCTGCTCCAAAGCCGGGCTGCGCGGGCTGCGGCTGGCCGGTGGTGACCCACAACTGGTGGCCGTTCGGGTAGGTCATGAGCGGGCGGTAGAAGAAATCCTTGCCCAGCAGGCCGAACTTCCAAAGCTGGTAGGCGATGTCCTTGCCGACGTAGGTTACCGTACCATTGGAGCGGACGATCACCTTGCTATCCTCGGAGGCGGCGTCGGCGGAATAGGCCGCGCCAGGCATCACCCAGCAGCCCGTGTTCTTGCCCTCGGTCTCCAGGTAGATGGCTTGGCGCTCGCGCAGCAGATCGAAGGCGGTCGCCCAGAACTTCAGGTGCAGGATCTCGCTCTCGCGCGGCAGGACGTCGTAGACGATGCCCAGGCGCCACATCGTTTTGAGGTGCGCCTGCACGATGGCGTCGGAAACGATGTGCGCCATCTCGGCCGCGGCGCCTTCGCCCGCTTCGATGGCGTGGAGTGTCTCCTGGCGCCAGGCGAGGGCAGCCGGGTTTTCGTGGTAGTGGGCGGAGGTCCTCGCGTAGAGGTCCCAACAGAGATAGTCGAAGCGCGGGCTTTCGAGCGCCAGCCTGGCCACCTCGGCGGGGCTGCGGCCCTGCCAACGGAGGAAGCCCACTACCACATCCGCCACCTGGACGCCGGTGTTGTCGATGTAGTTCTGCACCTCGACCCGGCGGCCGCGCGCCCTCAACATGCGCACGAAGGTATCGCCCAGCACGGCGTTGCGCAGATGCCCGATGTGCGCCGCCTTGTTCGGATTGATGTTGGTGTGCTCGACGATGATCTTGCCCTCCCGCGCGGGCTCCGTTTGCTCCGCCTCTCCCGCCAGCAGCGCGGCGCCGTATTGGGCGCGGTCCAAACGCACGTTGATGAAGCCGTTGCCCGCCACCTGGAGGGCGGCCACGCCGGGAATCGAGCCGAGCTCCGCCGCCAGTTCCAGGGCGATCGCCTTGGGCGGCCGCTTCAACTGGCGCGCGAGCTGGAACGCGACCGGCAGCGCAAACTCGCCGAACTCCGGTTGCTTGGGCGATTCGACCGCAATCGGCCCTTCGAATCCATAGCGGCTTCGCAGGTGCGCGGCGACCGAGTCTTGGAGGAGCTGTTCGATTGAATGGAACACGGAGATTCCAGTATAGCGGGCCAAGCCGCATTAAATCCGCTTCTGTTCCGGCCGGAAATGTGAGACCCTAGAGGAAGCTGGAGTTCAACCCCGGCTGATTGGTCTTCCGGAGAGTGGCGAATGCTGCCCAGTTTCTTGGTGCCCGAGACGGTGGTCCGGGAAGACGGGCAAGGCCCTGGAATCGGCCTTGATTCGTCGCAGGGCAAGTTGCTCCTGCTGACCCTCGGGATCACGCGCATCATCGAGCAGGAAAGCCTGGATGTTTTTGTGTGGGGATCGCCCGACAACGTGAATTGGGGCGACAAACCGCTGGCGTGTCTTCCTCAGAAGTTCTACTGCGGCACGTATCAGTTGATCGTGGACCTTAGCGGCCAGCCCGAGGTGCAATACCTGCGGGCCAGTTACAAGGTCAACCGCTGGGGGCACGGGGCGTCCAAGCCGCTATTCGGCATGTACCTCTTCGCCCAGGAAACGCAGGCGCGCGCGGAAGCGAAGACGGCGTAGGCCTCGCTTACAGGCCCCGTTCCCGCAACCTACAGAGGGGCACCGAAGTAATCAACGGGGCGCACTTGCTGTGGAGCGCGATCGCTTAAAACCTGGGGAATCCGGCGGGGGGCGCCCTCTGGGCCCGGTGTTGCCAGGACGCCCGGCATTACCGGACGCCGTTGACCGAAAGCCATCCGGCCAGGCGACGCTGAGGTGTTTGTGGGATGCGCTGGAAAGCAAGCCGCAGGGTCAAAGGATGGCAGGCTGGGTGTAGAGTGAGAAGAAGCTGGGATCCACAATGAGAATTCCGGTTTCGACAAGCGAATGCAAGACACGCTATGCCGCCGCCCTGGCGGTAGCGGTTTCTTGTGTGCTTGCTCCCTTGCCGGCGCGCGCGCAGGGTGGGCCGCCGTACTACACGAACGATCCGGGAACACCCGGCAATCGGAACTGGGAAATCAACCTGGGATACATGCCGTTCTTGTACAACGGTTCCTCGACCTCTCATGTGCCGGACGTCGATATCAATTACGGCGTGGGCGACCGAATCCAACTGACTTTCGAGAATGCGTGGTTGCGCGTGGAGAACGGCGGGGACGCGGCAAGGTACGGCCTGGGGCAAGATCAACTCGGCGTGAAATGGCGGTTTTACCAGAACGACAAAGCGGGCTTCGAAATGTCCGTCTTCCCGCAGGTGTCGATCAACAATCCCGATCGTTCGGTTCAACGAGGCATCGTTCCGCCGGGCGCCAGCTTGCTCATGCCCGTGGAGTTCTCGAAAAAACTGGGACCGATCGATGTCAACTGGGAAGTTGGCTACAACGCGGTTCATGTGGGACCCGACGGGTGGATCGCAGGGCTGGTGGTTGGACACGATATGTCGAAGAAGCTGGAGTTCGACGGCGAGTTCTACGGACTGGGAACGTTTCACGATTCGAACAGCGAACAAACGTTAGGCGCGGGAGCGCGCTGGAAACTGCGCCCGCCATTCATTCTGTTGCTGATGGCTGGACGAAGCGTAGTGCCCGCGCACAATCGCCAGCCTTCGTTCGTCGGTTATTTCGGTATGCAGTTCTTGCTTCCGCCGAAGCCGTTCGAGTAGTCGTGGCCGACGGAAAGGCGTGCCGTGCCGCGCGAGGCTAGAAGGAGACGTTGACGATCTCGTCACCACCGGCCGCCGCACTTACTACTATGTGCAGGTTCTGCGCCGCCGGATCGTAGAACCAGGTTCCGGGCGCGAGCTGCGCGCGGGCGGCAGCCCGGAGTAACTCCTTGCCGCCGAGCATCACTTTGCGGCAGGCGGGGGTGTGGTGGACAATCCACTCGTAAGTGCGCGCCTTTAGAGACTCGGACTCCAGGCGGAGGAACTCGCCGGCGGGGGCGGCATGCATCTGAGAGACATCGGCGAGGTCCTCCTCATAGAGGAAGAACTCCGCTCCCAATTTGGGGAAATAGTGCAGTTCGAGCGGCGCGCTTGGCGCCTCTCCAGCCAGCGGCAGGATGGTCCCATTTCTGGTGAAGATGGGCATCTCGTCGGGCACGGCGCGCACAGCGATTTCCTGGCGGCCCTGGTAGACCTGGTTGGACCGCAGATCGGTCCAGACACCTTGCGGCAGGTAGACGCGGACGGTCTCGACGGCGCCCAGCACCGGGGCCACTAGCAGCTCATCCCCCACCATGAACTCGCCGCTGTACCGCGCGGCCACAGCGTCTTTGGGAAACTGCATCGCCAGCGGGTGGATCAGGGGCGCGCCCCGAACCTGCGCCTCGTAGCCATAAGCCACCAGGTAAGGGACCAACCGCGTCCGCCAGTCGCGCATGGCGCGGAGCGTTTCGTCCGGGGAGGCATAGAGCGTGGGGAGGAACGCCGCCAGTTGCGAGGCGCGGGCCGCGAGCGCGCCGCCGGAAGCCTGGTAACGGGAGAGGTCGAACGAAGGCACGAGCATGGCGGACATACTCTCGTGCTGGAGCGCATACACGGTTCCGCGCAGTTCCTCCCAGGAAGCCTGGCCGGCGGAGGGCCGGCTGGGTTTACGGATCGCGAGGTCCGCCGCGCCGAAATACTCGGCCTCCGCGGCCGCACGCAGGTGCTCTTCCAGAATCTCCTTGGGGGACGGCCCGTAGTAGAAGAAGAACTCGACGCGGTCGCCGGAGACGGTGGTCCGCCAGCGGTCCGGCCGGGAGGAAGCCAGATCGAAGGTATATGCGCCGGGGGCGCGGAAGTACTCGCCGTATCCCGCGCTGGAGATGAGGAACGGCTTCTGGGCCTCGATCAACGAGCCGCGCAGGTCGAGATTGGCCGTGCGGCGCGAACCCAGTCCGTAGAAGCGCTCGGAGGCTGTCACCGTGTTCTCGATCACGACCAGGTTGCCCTCGCAGCGCAGCGTAACGCTTGCGAGCTGCCCCTCTCGGGCCTGGACATCCAGCCGTCCGGCGTCCTTCGCCAGCTCGACGGTGAGATAGCGCGTGCGAAAGCGCAGGCGTGCGCCCAGATCCTCCACCGCGACCGCGACCGTGGCAGTGTTAAGCGGCGCGGCCGAACCGGATGGCGCACCCCAGTTCCTGGCGAAGCGAAATGTGGAGGGGCTGATCCACTCGATCCGCGCGCTTCCCTGGGCGAGATGCAGCTCGAAGGTGTTGGCCTGCCTGACCGGCACGCCCTGCCCGTAAACCGAACCGCAGAGCAGGCCCAAAGCGGCCACGAGACGCCGCATCTACACGGTCACCAGCCGCTCTTGGATTTCGCCGGTGACTCGCGCGGCGTCCGGCCCCACGAACACGTCAACCTCGGAGCGAATGCCGAACTCGGGCAGGTAGATGCCTGGCTCGACGGAGAAACACGTCCAGGGGATGATGCGGCGTTCGTCGTGGGTTTCCAGGTTGTCCATGTTGGCGCCCGCCCCGTGGACCTCGGCGCCGATGGAGTGGCCGGTGCGATGGGTGAAATACCGGTCGAAGCCGCGCTCGTGGATGACGGCGCGCGCCGCGTCGTCCACCTCAAAGCCGCGCAGGGGACGGCCGGCCGCGACGGCTTCCTGGGCCAACTGGATCGCGGCGTCGCGGGCCTGGCGCACGATCTCGAAGACGTTTTGGACGGCTGCCGACGGCTCGGAACCGCAGTACCCGGTCCAGGTGATGTCGTAGTAGACGCCGTCGGGCGAATCGACCTTGGCCCAGACGTCCATCAGCAGACAGTCCCCTCGCCGGATTTCGCGATGCACTTCCGCGGTTGGCTCGTAGTGCGGATTCGCGGAGTTCTCGTTGACCGCGATGGTGGGGCCGTCGCTGGTCACCAGTCCTTCCTGCGCGAAACCGCGCTGGAAGAACTGCTGCACGTCGAACTCGGTCACGCGGCGGCCGGCGCGGAGGCAATCGCCCACCAATTGGAAAGCGGCCCGGCGGATGGCATCGACTTTGCGCGCGGCCTCGAGGTGACGGTCCAGGTTGGCCTGGGTCCAGCGCGCCTCGAAGTACTGGATCAGGTTGGCGGAGCTGGCCACTTCGACGCCCGTCGAGCGCACCAGTTCGACGGTGCCCGCATCGACCATCGAGACGATCGGCAGCGCGCAGTTCGGCGAATACTGCATGGCCACGCGGCGGCATCCCGCCAGCATCTGGCGCAGCCCTTCCAACTGCTCGGCCCAGCTCGCGTATTGCCGCTTCTCGCCCGGCAGCGCATCCAGCATGAAGGCCTCAATGCGATGCACCAGACCGCGTGGGTCGCCGTGAGCCGGAATCAGGTAGTACCAGCGGCGCGACATGACCGACACCGGCTGGAATCCGAGCACGCGGTAGGCCAGCGGGTCGCGGCGATGATGATCGAAGAACAGCCAGCCGTCCAGGCCTTCCTCGGCGAGTTGCGATTGAATGCTTGCCAGGTCCATTTCAGTTCACTCCCCCCATGAGCCCCTTGATGGGCTTGACCAGTAGCATCAGTACGATCCCCACGCCAATGGTGACGCCGCCCACCGTCGCGAACAGCGACGGTGTCGGGACGCTGTCATATATGGCCGCCACGCGCCCGCCGATGTAGTTGCCCACGGCGTCGGAGAGGAACCACAGGCCCATCATGAGGCTGGCCACTCTGGCTGGCGCGAGCTTAGTCATCGCGCTCAGGCCGACCGGGCTGAGGCACAGTTCGCCGCAGGTATGCAGGAAATAGGTGGCCGTAAGCCACAGCGGGCTGACCGGCACACTCGAAGCGCCACGCAGCGCTCCCACGCCCACTACCACGAAGCCCAGTCCAACCAGCACCAGTCCCAGCGCAAACTTGGCCGGGCTGGACGGCTCGCGGCGGCCCAGGCGAATCCATAACCAGGCGAAGGCCGGGGCCAGCAGGATCACGAACAGCGAATTCAGGGACTGGAACCAACTCGACGGGAACGGATGGCCCATAACCCGGTTATCCGTACTGTGATCGGCGAACCGGGTAAGTGTGGAACCGGCCTGTTCGTAAGCCGACCAGAACATGGCGGCCGCCAGGAATAAGAGGCCGATGGCAATGAAACGCTTGCGCTCACGCGGGGTCCATCCGGGGCTGGAGAGCAGCCACCAGAACACTCCCACCGTCAGCGCGATTAGTAGCATGCCAACCGCGTCGCCGACCAGTTCGGTCGTGATCTCGACCGAGCCAGTCAGCGAGAGCAACAGCGGTACGCCGATCAGGGCCACGAGCGAAGCGGCGGCGATCCCAAGGCCCCGTCTCTGCCTGCGCGCCGCTTCCGGGCTCTCGGGCCGTACCGGATGAAGCCCCGCCTCGCCCAGGTGCTTGGCGCCGAGGACGTACTGAACCAGGCCCAGCGTCATGCCCACGCCGGCCAGCACGAATCCCAGGTTCCAATTCACGCGTTGCCCGACGTATCCGCAGGCCAGCGGGGCGAAGAACGCGCCCAGGTTGATTCCCATATAGAACAGCGAGAAGCCCGCGTCGCGTCGCTGGTCTTCGGCCGCGTAAAGTTGCCCCACCATGGTGCTCACGTTGGGCTTCAACAGTCCCGTGCCCACCACAAGCAACTCCAGCCCCAGGTAGAAGAATGGCACGGCATGAACACCCAGGCTGAACTGACCCAGCGCGATCAGAATTCCGCCGAAGAGCACCGCGCGACGCTGCCCAAAGATGTGGTCGGCGATCCAGCCGCCCGGCAGGCTCATGAGGTAAACCATCGCGGTGTAGAGGCCGTAGATGACGCCCGCCTTGGCGACGCTGAAGCCCAGGCCGCCGCGATCGAGGGTGGCCGTCATGAACAGAAACAGGAGCGCGCGCATGCCGTAATAGCTGAAGCGCTCCCACATTTCGGTGAAGAACAGCGTGGCCAGTCCGCGGGGATGGCCGAAGAAGGTGGCGCCGGTAGCGGTCACGATGCAGCCACCCTGCGGCATTGGATATCCGTGCGGAAGCTGGCCACTCCCGCGGCGCCCCGGGGATCCACTACCTGGAAGCTGATGGCGTCGTCCAGCCAGTCCTGGCTGGATCCGTCGAAGTACTGCGTGGCCGCCGTCAGCGTGTACTCCTGCTGGGCCAGCAGGCAGTCGAAGCGGAACTCGACTTCAAGCCGGTCGCCCGCGTGAAACTCGCCCAACTCGCGGGCTTCCAGGCGGGTGTTGGTGCCGAAGACGTCGATGCCGAGGCGGTTGCGAATCAGGATACCCACGATGGGGTCGGAAACGTCCTTGCGGAATCGGGCGGCCACTCGCACCGTCACCCGGTCGCCATTCATGGCCGTGGTGCAGGCAACGCCCACGTCGTTCAGAAGCTCGACGGAGGTGATTTCGCTGGCGCCATCGCCATGCCGGAAGCTGCTGGCCAGCCCGCCCCGCCCATCCTGTTCCGGACCGCGCTTCTGGCGCGCCACGACCAAGCCCACGTAGCGGTTAACGACGTCGCGGGGCGATCCTTCCGCCTCGATGCGCCCTTCCAGCATCAGGACGGCCCGGTGCGCCAGCCGCTTCACCAGGCCCAGATCGTGCGACACGAACAGCACGGTGACCTTGCGATCCTTCAGCTCCTCGAACTTCTGGATGCAGCGATTGGCGAAGATGGCGTCGCCGACCGCCAGGGCTTCGTCGACGATCAGGATTTCCGGTTCGACGTGAATCGCCGTGGCGAACGCCAGCCGGACATACATGCCGCTGGAGTATTCCTTCACCGGGCGGTCGATAAAGTCGCCGATCTCAGCAAACGCGGCGATGCGTGGAAAGGCGGCCGCAATCTGGACCGGCGTGAGGCCCATGATTTCCCCGTTCATGAAGACGTTCTCGCGGCCCGTGAACTCGGGATTGAACCCAGCGCCCAGCTCGAGCAGCGCCGCGACCCGGCCTTGCGTCGCCACACGCCCGCTGGTGGGCCGTAGGATGCCGCAGACAAGCTGCAACAGCGTGCTTTTGCCGCTGCCGTTGGGTCCTACGATGCCCAGGATTTCTCCGCGCTCGACCGCGAGGCTCACGTCGCGCAGCGCCCAAAAATCCGAGTGCGCCCGGCGGGAACCGAACGGCAACAGCTCGAAAATGCGGTCGGATGGCCGACGATACAGATGAAAGACCTTCGAGACGTTCTGAATCAGGACCGCGGCCAACAGACCCTCCTCATTGAGGGTACAGGCTGGAGGCGGCGCTCGGCAAGGAGCGGGGCGCGGAATCTACTTCTCGGCCAGCCAGGCGATGAAGAGGCCGTCGGGCGGGACGTCTTCCCAGTAAGAGATGAAGCGGCTGGAGACGCGGCGGCAGTGGCGGCGGAGCAGGCGCTGGAGCTGGCGGCGGGTGAACCACTTCTCCCAGTCCGGAGTCTCGAGGCGGCCCCATTTTTCGGCGTTTTTGTCGATGATTACGATGCGGCCGCCGGGGGCGACGACGCGGCAGATCTCGGCGACGGCACGCTCAATATCGACGGCGTGTTCGAGGGATTCGGTGGCGTACGCGGCGTGGAAGGCGCCGTCGCGGAAAGGCAGCTCGGTGAGGGAACCGGCGCAGGTCCGGATGGCGGGCGGGGCGAACCTAAGCATGGACCCGGCGAGATCCAGCCCGCAGATTTCGGCGCTCGGATAGCGCTCGGCGAGCACGCGGGCGAAACGGCCCTTGCCGCAGCCGGCGTCCAGCACGCGCTTCCCGGCCAGGTCGCCGAAGAATTCCAGGATCAGTTGGACGTGGTAGATGCGAGGGTCGATGGTGGAGGGGAAATGCTCCTCGTCGCCCGCAGCGTGCTCGAAGGAGTCGCGGATCCGCCGGCGCAGATCCGCGGTCAAGGACTCGGCCTGTTTCTTCCGCCGAAAGAAGTTCACGCGCGAGTGAGGAAAATGGGCAGACCCGCTTTGTTGGCGTAGTTGGGGCGGTAGCGCTCGGTGTTGTACATGGACTCGATGTCCACCGTGCGCGGGCCGAGCTTGGGATCGGGGATGGGCATGCGCGCGTAGCAGCCGTTGACGATGGCCATCATGACGCCGTGCTTATCCTCGAGCAGGCAATCCATGGCCATGTTGCCGAAGGTGCCGGCAACGAGCTTGTCGACGAAATCGGGATCGCCGCTGCGCAACTCATAGGTGAGGTCGCTGACCACGGTTTCTTCCTTGGCGCGCTTCTGGATCTCCTGGCTGAGGTCCTCGGCGACGCTCATCTTCTTGCGGTGACCGAAAGCGTCGGGCTCGCCGTACTCGCGGACCTGGTAGCCCTCCCATTCGGCGCCTTCCGAGAGGACGCAGATCGAGTAGTTGCTGGGGTTGTCGCGCTTATCCTTGATGAGGAGTTCAATGAAGCGGTCGAGCTTGAACTTGTACTCGGGGATGCCGCAGCGCATGGAAGTGACGTAGGCGGTGTAGAGGGCGGTGTACCCGGCGTCGCGGCCGAAGACCCGGAAAATGCCGACGCGCTCGTGGGAGCCGACCGTGGTGCGCTGGCGCTGGATGGCGTCGCTGGCGCGGCTGATGGCGGTCGAGAACCCGATGCAATACTCGGTGTTGCGCACGTCGTTGTCCATGGTCTTGGGGATGGCGATGACCTTCATGCCCACCTTGTCCAGCGTGGCGGCGTAGCTGAGGGTGTCGTCGCCACCGATGGCAATGAGGAAGTCGATGCCGAGGTGGTCCAAGTTCTTGAGGACCTGCGGGGTGAGGTCGAAGACCGTGGAGGTCACGCCCTTCTTGGTGAACTCCGACTTAGGAAACTCGAGACCCTTGAGGTGGTCGGGCACGCTCTTCATCTTGGAGGGGTTGGTGCGGCTGCTGTGGAGGATGGTGCCGCCGGTGCGGTCGATGGTGCGGGTGTTCTCGCGGTCGAGCGGCCAGATGTAGCGGGCCTGGCTGGCGGGGTCGTCGAAATTGACGTGGGTGAGCCCTTCCCAGCCGCGGCGGATGCCGATGACTTCGCAGCCGATCTCAGCGGCGCGGTAGACCACTCCCTTGATGACCGAGTTGAGGCCGGGGACGTCGCCGCCGCCGGTGAGAATTCCAATGCGTTTTGTGGACATGAGCACTCCTGAGTAGTGGGGGGAACCGGAAACGGCGCCCTCGGAGATTTCGATCTCCAATTATAGCGGAATGGCGATGGGGGGTGCGGGGGTCAGGCCCAGTAGGCGACGCCGGGCTGGTCCTTGATGATCAGGTTTTGCAGGAAGCGGACGGCCTTGGAGAGGCCTTCCTCGGCCGACATGAGGCTGTCCTCGTGCTCGATCGAGAGGACGTAATCGTAGCCGTACATACGCAAGGTGGAGATGAACTCGGCCCACCAATCGGCGCCGTGGCCGTAGCCGACCGTACGGAACATCCAGGAGCGGTTCCGCTCGTCGGTGTACTTCTTGGTGTCGAGCACTCCGCACTTGGGCAGGTTGACGGGGTAGAGCTGGGAATCCTTGGCGTGCACGTGGAAGATGGCGTCGCCGAGGATGCGGACGGCGGCGATGGGATCGATGTTCTGCCAGAACAGGTGGCTGGGATCGAAGTTGCAGCCCAGGCTGGGTCCGGCGGCGGCGCGCAGCTTGAGGAGGGTCTCGGGATTGTAGACCACGAAGCCGGGGTGCATCTCGAGGGCCACCTTGACGCCATGCTCGGCGGCGAATTTGGCCCGCTCCTGCCAGTAGGGGATCACTACCTTGTCCCACTGCCAGGAGAGGATCTCCTGGAAATGCGGAGGCCAGGCGCAGGTGACCCAGTTGGGATACTTCGCGGTCTCGCTGTCGCCGGGGCAGCCGGAGAAATCGACCACCACGGGCACGCCGAGCCGCTCGGCCAGCAGGATGGTCTGGCGATTGGTTTCCTGGTTGAGGCGGGCGATCTCCTGGTTGGGGTGGAGCGGGTCGCCGTGGCAGCTCAGGGCGCTGATGGAGATGCCGTGATCGGCGAGTACGGACTTGAACTCGTCGAGCGCGGCAGCGTTCTCCAGCATAGACAACTTGCAGTGGGGGTCGCCGGGGTAATTGCCGGTGCCCAACTCGACGGTCGTAATGCCAAGCTCCGTGAGCCTGGCGATGACCTGGTCTAGCGACAGGTTGGCCAACAGCGCGGTGAAAACGCCGACTTTCATGAGCATTCCTCCTTGACGGGGCGGTCGCGAATCCAGTGAACAGAATAACAGAAACGACGGGGCGGACTGGAACGTAAGATACGAGTAGGAGAGAGCGAGTGCGGACACTGTTGTGCATAGCGGGTCTGGCGTGGGCGCTGAGCGGCGCGGCGGCGCAGCAGGCGCAGCCGAGCTTGACGGCCGAGCAGATCATCGAGAAATCCATCGAAGCTAGCGGGGGCCGGAAGGCTTTGGAGAAGGTGACATCGATGGTGGTGGAGGCCCTGATGGGAACCGAGAGCGACGAGCTGCATAACGCGGTGAAATACTACGCCAAGGCGCCCAACAAGCGGCTGATCGTGATGACCTTCGCGGCGGCCGGCGAAATGCGGCAAGGGTTCGACGGGCAGGCGGGGTGGATACAGATGCCGGGGGAGGCGCCCTCCGAATTGACGGGGGAGCAACTGGCCGGCGCCGGGCGGGAAGCGGTGTTCAACGAAGCGCTGAAATGGCGCGAGCTGTACCCCAAGTCCGAACTGAAGGGCCAGGAGAAGGTGGGCGGGCGCGAGGCGTACGCGATCGAGCTGACGCCGGCGGCGGGCAAGCCGGTGACCCAGTATTTCGACGCGGAGACATTTCTGCTGGTGCGGCAGATGGGCAACTTCGAGACGCCGCAGGGGGCGATGGACATTCGGGTGGAGCTATCGGACTACCGCGATGTTGGCGGCGGGGTGAAGTGGCCTTTCCTGACGCGGCAGGTGATGCCGCTGGGAGAGGTGATCATGCGTGTCACCGAGTTGAAGCTCAACGCCGCGATCGACGACGCGGTGTTCGCCAAGCCAGTGGCGGCAGCGCCGGCGAAGTAGCTCAGCGCCAGGCCTTCCAAACCAGCAGCAGAGCGCCGGCGAGGAAACCGAGCAAAGCCATGTATTCCTCGTTCCTGGCATAGAGCTGCCAGCGGAAGCGGCCGCGAGCGCCGGCGCGTGCGAGGCGGGGCCACAGGAGGGGGACGCGGACCGCGTAATCGGCATACTCGGGGAACAGATCGCGCAGGTGCTGCTGCTCGAGCTGGATGGCCGGCAGGTACACCAGAGCGAACACGGCCGCGAAGAGCACGGCCAGCGGCAGGCGCCAGGAGGCCACGGCCAGGCCCGCGGCCACAATCAGAGTTCCCAGATAGAGTGGATTGCGGAGATAGGCGTAGGGGCCGCTGGTAGCCAGCTTCTCGTTTTTGGCGAGATGCCCGGCGGCCCAGCCGCGCAGCCACAGGCCGAGCGTGGCGATGGGCAGTCCGGCAGCGATGGAGCGGGGAGTGGGGGCGGCAAACCAGGCGAAGGCCGCCACCAGCAGGAACCCGGCCGGCACGCGGAAACGGGCCACGAGGTCGGCGTAAGGCTTGGGGAACATCAGAGGCGTGCTTTCAGGGCTTCGAAGACCAGGTCCGGGGAGATGGCTTCCATGCTGGGATCGTGGGCGCGGCGCTGGTGGCTGGTGACGGCGGTGGGGCTGCGAAGAACGGTGAAGGAGCCGCCGTAGGGGCCGTTGCGGGCGGGATCGGTGGGGCCGAAAATGGCCACTCCGGGTTTGCCCAAAGCGGCGGCCAGATGCGTGGGACCGCTATCGCAGCCGAGGACGGCGGAAGCGCGGCGCGTCGAGTGGATGAGGCCGGGTAGTCCCGAGATATTGACCAGCGCGCCGGGCACGGAGCCCAGCAGCGAGCGCGAGCCGGGCGGGCCGTTGAGCACCAGCGGCAGGCCCAGTTCGTCGCGCAGCCTGCGGGCCAGCACGCGGAAATGATCGAGCGGCCACTCTTTAGCGCCCCAGCCGGCTTGCGGATTGGCGAGCACGAAGCCGCCTTCGGGCAGATCGCCTTCGGGAATACCAGCCGGGAGCGGGAATTGAATCAGGATGGTGGATGCTCCAGCGGCGGCGGCCAGCTCGAGATTGCGGTCGACGACGTGAAGGGCGGTGGAGCGAACGCGGCTGGAATAGAACAGGGCGGCGAGCTTTTCGCGCACCTGCGACTGGTGGAATCCGAAGATGCGGTCGGCGCGGGCGATGGAGGCGACCAGAGCGGACTGGATCAGGCCTTGAAAATCGACGGCGAAATCGTAGCGGCTGTGGCGCAAGGCGCGCCAGGCGTCGGCCAAGCTGCCGGCCTTGCGGCGATCCAGGCGGATGACGTCGTCGACGAAGGGGTTGGCCTCGAGCAACTGCGCCCATCGCGGATGGATGACCCAGGTGAGAGTGGACCCGGGAAAGCTGTGCTTGAGCGTGGCGCAGGCCGGCAGAGCGTGGATGACGTCGCCCATGGAACCGATCCGGACGACCAGGATGCGCGGGTTAGCTCTGCTTTTGGCGGTCGTGAACACGCTGTATGAAGTCCTGAGTGCGGCGCTGGTCGGCGGCTTCTTCGGAAAAGACTGCCTCCGCTGGGATCCAATCGGCGAGGCCCGGCGCCAGGGGGCCAGGGAGTATGACGTAGTCTACCATGCACAGCGCGGCGACCAACTCGGCGCGCGCCTGCGCGGGAAGCACGGGGAGCGGAGGGTCCTGGAGGGCGACGAAGAGCGCTCCGCCGCGAGGCGCGATTTCGGCCAGACGCCGGGCATGCGCCGCCAGGAGCGGATCGAAGAACCCGCCGACCAGGGTCACGGGCTTTCCGGCGGCGCGGCCAGAGCGGGCGGCCGCGGCGGCGTATTCCATGGAGACGATTTTGGTCCGGGTGTCCACGCGACTTCCTATTTGACCAATTCGAGGGCCGCCTGCGCCACCTGCCGCGCGGTGACGCCGAGCATGCAGCGGTGGTCGATGGGGCAGTCGCGGAACAGGCAGGGACTGCAATCCACCGGTTGGCGCAGAATGCGGAAATGGGGGCCGGCGGGCGCGGTGGCAATCCAGTCGGTGGGTCCGAAGACGGCTAGCGTGGGCACGCCCAGGGCGGAGGCGACGTGCATGGCGCCGGAATCGTTGGCCAGGAACACGCGGCAGGCGGCGGCCAGCTCGACGAATTGCCCCAGCGTGGTCTCGCCAGCCAGGTTCAGGACCCGGCAGCCGCTCTGGCGGATCTGGACGGCCAGCAGGCGGCACAACGCCTGTTCCTTGGGCGAACCGAACAAGACGACGCCGGCCTGGAGCGAAGCGGCGAGCAGTGTGGCGGCCTCGACGAAGCGTTCCGGCAGCCACTGCTTGGCGCGGCTGTTCTCGGCGCCGGGACTGATGCCGATGACAGGCAGGGGAAAGTTCAAGGATTGCAATCGTTCCTGGCCGATGCGGCAAGCTTCGCCGGCACCGTGGAGCAAAATGGGCTCGGCGGGCGGCAGCTCGGGGACGATTCCGGCGCGGCGCAATAGTTCGAGGTAGTAGTAGCTTTCGTGGCGCGGGATTTCGCCGGGACGGGGCGGCGGGATGGCGGCGGTGAGCAGGAATCCGCGTCCGTCGCGGCGGTATCCGATGCGTTGCGGGATGCCGGCCAGGCGGGCCATCAGAGCGGCCGCGAAAGAGTTGGGGAGCAGGATCGCGGCGTCGAAGCGGCGCTGGCGCAGAGCGCGGGCCAGACCCAACCGGGCGGCGAAGGAGGGCGGCGCGGCGATGTGCTCGTCGCAGAAGGGCTCCCGGGCGTACAGGCCGGCGACCCAGGGACGGGCCAGAACGGCGAGGTGCGCCTGGGGGTTGCGCTCTCTGATGGCTCGCAGCGCGGGCAAAGACAGCACGGCGTCGCCGACCCAATTAGTCGCCCGCACCAGGATGTTGGACCAGGCCACCTCACTAGACTAGCGAAGAACCGGGATCGGCGCGCCGGCGCCGGCCGCCTCCGGCGGATGGGCGCGCGGCGGGGGGCCTGGGCAGCCCGGCGAAGCCTCGATGGGCAAATAGCGGTCTGCTATACTCGATAGGAAATCGCAGAAGTTCAAGAATCCGGCGCGCGCAGGCGCGCTGTCCCCTTGGAGTCATTATGGCAGGACGCGGCAGGGCAAGTTTCCAGAAGAGGCAAAAAGAGCAGCTCAGGCTGGAGCGGCGGCAGCAGAAGGCGGCGCGGAAAGAGGAGCGGAAGCTGAACAAAGAGGAAGAGCCGGAGCTGGTTCCGGGTCCGCAACCCATCGCCGACGAGGAGCTGGGCCCGATTCCGGAATAGGCGGCCGCGCGAAGAAGGCCTCCGCATGCTGAGCGAAAAGTTGAGAGAGCTGGGCGTGGTTGGGGCGGGCGGCGCGGGGTTTCCGACCTGCGTCAAGGCGAGTTCGAAGGTGGAGTACGTCCTGGGGAACGGGGCGGAGTGCGAACCGCTGATCCACAAGGACGTGGAGTTGATGGAGCACTTCCCGGCTCAAGTGGTGTCGGGATTGCACCTGATGATGAAAGCCACCGGGGCTCAGAAGGGGAAGCTGGGGATCAAGGAAAAGAACGCGGCGGCGATCGCGGCTCTACAGGGGCAGCTAAAGGGGAAGGCGATCGAACTGGCGCTGCTGGGGGATTTCTATCCCTCCGGAGACGAGTACGAACTGGTGTACAGCGCGACGGGACGGCTGATACCGCCGGGGGGAATTCCGCTGGCCGTGGGCGCGGTGGTGAACAACGTCGAAACGCTGTACAACGTACACGCGGCGAACAAGGGCGTGCCGGTGACGGAAAAGTTCCTGTCGGTGGTAGGGGCGGTGCGCCAGCCGCAAACGTTGTGGGCGCCGGTGGGCGCCAGCTTTCGCGAACTGATCGAGGCGGCGGGCGGAGCAACGGTGCCCGAGTTCGCCGTGTTCGTGAGCGGAATCCTGATGGGCACGCTGAGCAGGGACCTGGACGACGTAGTGACCAAGACCACGGGCGGACTCATCGTGCTACCGCGCGATCACTATCTGCTTACGCGGATGGAGCGGCCGGAGCGGGAGATGAACCGGATCGGGAAATCGGCCTGCGACCAGTGCAGCTACTGCACGGAATTCTGTCCGCGCTACCTGCTGGGCTACGAAGTGATGCCGCACAAGGTGATGCGCAGCCTGGGATTCACGCTGACCGGAGCGGACAACTGGAACCAGTGGGGGCAATTGTGCTGCTCGTGCGGGCTGTGCACGCTGTACGCCTGCCCGGAAGACCTGTTCCCGCGGGAGGCTTGCGACCAGGCGAAGGTGGATCTGAAAGCGGCGGGGATCAAGTTCGCGCAGACCAGGCCGCCGGTGGTGCATCCGATGAAAGAGGCCCGGCGGGTGCCGCTGACCATGCTGCGCCGGAAGCTAAAGATTGAGGAATACGAAGGCCCGGCGGCGTTCCGGAACACGGCCATCGAGCCGGCGCGCGTGCGGATCAAGCTGTTGCAGCACGCGGGGAAGGCGGCGCGTCCGGTGGTGGCGCGCGGCGAGAAGGTGGAGAAGGGCGCGGTCGTCGGGCGGGTGGATGCGGCCGATTTGGGCGCGAATATCCATGCCAGCATCGCGGGAACGGTGGACGCGGTGACGGAGGCGTTCATCGAAGTGAAGAGGTAGGCGCGCGCATGGCGAAGAATTCGATTGGGCTGATCGAACTGGGAAGCGTGGCGGCGGGATTCCAGACCTGCGACGCCATGCTGAAGGCCGCGGAGGTGGAGCTGATCCTGTCGCGGTCGATTTGCTCGGGCAAGTACATGGTGATGGTGCGGGGGGACGTGGGGGCGGTGGAGTCGAGCGTGCAGGCGGGCGTGCAGGCGGCTGGGGTCGGAGTAATCGACAGCTTCGTGATCCCGAACGTGCACGAATCGATCTTCCCGGCGATTAGCGGGACGACCAAGATCGAGACGCTGGAGGCGCTGGGGGTGATCGAGGCGTTCTCGGTGGCGTCGCTGATCGAGGGAGCGGATGCCGCGGTAAAGGCGGCCAACGTGCGGCTGATCGAAATACGGCTGGCGATGGCGCTGGGGGGCAAGGCGTTCGTGACGCTCACGGGGCACGTCTCGGCGGTGGAAGCGGCGGTGGCGGCGGGGGCCGCGATCGTGGCGCAAAAAGGGCTGCTGGTGAACAAAGTGGTGATCCCTTCGCCGCGGCCGGAACTTCTGAACGAGATGATCTGAGCCGCGGGGCTAGCCGCGCCGGGCGATTGGAGGTAGACTTATCTCCGGGCGATGCGCGGACTCCTGTTCCTGATTGCAAGTCTCGCGGCGGCACAGCCCGGGCCAGGACCGGCTTTGTCGGTGGATGCCGGCGCCGCGCGGCACCCGATCAGTCCCGACGTCTACGGCATCAATTTCTATTGGGAACTGGACGACGGGAACGCTCTCACACAGAGGATCTACACGGCTGCCGCACCGGCCGTTCGCGCCACTGTGCGGCGCTGGGGCGGGAGCAGTTGCAGCGATTATCACTGGCAGTTCGATGTCAGCAACGTGGATGTGTACTGGTTTTTCGAGATCCTGCCCGATTTAAGCATGGACGCTTCGAAGCTGCCGGCGGGGGGGTACTTCAATCAGTTCGCCGATCAGGCCCGTTCGACCGGAGGGAAGATCCTCGGCACCATCCCCATCCTGGGCTGGCTGCCCAAGGCTCGCGCCAAGATGTGCAGCTTCAGCTTGGTGAACTACGGCGCGCAGTGCAAAGTCGACCCCGACACCTCGATGCCCTGCGGCGACGGCATCGTTTACGATCCGGCCTGCGGCAATCCGTGGGTGGTCGACGGCAAGGCGCCTCAGAATCCCATTTACATTCATAACAACCCCGCTGACGACTACGCCTTCCACGACCAGAGCTTCCAGGCGGAGTGGATCCAATACCTCCTTACCCGCTACGGCCCGGGGAACCAGGGCGGCATCGCCATTTGGGACCTCGACAACGAGCCTATCTATTGGGATACGGATCACCGCGACATTCATCCCAATCCCTACACCTACAATGAACTCTACGACCTCGATCTGGCGTACGCTCAGGCCATTAAGCAGGCCGATCCGACCGCACTAGTCGCCGGCCCGGTGGGCAACAACTGGGCGTCGCTGTGGTTCTCGAAGTTGGACATCGTGGCGGGCTGGTCCACCGCGAGCGGCAATTACTGGTCCAACCCGGTAGACCGCAACGCTCACGGCGGCATGGCGCTCCTGCCCTGGTACTTGCAGCAGTTTCAGAACTATGAACAGCAAAACGGGACGCGGCTGCTCGACTATCTCGACCAGCACGGCTACCTTGCTCCGGCCAACATCGCGTTCGAGCCGGCGGGCGATAGCGCTACCCAGGCCCTGCGCCTCCAATCGACGCGGGTCTTCTGGGATCCCAACTACTTGGTCACCGGCGATTATTGGATCGTGGATGTGGACAATAACGGCGCTCCCGTGGCTCCGTACTTCATCCCGCGGCTGCGCCAGATGATCGACCAATACTATCCCGGCACGAAGCTCGCGTTCACCGAATATAACTGGGGCGCGCTCGACGACATCAACGGCGGCCTCGCTCAGGCCGATCTGCTGGGAATCTTCGGCCGCGAGGGCCTGGACCTAGCGGCCCTCTGGGATCCGGGTCCCGTCCCGATGCCGGCCTTGTTCAGCCCGCCCTCTACGCCTGGGCTGAAGCCCACCGATCCCGGCGCTTTCGCCTTTAAGATCTACCGGAACTACGACGGAATTGGCGGCGCGTTCGGGGAAACCAGCGTCCAGGCCACCACCGGCGATCCCGATCAGCTCAGCATCTTCGCCGCCCAGCGCTCGGATGCGGCGCTGACCGTGCTGGTGCTGAACAAGACCACCGGCGATCTTTCGAGCAGCATCCAGATCGCGAACTTCACGCCGGCCGGTACGGCACAGGTGTGGAGCTACAGTCAGCCGAACCTGAGCGCGATCGTGCGCCAGTCCGACGCCGCTCTGAACGGCGGCTCGATCACAGCCACCTTTCCCGCATACTCGATGACGCTGTTCGTCATCCCGGCGGCGCAGGCGGGTCCGAAGCCTACTGTAACGGCCGTCACCAACGCCGCTTCGTTTCAGAACCCCATCGCGCCCGGCCAGATGGTGGTCGTTTGGGGGACGAACCTCGGCCCGAAACAGCTCGATAGCCAGATTGTTGTGGGCCCAAACGGCATCGTGTCGAGCCAGATGGACGGTGTGAGCATCCTCTTCGACGGCGTGGCGGCGCCGGTGGTGTACGTTTCCCAGAGCCAGTGCTCCGCGGTGGTTCCCTACCTGGCGGCGTTCAAGCCGGTGGTGAACGTTCAGGTGGAATACCAGGGCGTGCGCTCGGACCCCTTCCAGGTGGGAGTCGTGCCTGCGGCGCCCGCGCTGTTCACGCTGAACGCGCAAGGCTCCGGGCAGGCGGCCATGCAGAACCAGGATGGGCGTACGCAGAACTCCGCGCAAGCCCCGGCGCATGCTGGAGAGGTAGTCGTACTATGGGCCACCGGAGAGGGCGTGACCGACCCGCCCGGCGTGGATGGCCGCCTCGCCACCAGCATCCTGCCGCAGCCCGTCGCAACGTGCGCTGCCGAGATCGGCGGGCTTGCCGCCAGCATCGAATACTGCGGCGCGGCTCCGCTCAACATGCCGGGCCTGTTCCAAGTCAATGCCCGAATGGACGCAGCGGTGGCGGCAGGCGACGCCGTCCCGGTGCTAGTGAGCATCGGCGGAACGCCCAGCCAGAGCGGCGTCACGCTGGTCGTGCGGTAGCCGGAGTCGGCGGCCTGCCCCTCGGCGCTTTCAGTGTGCTGAAATAGACAACATGGAGAGTCCGGATGACAACTCGGAATAGACTTGCGCGGTTACTGGCGGCGGCGATGCTGCTGGCTGCCGGCTCGATGCTGGCGGCGGACGATTTCAAGGACATCGAAGGCCGGGTGACGGAGTTCACTCTGCGGAACGGAATGAAGTTCCTGGTGCTGGAGCGGCACATGGCTCCGGTGGCTTCGTTCTTCACGTATGCGGACGTGGGGTCGGTGCAGGATGGCAAGGGAACCACCGGCCTGGCGCACATCTTCGAACACATGGCGTTCAAGGGGACCGAGACGATCGGCGGCAAGGACTACGCCAAGGAACGGGTGGCGCTGGCGGAGGTGGACCAGGCATTTGTGGCCTTGCGGCAGGAGCGGGACAAGGGCGCGAAGACGAACCCACAGAAGCTGAAGGCGCTGGAGGCGGCGTTCAAGGAGGCGCAGGAGAAGGCGGACAAGTACGTCGCGAAGAACGAATTCGGGAAGACCATCGAGCAAGCCGGCGGACGCGGGCTGAACGCGAACACATCCTGGGACGCGACGCGCTACCTCTTCAGTCTGCCGTCCAACGAGATGGAGTTGTGGTTCTATCTGGAGTCCGAGCGTTTCCGAGACCCCGTACTGCGCGAGTTCTACAAAGAGAAGAACGTCGTGATGGAGGAGCGGCGGATGCGGACGGACAGCCTGCCGATTGGCAAGCTGGTGGAAGAATTCTTGCACGCGGCCTACCTGGCGCACTTTTATGGCGTGCCGACGATCGGGTACATGAGCGACCTTGAGAACATCGCGCGGTCCGACGCAGAAGCGTTCTTCAAGAAGTACTACATCCCGAGCAATCTGACGGGCGTGGTGGTGGGAGACGTGGAGCCTGGGAAAGTGCGGGAAGATGCGGAGAAATACTTCGGGCGGATTCCGAGCGGGCCGAAACCCCAGCCGGTGCGGACCGTGGAACCGGAACAAGGCGGGGAACGGCGCGTAACCCTGGAACTGGAATCGCAGCCTATTCTGCTGATCGGCTACCACAAGCCGGACATCAACGATCCGGACTCGGCGGTCTACGACGCCATCAGCAGCCTGCTGAGCGAGGGGCGGAGCTCGCGGTTGTACCGGTCGCTGGTGCGGGACAAGAAGATCGCGGTGGAAGCGGAGGGGGTTCTGGGGATTCCTGGGCTGAAGTACCCGGGGCTGTTCATCTTCTTCGCAATGCCAGCGCAGGGGCACACGAACGCGGAGTCGGAGAAGGCCATCGACGCGGAGACCGAGAGGCTGAAGAAGGAGCCGGTGTCGAAGGGGGAATTGGAGGGCGTGAAGCGGCGGGCGCGGTCGGGCTTGATCCATGGACTGGCGGACAACACCAGCCTGGCGATGCAACTGGCGGACTGGCAGGCGCTGACGGGCGACTGGCGGAATCTGTTCCGGCACATCGACAAAATCAACGCGGTGACGCCGGAAGACATCCTGCGGGTGTCGAAGGCCGTGTTCGTCAAGAGCAACCGGACGGTAGGCACGATCGAGGCGCTGGAAACAGCGAAAGCGCAGTAGCCGGGGAGACAAGCCATGAGACAGCGATTGAGCGTGATGGTGGCGATGGTGGCACTGGCGGCGTTGGCCCAGGTGGCGCAAGAGCCGCCGGTCGCGAAGAGCTACAAGGACCTGCGATACTTCCCGTTGCACAAGATCAAGGTGCCGGAGGCGACGCGGCTCGAGTTGGCGAACGGAATGCTTGTCTACCTGGTGGAAGATCACGAACTGCCGGTAATTACGGTATCGGCGCTGGTTCGGACGGGCGACCGGTGGGAAGCGCTGGATAAGGCCGGAGTGGCGTCGATCACGGGGACGGTGATGCGCACCGGCGGCAGCGCCACGCGCAACGGCGACCAACTGGACGAGGAATTGGACCGGCTGGGCGCTTCGGTGGAGACGAGTATCGGAGAGGATTCGGGGAACGCGTCGGTATCGCTGCTGAAGGAAGATATCGATACCGGGCTGAGCATCCTGGCGGACATCTTGCAGCATCCGGCGTTCCCGGAAGATAAGATCGAGCTGGCGAAGATCCAGGAGCGGGAGGGAATCGCGCGGCGCAACGACGATCCGGGAGAGATTGCGTCGCGGGAGTTCGAGCGCGTGCTGTTTGGGAAGGACAGCGCCTACGGCCACATCCCGGAGTACGCGACCATCGATTCGATTACGCGCGCGGACCTGATCGCCTTCCACAAGCGGTTCTTCCAGCCGGAGAACGTCATTCTGGGCGTGTGGGGGGATTTCAAGACCGCGGAGATGCGGGCCAAGATCGAGAAGGTGCTGGGCGGCTGGGCGCGCGGCGGGCAGGCCAAGCCTACCGTGCCCGAACTGGAGCCGGGAGCGCGGAAACGCGCCGGGATCTACGCGATCGAGAAGGACGACGTGAACCAGTCGACGGTGCAGATGGGGTTCATTGGGGGCCAGCGGAACGACCCCGACTACTACGCTCTCAGGGTGGCGAACGTGATTCTGGGCGAGGGCTTTTCCTCGCGGCTGCTGGACCGCGTGCGGACCGACCAGGGACTGGCCTACGAGGTGGGGTCGTCGTGGAGCGCGGGTTGGGACCGGCCCGGGACGTTCATGGCGATTGGCGGGACGAAATCTCAGACGACGGTCAAGATGGTGAACGCGATCCGGAACGAAATCGCGAAGATGCCGGAGGGAGTGACGGACGAGGAACTGGCGAGGGCGAAGGACCAGATCCTGAAGGGGTTCGCCTTCGAATTCGATTCCACCGGAAAGATTGTGGGCCGGATGATGCGGTACGAGTACTTCGGGTATCCGCGGGACTACCTGCAAACCTACCAGGCCAACATCGAGAAGGTGACCAAAGCGGACGTCGCGCGAGTGGCCAAGCAGTATCTGAAGACGGACGAACTGGCGATCCTGGTGCTGGGCAAGAGCAAGGATTTCAACCAGCCGCTGGCTTCGCTGGGCAAGGTGATGGCGATCGACATCGCGATTCCCAAACCGAACCAGGAGGCGCTAGCGGCACCGACGGCCGAGGCGGTCGCGAAAGGCAAGGCGCTGCTCGAAAGGTCGCGGGAAGCCATGGGCGGGGCGGCGCTGCTGGCGGTGAAAGACTATACCGTGGTGGGCAGCATGGCGCTCTCGATGCCGCAGGGCGAGATGTCCATGAAGATGGACGCGACGCAAAACATGAGCGGGAAGATGCTGAACAAGCTGGCGTTGCCGATGGGGGAGATCGTGCAGGGTTACGACGGCAAGGTGTTCTGGATGAAGTCGCCGCAGGGCGTGCAGGAGATGCCGTCCTCGGCGGTCGCCGAGGTGGAGGGCAATCTGTTCCGCGACACCATCTGGCTCATGCAGAATATTGAGAACGGCGCGCTGACCGTGCAGTCGCTGGGACCGGCCGAGGTGGGCGGCGCGGCGGTGGAGGGAATTGCGGTGAGCGACCCGGCGCGGAAGTTGGTGGTGAAGCTGTACGTGGATGCGAAGACCGGGCTGCTGGTAAAGAAGGTGTACACGTCGTCGATGATGGGGCCGCCGAGCGAGATGGAGGAGTTCTACTCGGACTATCGCGAGGTGCAGGGAGTGAAGATGCCCTTCAAGGCGGTGGTAAACTCGGGCGGCAAGAAGCGCGCCGAGCAGACCATCACGGAGGTGAAGATCAACCCCGGAGTGGCGGAGACGGCGTACCAGAAGCCGTAAGCCGGGCGCGGGACTCAGGCGGCGGAGGGCTACCCGGCCCGCTTGAACCGCGCCATCGAAGTGGATACGCCGATCGGCAGCCCGGCACGGGCCGGACGTGCGAGGGAGTTGACCACATGGCAAGATCACGCCGGGATTTCATTCAATCCGGCGCGGCGCTGGTCGCCGGCGTCGCAGGTTCGGCTTCGTTTTCGGGAGCGCAGCAGGCTGCCGAGCCGGCCTCAGCCGGCATCCAGGTACCGAAGATGAAGTTCGGCGGCGTGGAGATCGGCCGCCTGGTGCTGGGCGTCAACCCGTTCTACGGCTTTTCGCACTACAACCGCAACCTGGACGATGTGATGCGGGAGTGGTACACGCCGGATCGCGTGTGCGAGGTGCTGCGTCGCGCCAGCAGCTATGGCATCAACGCGTACAACTACTATCACTCGGAACGCTCTCTCGCAGATTGGTCGCGGTTTGTGGCCGAGGGCGGCAAGATGCACCTCATCCCCCAGGTGACAGCGCACGCCGATGCCGCCACGCTGGTGAAGACCCTGCACCCGCTCGGGCTCCAGCGGCAGGGCGAGACGGTAGACGACGCCTGGCAGGCCGGCCGCATGAATACCGTCAAGGAGTGGTGCAAGATGGCGCGCGACCTGGGCGTGCTGGTCGGCGTCGGCACGCACATCCCGGAGGTCATCGCCAAGATCGAGGAAGAGAACTGGGACGTCGATTTTTACGCCGGCTGCGTCTACAACCGGCGGCGCACGGCCGCGGAGTGGAAGAAAGCGCTGAGCGGCGAAATCATGGAGATGCCGCGCGACATTTACATGGCGAGCGATCCCCCGCGCATGTACAGCGTCCTGCGGCAGACCAAGAAGCCGTGCTTCGCCTTCAAAATCCTGGCCGCCGGGCGCATCTCCCCCGAAGGCATCGAACAGGCCCTGCGGACCGCTTTCGAAAGCATCAAGCCGAACGATGGCGTGTACGTTGGCATGTTCCCGAGATTCCGGGACGAAGTCCGCATCGACGCCGAAATCGTTCACCGCATTCTGAGCCGGGGCTGAGCCGCTTCTCGCGCTCCTTGCGCCACGGGTTTCTCGCTCCGGCATGCAGGTCCAGGCGGGTTTCCTGGTATCATCGTCTTCGAGCGGCGGGACCACGGGGCTCGCTCCCTGGGTTCGCCGCCCCGTTTCCGGGAGGCAGGTGTGCCAGATAAATTGAAGGTCCTTCTCGTCGAAGACAACCCGGAATCCGCGGACGCCGTCCAGCGGATGCTGGTGGTGGCGGAAGGGACCACGCCCTTGATCGCGCTGGAGCGGGTGGACAACCTCCAGAGAGCCCTGGACCGCCTGGACACCTCGCCGTTCGATGCGGTCCTGCTGGATCTGAACCTTCCCGACAGCCGCGGCCTCGAAACCCTCTCCAAGTTGCGGTCGCATCGCGGCAACGCCGCCGTGATCGTCTGGACGGCGACGGAAGACGAAGAGATGGCCAGCGCCGCTCTGCGCGAAGGCGCCGAGGAGTACCTGGTTAAGGGAGACGTCGCCGGCCCGGCGCTGATTCGCCGCTTGCGCCTGGCGGTTGAGCGGCGTCAGACCAGAACCCGGGAGCAGCCCGCCGACGTGCGCCCCGTGGTGTTGGGCTTCGCCGGGGTGAAAGGAGGGTCGGGAACCACCACCGTCGCTTTGAACGTCGCCGCCGCTCTGGCGAAGCAGAACCGCAGCACCATCGCCATCGAGATGCAACCGTGCTACGGCACGTTCTCGTATCAGCTCAAGCACGTTCCCACCTCCAATCTGAGCTCGCTCAAGGCACTGGGAGCGGGCAAGATCGACGAGGCCGCGATCGAAGCCAGACTGTACAACCTCCCGCTCGGACTGCGCGTGCTATTCGGTCCGCAGCAACCCGCGGAGTTCGGGGATCTGGATACGGGGGTGGTCGAAGCCGTCATCAAAACGACATCCCGCATGGCGGAGCGCGTGGTGATCGACCTCCCCGCGCCGGGCTCGGCCATGGCGCTGGCCGCCATCCGGCGATGCCATTTCGTCGCGATGGTGCTGGAGCGCGACCCCACGGGCGTGCACGCGGCGAAGATGTTCCTGCAACTGCTGCATTCGTGGGGCATCGGCCAGCTCACCAGCGGCGCCGTCATCGTCAACCGCACCATGGCGCTCACTCCCATGGTCATCAACGAGATCGCCGCGCAACTTGGCTGCACGATTCTGGGCTCGATTCCGCCGGCCACCGACTTCTGCGCGCGCGGGCACCAAGCCGGCTCCCCCGTGGTTTTCCTGGAACCGGAATGCACGTTCTCCAACGTCGTGATGGAGATGACGAAGGGCCTCTTCGACCAGCCTTCCCTGCGCGCGGGCCGGTCGGCGAACTGACTTCAGGCTCTCGAAGCGCTTGTCGAGAGGGCTGTTCTAAGCACTCGTCAGTAAACAACCATTCCAAGCTTCGGGGACCGCAAGAACGTACGAAAACCTCCTGCCGAGTGCAAGAAGGCGCTCGGAAAAGCCGGCAAAGGCACTTCCTGCCGCCGATGAACGCAGATCAACGCGGATAAACCAATCTTGTTCTCGTTTTCTTATCGGCATTTATCCGGGTTCGTCGGCGGCAAGTACTGGATCTGTTATTTCATGACAGACCCTAACGCCTATTGGGGAGCCGGATGAGCGACCAGGCGAGGGCGGCGAAACCGACGAGCGAAAGCCAGCCGCCCCAGGCGGGGAAGAAGCGGAACTGATCCGCACCGGTGAGGTAGTGGGCCAGCGGGGGGATGTCGCGGGCGGCGAGCACGGCTAGCAGGATGCCGACGATGGCTTCGCCGGCGATGAGGCCAGAGGCCACCAGAATACCCTTCTCCTCGGCGGTGGGGCGATCCTTGGCGAAGTAGTCCACGGCCCACTTCATCAGGCCACCGACAAAGATGGCCGCGTCGGTCCTAAAGGGGAGATAGAGGCCGACGGCGATCAGCATGAGCGAGCGGGCACCGCCGAGAATCAGGGCCACACCGAAGGCCGCGCCCATGCCGATGAGGCCCCAGGCCATCTCACCGCCCACGATACCGGTGGCGAGCTGGGCCATGAGACCGGCCTGCGGGGCCGGCAACTTGAGGCTGCCAATCCCGTAGGCCTGATGCAGGATGACGATGGGCCACATCAGGAAGAAAGAGAGCAGCACGACGGCGATGATCTCGACGATCTCCATCTTCCACGGCGTGCCTCCCAGGAGGTGCCCGGCCTTGAGGTCCTGGATGAGGGATCCGGAGACGCAGCAGGCGCAACAAACCACCGCCGCGACGCCCAGCACGGCCGCGACTCCGGGAGCGCCGGTGACGCCCAGGGCCAGCATCACGAGAGCGGCAATGACCAGGGCCGCCAGGGTCAGACCCGAGACCGGCTGATTGGAACTGCCAACCAGGCCCACCAGGTAGCCGCCAATGGCGGAGAGCAGGAAACCGGTGAGGGTCATCACCACAGCGGCGACGATGGCGGAGAGCCAACCGTGAGTGAAGTAGAAGTAGATGGCGGTGATGGGAACCAGCAGGCCGAGGACGCCGAGGAGAATCCAGCGTGCGGGGATGTCGCGGTCGGAGGGATCCAGCGGAGCGGCGTCCCGGGCGGCGGTGGAAGCGGCGAAGGCGCCGCGGAAGGAGCGGATGATGGAGTCGCGCATCGAGAACAGGGTGTGGCAGGCCCCCACCAGCATCATGCCCACGGCGATGGGGCGGACAATGTTGTACCAAACCGAGTTGGCGATGACGTCCCAGGGGGCGTTGGCGGAGAAGTGCAGCCGGCTGGAAAGGTCGGGATCGAAGAACAGCAGAAGCGGAATGAGGAGCCACCAGGCGATCACGCCGCCGGCGAAGGTGATGGCGGAGAGCTGCGGCCCGATGATGTAGCCGATGCCGACCAGGGCCGGCGAGAGGGAGGGCGTGCTCCAGGGGATGCCGCCGCCGTAGGCGACGTCGGCGAGGGGCTTGTGGTCCAGATCGAAGTGATGCACCACCGCGCGCGAGAAGCGCAGGAAGCCGCTGGAGGAATCGCGGAAGATCTGGAGGCCGTGATCGTCGGTGAGGAACTGCATCAGGCCTCCGAAAGCCATGGCGCCGAACAGGTAGCGGGGGGCGTCGCTGGATCGTTCGCCGGCCTTGACGATCTCGGCGCTGGCGACGCTCTCCGGAAAGGGGAGATCGGATTCCACGCACAGAGGGCGGCGGAGCAGAATGATGAAAAAGACTCCGATGAGACCGCCGGTGAGGAGGATGAAAGCGGCCTGCCAATAGTGGGCGGCGAGGCCGGTCCAGAGGCGCCGGCCGCCAATCTCGACCAGCAGGAAGGCGGGGATGGTGAAGACGGCGCCGGCGACCAGCGCTTCTCCCACCGAGGCGGCGGTGCGGGCGATGTTCTGCTCGAGGACGGTTCCGCGGAAACGCGGAATGCGGAAGACCGCCACGGCAATCACGGCCGCCGGGATGGTGGCGGCGACGGTCTGGCCGGCCTTGAGGCCGATATAGGCGTTGGCGGCGCCGAAAACCAGGGCCAGAAAGAGGCCGAGGGCGACGGCCTTCACGGTCATCTCGGGTTGCTGTGGCGTGGCGGGCATAAGAACCGACTTTAGCAGAGCGGCGCGGCTCGGCGCAGGAGAGGGGGCGGGCGTGTTAGACTTCGTTTTCACGCATGATTCGGCTCTTCCGGGTATCGCTGCCGACCAGCATCGTGGTGCTCCTGCTATCGGAGGCGATGCTGCTCACTTTCTGCTACGTGGTGACGGCGTATTGGGTGCTGGAGGTGGATCCGTGGACCTACCTCCTCTACGACGGCGGCTTGGCGCGGATTCTGGTGGTGGTGCTGGCGATCCTGCTGGGCCTGCACCTGCTGGATCTGTACGCGGAGATCCGGACGGTCTCCCGCACGGCGCTGGCGTTGGAAATCGTGCAGGCCATCGGGTTCGCGTTCATCGTGGAAGCGCTGCTCTCATACAGCAACCAGAACTGGCGGCTGCCGGCGCACATCATGATCTGGGGCAGCGCCTTGGCGGCGGTCACGTTGTCCGCCTGGCGGATGGTTTACGCGCACTTCGTTCTGCGGGCCTTCGCCGAGGAGCGAGTTCTGTTCCTGGGGATCAACCAGGTGGTCGAGGCGATCTCCGAGCGGTTTGCCGAGCGCTCGGAGCTGGGTTACACGAACCTGGGGTACGTGGACGACCGCCACGAGCCGGGCTGGCCGCTGAATGGCGCGAAAGTGCTGGGGCCCATGGGGGCTTTTCGCGGCATCGTCGAGGCCAGCAAGCCGGATCGCATTGTAGTGGGCATGACCGAGCGCCGCGAGCGCATGCCCGTACAGGAGCTGCTCGATCTGCGATTCTCGGGCATCCCCATCGAGGAGGCCGCCACGGTCTACGAGGAAGCGCTGGGGCGGATCTGCACCAAGGAACTGCGGCCGGCGCAGCTCATCTTTTCCGGAGGCATGGGGCCGAGACGCGGCAAGGTGGCGCTGCAAACGTTCTATTCGGCCGCGCTGGCCCTGGTGGGCGCCCTGGCCGCGCTGCCGCTGATGGCGCTGGCGGCGCTGGCGGTGAAGCTGACCTCGCGAGGGCCGGTGTTGTTCCGCCAGGCGCGCGTGGGGCGGAATGGCAAGGTGTTTATACTGTACAAGTTCCGTTCCATGTGGACCGACGCGGAGGCGCGGACGGGCGCCGTGTGGGCCAGCAAGGACGACCCGCGCGTGACCCCTTTGGGGCGCTGGCTGCGCCGGCTGCGGATCGACGAATTGCCGCAACTCTGGAATGTGCTGCGGGGGGAAATGTCGATCGTGGGGCCGCGTCCGGAACGACCGGAGTTCGTGAAAGTGCTGGCCGAGAAGATCCCCTACTACCGGCAGCGGCACTGCGTGAAGCCGGGCATCACCGGATGGGCGCAGATCAACCACAAGTACGGGGACTCGATCGAGGATACGATCACCAAGCTGGAGTTCGACCTGTACTACATCAAGAACATCTCGCTCTCGCTGGACGCCTACATCCTGTTCCAAACCGTGAAAACCATGGTGGTGCTGCGCGGGTCGCAGTAAGGCGACTGCGAAACCGGGCGCGTCCCGCGTTTGGACCCTGGCGTGCACACAAAAAGCCGAGAGTACGGGGTGATTGTATGTTTGTAGCCGGGATTCTCGTGATGCTGGTGATCGTTAGCCTTGGGTTTGCGATGGTTTCCGCGCCGCCGACGCTGGGCCGGAAGTGACATTCGGACACACCCGTGGGCGCTTCCGCGCCACAGGGCGTGCTCCGAAGCATCGGGCGGCAGTAATCCTTACACAGTTGCTATGTAGAACGGACCAGGCGGGAGCCCTGCCCTACTTCAACTCGAGGACTTCCTTTTCCTTGGCCTTAGCGGCCTGATCGACCCTCAGCATGTGGGCATCGGTCAGCTTCTGGACCTCGTCGAGGGCGCGGCGCTCGTCGTCCTCGCTGATGAGCTTGTCCTTGAGGAGCTTTTTGAGCGCCTCGTTGGCGTCGCGGCGGAGGTTACGGATGGAGACCCGGTGATCTTCGGCGACGCCGTGCAGGTGCTTGACGAGCTCCTTCCTGCGCTCGGCGGTGAGCGCCGGGATGGGCACGCGGATAATCTTGCCGTCGTTGGACGGATTCAGCCCCAAGTCGGAAGCGCGGATGGCCTTCTCAATGGCGCCGATCTGCGAGACGTCCCAGGGCTGGAGCGTGATGAGGGAAGCCTCGGGAACGTGTAGCGTGGCGACCTGGTTTAGAGGAGTGGGGTTCCCGTAATAGTCGACCTTGACGGGATCCAGAAGGCTCACCGAAGCGCGGCCGGTGCGGATGCCCGATAAGGCGTGCTGGAGGTCGCCGAGGACCTTCTCCATGCGCACTTTGGCGTGCGCTTCCACTTCCTTCACGGACTTGAATGTTGGGGTGGTGCCTTCAGCTTGGCCTGGTTTCATAGAACGATCCTGCTCTTGTTCGATCCTCGCATGGGCGCGGGGGCGGTGTCCAGCCTAGCCCTGCCGAATCAGCGTGCCCACAGGCTCTCCCAGGGCCACGCGGAGGATGTTGCCGGGCTCCTCCAGGTTGAAGACCCGCATGGGAAGCTGGTTCTCGCGGCACAGCGCCACCGCGGCGCCGTCCAGAACGCCTAGAGCCCGGGTGAGAACCTCGGCGTAGGAAATCTCGGGAAACAGGACGGCCTCGGAGTATTTCAGGGGGTCCTTGTCGTAAACGCCGTCCACTCGGGTGCCCTTGGCGACCAGTTGGGCGCGGATTTCGAGGGCCCGCAGCGTAGCGGCCGTATCGGTGGAAAAGTAGGGATTGGAGGTGCCGGCGGCGAAGACCACCACCCGGCCCTTCTCCAGGTGACGAATGGCCCGGCCGCGGATATAGGGCTCGGCGACCTGGGGCATTTCGAGAGCGGTCATGACCCGGGCCGGGACGCCCTGCCGCTCCAGTGCGTCCTGGAGGGCCAGCGCGTTGAGGACGGTGGCCAGCATGCCCATGGTATCGGCGGTGACCCGGTCCATGTTCTTCGCGGCGGCGGCCACGCCCCGAAAGAAATTGCCGCCTCCCACCACCAGGCCGAGCTGCACGCCGGCGCGGGCGACCTCCGCGATTTCCGCCGACAAGGCGCGCACGCGCTCCGCGTCGATGCCGAACGGAGCTCCACCGGCCAGGGCCTGGCCACTGAGTTTAAGCAGGATGCGGTCGTAGCGGGCCACGGCGGCTCCGATCAAGCCTCGGCGAGTCCCGCCGGCTCGTCGCGGTCGCCCAGCTTGAAGCGGGAGAACCGCGAAACGGCGATGTTCTCGCCGGTCTTGGCGATCTTGGAGGCGATCATCTGGCCCATGGTGATGGTGTTCTCCTTGATGAAGGGCTGCTCGTAGAGACAGACCTCCTCGTAGAACTTGCTCAAGCGGCCTTCGACGATCTTGTCGACGATCTTTTCGGGCTTGCCTTCGGCTAGGGCGCGGGCGCGCTGGATCTCGCGTTCCTTGTCGAGAACCTCCGGCGTGACGTCCTGTTTGCGGACGAAGCGGGGGTCGGCCGCGGCGATCTGCATGGCGATGTCGTGGACCAGTTGCTGGAACTCGCCGGTGCGGGCCACGAAGTCGGATTCGCAATTGACCTCGACCAGCACGCCGAGCTGGGAACCGGGGTGGATGTAGCTGCCCACCAGTCCTTGCCTGGTAGCCCGGGAGGCCTTCTTGGAGGCCGCGGCGATGCCGCGTTTGCGGAGTACGACTTCGGCCTCGGCCAGGTCGCCGTTGGCTTCCTGCAAGGCGCTCTTGCACTCCATCATGCCGGCGCCGGTGCGCTCGCGCAGTTGTTTCACTAATTGTGCGGTAATGTCCGCCATGTTGACCTACCTGTCCTACGGATTCTCTTCCCGCGCCGCGACCTCGCCGGTGGTCTCGGAGCCGGGCCCCTTGCGGGGCAGCGAGGACGAGGGCAAATCCTCGTCGGGCAGGCTCTCGGACATCAACTGCTCGCTGTAGCGGGGGTCGACGTACTGGGTATACTCGGGAATATCCTCGAGCGGCGTTTCGTCGCTGACGATCTTCTCGGCGGTGAACTCCTGCTCCGTCGCCAAGGCGCGGCCTTCGATGACGGCGTCGGCGATCTTGCTGGAGAAAAGGCGAATGGCGCGCAAGGCGTCGTCATTGCCCGCGATGGGGTAATCCACCTGGTCGGGGTCGCAGTTGGTGTCCACGACGGCGACCACCGGGATGCCCAGCTTGCGGGCTTCCCGGACGGCGATCTCTTCCTTGTTGGAGTCGATGACGAAAAGATAGTCGGGGAGGCCGGGCATATCCTTGATGCCGGCCAGGTTCTGCTGCAAGTGCTTGCGCTCGCGCTCCAGGCGCGTAATCTCCTTCTTGGACCGGCCCTGATAGGCGGACTCGGTGGCCAAGGCGTCGAGTTCCTTGAGGCGCTTGATGGATTTCTGAATGGTGATGTGATTGGTCAGCAGCCCGCCCAGCCAGCGCTGATTGACGAAGTACATCTGGCAGCGAGTGGCCTCTTCGGAGACGGCCTCCTGGGCCTGGCGCTTGGTGCCGACAAAGAGAACGTTCTTGCCTTGCGAGGCCATCTCGCCCACGAAGCGCATAGCTTCCTTGAAGAGCTTGAGGGTCTTCTGCAGGTCGATGATGTAGATCCCATTGCGTTCGCCGAAGATATACTCTTTCATCTTCGGATTCCAGCGCTTGGTCTGGTGCCCGAAGTGAACGCCCGCTTCGAGCAGTTCTTTCATGGAAATTGACGGCAAAATGCCTCCTGTTTACGAATAACCGGTTACCCCTCCGCGCACGCGGTCCAAAGCGAAATTTGCGCGCCCGGAGAGAAGGGATGGACAACCACCGCGGCCAGCGTCCATTTACCGCTTGGAGAACTGGAACCGCTTGCGCGCGCCCTTCTGGCCGTACTTCTTCCGCTCGTGCTTGCGGGGGTCGCGCGTCAAAAGACCGAGCTGCTTCAGCTTGGGACGCAGCTCGAGGTTAAACTCGACCAAGGCGCGGGCAATGCCCAAACGGGCCGCGCCGGCCTGACCGACGATACCGCCGCCGTTGGTCAGGATCAGCACGTCGAACCGCTCGGCCGTTTCGGTGGCCAGCAGCGGCTGGCGCACCACGGTGCGCCCGGCTTCGGTCACGAAATAATGTTCAAAGGCCCGGCCGTTGACCGAAATCTGGCCTTTGCCGGGGCGCAAAAAGACACGGGCTACCGAGGTCTTCCTCCGGCCCGTCGCTAGGTACTGTACAAGTGCTGCCACTCAAAGTCCTCTCTTGCTATTGCTTACTTGGCCAGGGCCACCGGGATCTGGGCCTGGTGGGGATGCTTGTCGCCGGGGTACACCCGCAGCTTGCGAAGCATGTGCTTGCCGAGCTTGGTCTTGGGAAGCATTCCCGCCACGGCATCGTAGATCAGGCGCGTGGGGCGCACGGCGCGCACTTTCTTCGCGGCGACGGTCGACAACCCGCCCGGATAGCCGCTATGCCGGCGATAGACTTTCTGGTCTTCCTTCCGGCCGGTCAGCCGCAACTTGGCGGCGTTGAGCACGATCACGTGATCGCCCGTGTCCAGAAATGGGGAAAACGTCGGTTTGTGCTTTCCCATCAGGAGCGTAGCGGCGCGGCTGGCGACGCGCCCGAGCGACTCGGTCTGGGCGTCCAGCACGTGCCACGCCCGCTTGATTTCATTCGGAGATGGAAATTCAGTATTCATGGACAGACGAATCCGCTTCTTTGCCTTCGAGACTATTAGGTTAGCGAAGAAAACGGCCCGGTGTCAAACGCGAGGGTGCGGCTTGGGAAGCGGTACGAGCCATGGCGCTTGCCGGCGGTGGCCCAAGCGAACTACCGCGCAGCCAGCGTCACGGTGGCCGAGGTGGACTTGGTGCGGTCGGCCTGGCTTTGCGCGGTCACGACGACCGTGTATGGGCTGGGGATGGCATGGGGCGCCTCGTAGACGCCCCCGGCGCTGATGGTGCCCGGCTCCGCGCCCGGCGGCGCGCCCGGCCCCAGAGCAATGCTCCAGCTGACCTCGGTGTTGCTGGTGCCGGCGATACCGACAAGAAAGTGCTTCCACTCGGAGATCCCCAGGGTCTCGGTCGGAGGGTCGATGGAGATCTGAACAGGCGGGATCAGGCTGGCCTTGCAGGACTCGATTCGCGCGCGGTCGCTGGATACGCAGTACGACCTGGTCCGGCCGCTCTCGTTCCACGTCACAGTGATGTTTTCCTGGGCATCCGCCTCGAGCTGGAGCGAGCTGGCGTCCATGCCCGCCTCGGCGATGCGGTCGTAGTCGCCTAATTCGTGCACGCCACCCTGGTTGAGCTCCCGATCCGGGATCACGCTGAGCTTCGGCTCGAACGACGCAGGCCGGCGCTGGAGGCCGATGTAGCGTTTTCCCTCGTTCTCAAGGATAAAGGCTTGTATGTATCGGGAGTACTGAGTGACCGCGCCGTCTTTGGCGTACTGCATTTTGCCGGGCTCAGCCAGCATGACCGCGGCGGAGCCTCGGAATACCGGCACGACCACGGTGAACTCCGCGTGAGCGCAAAACGACCGCCCGTAGCCGAACACAATCCGATACCGCCCTGCCGAGGTGGGCGTCGCGGGCAGCGTCCGGTCGAATTCTTCCGAGGGGATCGTTTTTTCGATCCTCTGCCCGGGGCCGAGCGTAATCGTTGGAGCGCCCAGGTTCGGCTCTTCGCAGCCCCCTGATGGCGACATACTCCACCACTCGAGACCTGGCGGGTCCGGTTCGGCGCGCCAGACCTCCAAATCGAGGCATCCGCCGCGTCTGTCGAAAGGGTCGAGCACCAGGAGGGAATCCGGAGCCGGGTTGAAGACCGACAAGGTCGCGCGAGCAGGCTCGCCAGCGAGGTACTCCTGGCGGTCCAGGCGGATTTCGAGTTGCGCCTTCATCACGGCAGCGAGTTGTGGGCTGAGCGCAGCCACCTGCTCGGGCGTCAGCCGCGGGCGGTCGTCGCCACTGTCCTGCGCCACGGCGGGCGGAACGAAAGCGCCAAGCGCCGCCAGCAGAACAACGGTCAACCGGCAAGTTGTGTCCATTTCCATTGCTCCTTATTTCATTGGGTACACGCCGCCGCCTCATCGTGGCAAGCGGGGCCGCACATCAGGTCCAGGTCCCCGTTGAACGGCGGTTGCACGGACGGCGGCCTCCAGGCCCAGTTCTGCACGGATTGAAGGTTGGGCTGGTCCGTCGCTCCAGGCGGCTGGTACAAGCGCAGGTACCTGTCCATTAAATAGCCGTACTGGCGAACCACCAGTATCCCCTTTATGGCCGAGATAGGTTCGCGCCAGCCGTTCTGCACAATGACGCTTGGCGAGGCCCAACCGCCGAGGGCGGTTCCGTCGAAGACCCAGTCCGCGGCTGGATAGCGACTCAGGGGCCAAGGCTCTTGGCTGGGCGGCTCGCGCGTGCTGTTCTGGAGAAAAACGTTCCCGGCAAGGTCGTAGACGCTCCCGTAGAAAACGTCTTGAGAGATAACGCCCACGGTGCTCAGGTAGGTGTTGAACCGCGCGTACGTCACAGCGATGATCCCCAACGTCGGATCGGGCTCGCTTCCCAGCGCATACTGCCTAAGGTTCAGGCTCGAAAGCGGGCTGGGGGCCGGCACCTGACCTACCAGAAGATCCCAATAGTGACAGAGCCCGAAAACGTGACCCACCTCGTGAGCCACGGCCGCCGCCCTGTATACAGCAGGATCGATAAACGAAGCCGAAAGAAACTCGGAGTTCTTGAGATAGATGGCCTGGCCCCTGCTGGCCCCATATTGAGCGTCCCCCGTCGATTCGGGCTTCGGCCCCGGTCCATTGACGAAGTCCAAGGCGTAGCCGTACGTGGTTCCCTTGGTTGGAGAGTTCTTGTTCAGCTTATTCACCCCACTAGCTGGCTGCCCCTCGGGCACAGGATTCGCTTGCGCTTTGCTGACCCGGCGGTAGACGATCGGCTGGGTGGTTGGCGCGAGAATGGCCCGGAGCGCCTGGGTAAAGACGCCATCGTTGTCCCAGAAGAACACGTCCTTCTTGGTGGGATCGGTGCTGGTCCAGCGTATCTTGGATGGGTCTTGTGTCGTTTCGTCCCAATCGTCGGTCACAAAGTGGAAGCCGCGGTACTCGTCGCGGACGCTGAAGCCGTCGCCCGGTTGGCCCGGCCCGCCATCCAGGTCCACGTTTGCGCTGTAGCCCGGCGAGTTCTTGTAGGGAGCCTCCCAGGAATCCGCGATCCCGTTGCAGTCCTGGTCGACCGGGAGGCTGGCGAACTGGCCGGTGCCGGCGCAGCTTGGCGGGGGCGGTGAGACGGCAGTCATTAGGGTATTCCGTCCGATGATTTGGGCTTCCAAGGGTGTGCCGGCAATAGTGACTGTCGCCCGCAGGATGGCCACGCCGCCGTAGTCGTGCGAGCACACGTTGACCTGGTTTACTGCCACCGGCGCAGGCATGTTGATGTGCAGGCCGCCTCGATCGGGCGCGAGAAGCTGCACCGGCTGGGGCTGGTCCAGCAGGCCGCAGAAGACGTAATCCGGATCGGTGTCGGCGCCGTTGTTGGTGGAGTTGCCTGGAAGCCAGGCCGTTTGGTAGGCGGGCAGGGAGAGATAAAAGTCGATCGCGCCATACGGCGGTGGGGAGAATAGGCTATTCTCCATGCCGCCCACAAAGGCCGTGAACGTGGGACGGCAGTGCCCGAGGCTGGTCTCGCACCCGGCGATGTCGGGTCCCGATGGGGATGCCGACCCTACGTGCTCTCCATACTTGCCTCCGTCCCGGAAGTCGCGCGGCCGGAAGGTGTTCGGCGTTTGTGTCAGCTTGAAGCTGCTGGCGCCGTAGAGCGCGAACCGGGCGCTGATCCCCGGCCCCATCGCCCAATTCTCCGCGTCCCCGGTCTGGTAGTTGACCGTCAGTTGGATCGGGCCGTTCGTGGTGTAGTTTGAAACGTCGAAGGTCGTCGTGATCCTGCGGGAGTAGCGGGTAATAGTCTTGCCCGTAAATGGGTCGACATAGGACGAATCGGTGACCCACGGCGGGCCGCCGCTGGGGAGCGGATCCGAGCGGCTGCGCTGTACGTAGATGGGGTTCGTCACTTGCGCACCCCCGGGCGCCGTTACCGTGATTTGATAATAGGTCGAGGGGCAGGGATTATCGACCCAATCGTAGTCCGTGCAGCCGACCGTTGCCTCCTCCACTCGGTCCAGCACGACGAACTTGTTTCCTTTTGGGGACTGTGACCTGGCCCCCGCAGTCCGCTGGAAAAGGATTACCTTCCCACCAATAGCCAGCATCGTCAACGCCCCAGAGGGTGGACTGGTCTGGATTGGAGCACTGACCCCTCGTGGCCGGGGCGTAAACCGCCAACAGCAGAAGCAGCATTGAGAAACGCGAAACCGCGCCGGCTGAGAAGCCGGCTCGGCGGCCGGTTCTGGACATGGAGGTAGCATATTTCCTCCCGCAGGCATTGTCAAGCGGAATTGCATCGGAAATGCATTGATAATGCGTCGAAATGCAGGGTGCGGATCACGAAAGGTTGTCGAGGATCTGGCGGACTTTTTGGGCCAGGGCGGCCGGGGTGAAGGGTTTCTTCAGCAGCGACGCCTGGGCGCCGTCGGTCAGGACGCCATCTTCGGTGTAGCCGGAAATGAAGAGCAGCTTCATGTCCGGGCGGGCGGCGGCCAGGCGGTCGGCCAGAACCCGGCCGCTCATTTGCGGCATCACCACGTCGGTGAGGAGCAGGTCGATCTTGCCGGCGTGCCCGAGGGAAAGGTCCAGCGCGTCGTTGGGGCAGGAGGCTTGCAGCACCGTGTAGCCGCGCTGGGTGAGGACCTCGTGGACCAGCTTGCGCACGCCGTCCTCGTCTTCCACCAGCAGCACCGTCTCGCTGCCGCGATCAAGGCCGGTGGCGGACGGCTCGGGCTCCGCCGGCGGGTCGGCGGCTTCCTCGACGCGGGGCAAGTAGACGCCGATGGTGGCGCCTTCGTCGGGCTGGCTGGAGACCGTAATCTCGCCGCCACCGCGCTGGACGATGGCATAGACGGTGGACATACCCAGGCCGGTTCCCTTCCCCTGCTCCTTGGTGGTGAAAAACGGTTCGAAGAGGTGAGCCTTGGTATCCTCGGTCATGCCCTGGCCGGTATCGGAGACCGAGAGCAGCACATACGGCCCGGCTGGCACGGTGAAACGGGCGCGCGCCTCCTGCGGGCCGATCTCGTAATTGGCGGTGTGGATGACGACTTTGCCTCCGGCCGGCATGGCGTCGCGCGCATTCACCACCAGATTCAGGATCACCTGCTCGATTTGCGCGGGGTCGGCCTTCACCTTGCCGAGGCCGGGACTGAGGTCGGCGATCAGTTCGATATCTTCGCCAATCACGCGGCGCAACATGCGGTCCATCCGAGCCACCACATGGGTGAGGTCGAGGGCCACCGGCTGGGCCACCTGGTGGCGGCTGAAAGCCAGCAATTGGGTGGTGAGCGCGGAGGCGCGTTCCACGGTGCGCAGGATCTCTTCGACGCTGGCGCGCAGCGATTCGGCCGCCCCCACGTCATCCAACAGCATGTAGCCGTAGCCGGTGATGACGGTGAGGAGATTGTTGAAGTCGTGAGCCACGCCGCCGGCCAAGCGGCCGACCGCCTCCATCTTTTGCGACTGGCGGAGGCGCTCCTCGAGGAGTTTGCGCTCGCTGATATCGGCGGCCAGGGCGATGAAGCCGCTGGGAGAGCCCGAGGCGTCCCGGAGCGGCGAGGCCCACAGGCTGATCTCGACCGGCGTTCCGTCCTTCCGGCGGGGAGTCACTTCGCGGCCGTTCATTCGCATGCCGCGCTTGCCGCGCTCGATGCGATCCTGAAAAGCTTCCAGGTCCTGCTCCTCGACCAGGGGGAGGCGGCGACCGAGCACCTCGTTCTCATTCCAACCGAACATGCGCTCGGCGGCGGGGTTCCAACTGATGACGTTGCCTTCGAGATCCATAGCGAAGATCGCCAGTGGGGCGGCCTGGAAAACGGTCTGCAGGGCTTCGTTGGCCTGGCGGAGGGCCTCGTGGGCGGCCTGCAAGGACTCCTCGGCGCGCCTGCGCCCGACGATGTCCGTCATCACCGCGCGCCAGAGAAGCCCCCATGCGGCCAACATGAGGGCCACCGCGGCGGCCGAGATGGCAATGGGCACGCGGGCCTCAGGCGCGCGATGGGCGCTCCAGAAGAACGCGACCAGCGCCATCGAGGCGCTCAAGGCGATCAGGGTGGACTGTAGCCCCAGCTTGTTACGCCGCAGGTGGTTGAGATGTGGGGCTCGGCTCAAATGGGCGCCTCCAGCAAGTTCGGGCCGCTTCATTCCGCCCTGTAAATCGCCAGGCCGGAGAGCAGCTTCGGATAGAAGTCCGTGGATTTCTGCGGCATGACCCCGCCGGCGAAAGCGATGCGGGCGACCTCGGCGATGGGGACGGGCTGGAGCAGGAAGGCCGCCTGGGCGGCGCCGGAGCGCACCTGTTCCAGCGCGGCCTCCAGTCCGCGCACATAGCGGAGATTGCGCTGCTCGCGGATGCCGGCCTCGTCGAGACCGAGCAGGCCCTCGAGCACCCGCTGGTGCAGGAAACCAACGTCCAGCGCGTCCGGCTCGCGGGCCGCCTCCACAAGATAGAGGCCGCCGGAAAGCGCTACGCCGATGCGAATCCGCCCGGGGCCCGGTTCGGCCCAGGCCCGGCGCAGAGCGTCCAGGGATTCGAGCGGGGAGACGGTCAAGGACTCTCCGGCCGCTCGCAGGAAGGCCCCGGAGTCGAACTGTGCGAGGCTGTGCACGACGCGGTGCGTGGCCAGGATGGTGAGGCCCGCGGAGTGCATGTTGACGAAGGTCATCATTACCTTGCGCGCACCCTCCAGATCGGGATTCTGGTTGCGGAACGCCAGCGCCGTCTCATAGCGGTGATGGCCGTCGGCGATCAGCAGCCGCTGCTCCGCCATCAGCTCGCGGATGCGGGCGATACGAAGCGGGTCGGAGATCTTCCAGAGCCGGTGCAGGGCCTGGTACTCATCGGCGACTTCAATGGGCGGGGCGGCCCGCGCGGCTTCATCCAGAATGCCGTCGATCTCGCCTCGCGGGTCGGAGTAGAGCATGAAGAGTTGGCCGGCGTGGGCGTGGGTGTGGCGGAGCAATTCCAGGCGGTCCTGTTTGGGGCCGGTCAGGGTTCGCTCGTGCGGGAACACGGTTCCCTGGGAGTAGTCTTCCACCGCGCCCAAGCCGATGAAGCCCTTGCGGAGCAGCCGATCCCCGGTGTCCGGGCTGGTGAACTCTTGGAAATAGGCGAACAGGCCCGGCTCCGGGTCCTGGGCCAGGATGCCGGCGGCGATCCACTCGTTCAGATGACGGGCGGCGCGGGTGTAGACGTTGTCGGTTTCCGAATCCGTGGGGAATCGCTCGCCCAGGATGACGCGCACCAGATTGTACGGGCTCAGCGAGAGGTACCGCTCGCGCATCTGCGGCGTGATCTTGTCATAGGGCTGGGTGACCACGCTGGCCAGCGGGCCGGCCTTCCCGGTGTAGCGATAGGGTCTGAAAGGATAGATCTGCGCCATGGGTGAACTTCCGATTCTCCCATGGCGGCGGGCCGGGAGCAATCGGGCGGAGGAACGTGCCAGAGCTTCGGGATTGAACCGGGGCCACCGAACGTCGAAGCCCGCGGTAGTGGAGGCGGCGGCCGGCCCGATGTGGACCGCCGAGGCGATGAACCGCGCACCAGCCGGCGGCGTGCGGATCGAGGATGGGGACATGGCGCTCGTTCAAGCTGTTGACCGAACGCCCCGGCTACTTCGAGCTCAAACCCGTCGAGCCGCCCCTGCCCTGCTGCGTGCGGAGCAGGCCGCAAGAACCTGCTCCGCACCCATGGTTGTAATTGCTATTTGCAGGTCGTTCCGTTGACGGCGAACAGAGGCGTCGCGTTGGCGCTTCCGTTCCAGGTTCCGTTGAATCCCGGTCCGATTATAGTGCCGCCAGCGGCGATTGTACCGTTGTAACTCGCGTTGGTCACGGTCACGTTTGCGCCGCTCTGGGTCCACGTGCCGTCGTTCCACATATTCAAAATTGTCTGCCCATTGGGGAACGCCCAGGTCAGCGTCCAACTATTGATGGCGGCCGTTCCCGTGTTCTGGATGGAGATCGTCGCTCCGAACTGAATGTTGTTCTGCATCGAACTGGTGTAGACGACGTGGCATCCGGCCGCAGGGATAGGGGTAACGGTCAGTTGGAAGGTGGCGGTTTTGCTCAGCAAGCCGGAGGTTGCGGTAACGGTGACCTCGTACGTGCCGGGGGTGACCGCGCTGCCAGCGGTGAGCTCGTAGGTGACTCCGGTGGGGCCCTGGGAGCTGGTCACAATACTGAGTCCGGAGGGGTATCCGCTGAGGCTATACGACCCTATGGTACCGCTGAATCCGGCCGTAGGCATAACCGTGATGCCCACTACGCCTTGGCTGCCGCCCTGAGCGATAGTCAGAATGGGCGGCGTAGCTTTAATCGAAAAGCTCGTAACGGTTAGTTGGAAGGAGGTGGTTTTGGTCAGCGAGCCGGAGGTTGCGGTGATGGTGACCAGGTGCGTGCCGGGGGTGGCCGCGCTGCTGGCCGTGAACGTGTACGTGATCCCGTAGGGGCCGCCGCCGCTGGTCCCACTAATAGTGACTCCAGAGGGCAATCCGCTGACGCTAAACGACCCTATGTAACCGCTGAATCCGTTCGTGGGCGTTGCCGTGACGGTCTCCGTCCCGCTGCTGTTCTGAGCGACCAGCAGACTCACCGGCGAAGCGCTCAGCGTAAAGCTAGGGATTTGCTCGGCAACGGCGGTGAGGGAGATGGGGGTGACTGTGGTCAGCCCTCCGGATATTCCGGTGAGCATGACCGTGTACGTGCCGCTGCAGGCCGAGGTGGTGTTGGCAATGAACGTGAGCATGCTGACCTGAGGGGCGGTGAAGGAGACCGCAGGGGTGGGGTTGGGGGAGAACGAGGCCGTAACGCAGGGAGGCAGACCCCCGGCGGTAAGAGCTACATTGCCGTCGAATGCGCCCACGCCCGTTACCGTGATGGCGTCGCTGGCAATGGCGCCCTGCCCTGTAAGGATGGTAAGAGCGGTCTGCGCAAGCGCTAGAGTGAAGCTCGCCCCGTCGACGGTGAGCATGATATTGACGGATGAGCTGGCTCCGCCGGAGCCGTAACCGGTGACTGTGGCCACGTACGTGCCGGGGGTGACGCTGCTGCTGGCCGTCAGCGTGAGCGTGCTGGACGCAGGGGCCGTGACGACGCTAGGGGAGAAGCTGGCAGAGATGCTGCCACCGGACAATCCGAGGGTTTGGACGCCAAAGCTGACGGCGCCGGTGTATCCGCCCAAGGACGCATCGATGGTGACGGATGCCGTGCCGCCCTGGAGAATGGTTATCGCGTTGGACGAGGCGTAGAGTTTTAAGCTCGGCAATGTCGCTTGAAGCGGCGGATACGCGTTCTGTACCAGTTGTTCGAACTCGCTCGGCCAAAAAAGACCCGCGGGCGGTGGGTCCGCAAGCGAGTCCGTCGCCCCTTTGGCGCTCGCATTGAAGTTGTTTGGGTTGCAGTTCGGATCCCCGCCGGTTTCCGTGACGCCCTTGTACACGCTGCCGGGATAGTCGCCGTCCGATTCTCCCGGCTTCTTGATCCAGACGAATGCCTCAATCTCTTCGGTGCCTAAGGGGTACACCTTCGGCAGCGCTCCTATCCCGGCATTCGCGATGTTGCACCAAACACCACGCACCGGCCGTTGGTCGATCTTGGACGCATCCACGAAATCGTTGATGTTGGTGCTGGTGGTGCTCGCGGCAGTCGGCCGGTTCGGGCCGCCCCATCCGTTGCGCGAGGTATCGATCAGGAATCCGATGGTGTCCGGGAATAAGTTGGGGGCTGTCAACTGCTTGTACAGAGCGTAGTCGTAGTCTGCCTCGTCGATATCGGGGTTGGACTGGTAGAACGTGGATTGGTCGACAGCGGCGCCGCCGTTGAACTGCTCGGTCGCGGTCAGGAACGGCTCTTTGGTCGGCACATAGTTGGCGGTATTGCTGATGAATCCATCGATGGAGTTATAGCCGGCCGTGGTGCCCTTTACGACCGTACTGTAAAAAGCGACGCCGGCTTTCATGTTGCCGGGCCAGCCCAGCCACGCCGATTGTCCGATATCAAGATACAGGTAGACGTTCGGCAAAACGTGGAATCTGTTGATCGCGTACTGAATTCCCTGCACGTATACGCTGTTGGTCTGAGGCACACTATTGGGCGACTCAGCAATCACGTTGTCGTTGGCCGCGACGCAGTTTGGGGCCATCAGGGAGCCGTCTGTATTGTGACCGACGTTCGTGACCAGGTTGGGAAGAGAATCCGGCTCAATGATCAACACGAAGCGAAGGTTCGCGTTGGTCTTGTAGCGCGCGAGAATGTTGTAGATAGGAGTGATGAAGTCTTGCTCGTAGGTTTGAATGCCGGACAACGGTTGAGTGGGCGGATTGGGAGCGATGCTGATTTCGCCGCTGGATGCCAATGCCGAACAGTCGCGCTGGGGCAGATCGTAAACCACGATGGTCATCACAATCGGTTGAGAGGATGTCTGTGCCTGGGCAGCCGCCGTGACGACATTCTGCTCCAGGACCGGAATGGAGCTCATCTGTGTCAGC
>Ga0326728_10002629_pt1 | contig 59015 bp, 62 predicted proteins | sample MB3enrmetagenome_FD_207602 | JGI IMG/M metagenome (GOLD analysis project Ga0326728, IMG submission 207602) | Lab enriched peat soil microbial communities from McLean, Ithaca, NY, United States - MB31MN | ecosystem: Environmental > Terrestrial > Soil > Wetlands > Peat | place: USA: New York... | reverse complement strand
TCACCTTCAAAGAATGGGTCCAGGCGTTCGGAATCAACGCCACGGCAACGCTTTGCAGCGTTTCTGAACGGACGGTATACAACTGGTTAACAGGGCACACCCGGCCCTCTCACGCCAACTGCCTCGTAATCTTGCAGCGGGCCAAGCGCCTCTCTTACGCCGACATCGTGGGGGGTGCGCAGTGAGCACAGCCCTCCTCGAACTTCCCACCCCTCAGCAAATCGATGATGAGCGCAAAGCCGCCTGGCTTGCCGAGCGCCGGACCTGCATCACCGGCACCGACATTGCGGCCATCTTCGGCCTCAACAAGTGGACCAGCCCGATTGAGGTCTGGCTCAGCAAAAAGAACCAGATCGAGAAGCCGGACAACGACGCCATGTTCTTCGGGCGCAAGTTTGAGCGGCCCATCCTCGAAGCCTATTCCGAGCGCCTTGGAATTCCAATCGAGTTCGCGCACCCCTGGACGCTTATCCGGGTTCCCGGCTGCCCGCTCCTCGGAGCCAGCCTCGACGCCCGCTGGCTGAGTGGCGACCGCCGCCCGGTGGATGCCAAGAACACCCGGTTCAAGTCGCCGCAATGGGGCGACAACGGCTCGGACGTGTTCCCGGTCTACTACCAACTGCAGCTTGCCGTCCAGATGATGGCCACCGGCACTCAAGCCGCCGATCTGGCCGTCTGTTTCGCCGGTTCCGAGTTCGCTCGGTACTCCATGGTCAACGACCCCGAAGTGGAGGATTCCATCCGGGAGCGCACCCTGGACTGGTGGAACAAGCACGTCGTAGCCGACATCCCGCCCGAGCCCGACGGCTCCGAATCCTACAGCAACTACCTCAAAGCCAAATTCAAGCGTTCAAGCGAGATCACCCGCCCCGTCACCGCTCAGGTGCGCGAGTGGGCTGAATCTCTGCGCGTGGCAACCGAGCGCATGAAGGCGGCAGAGGCCGAAAAGCTGGCGGCTGAAAACCTCCTCAAGTCCTACATGGGCGAGGCCTCCGCTATCCCCGGAATCGCCACCTGGAAGAACAACAAAGACTCCGAAACGACCGACTGGCGCGCCGTGGTCTCCGAACTGGCAACCCTCATCGACGGTGCAAAGGTGGCTTGCATCATCGAGGCCAACACATCCACCAAACCCGGCGCCCGCGTGTTCCGGCCCTCCAAGTAGAAAGCGAGACTCGCAATGGCAGACGAAAAAGCTCTGACGTACACCCCCAAGGAAACGGCTCTCGCGAAGGTCGTCGAGACAGCCTCAACCGCCCTGGCCGCGCAAGCCAAGGCCACCATCGAAGCCCGGTACATCATGGCCGAGCGCAACCCTCGCGACTTCGACGTTGTCCGCGAAAAGCTCCTCAAGGATTGCAACCGGCCGAGTTTCGCGGCGGTGGCCATCTACCACAAGCCCATCGGCAATGGCATCGAAGGGCCGAGCATTCGCTTTGCCGAGGCCGCGCTCCGGGCCATGGGCAATGTGGACGTGTCAACCCAGACCGTCTACGACGACGATGACCGGCGCATCGTGCGCGTGAGCGTCACCGATCTGGAAGCCAACCTCCCGTACTCCCAAGACGTGACCATCACCAAGACGGTCGAGCGCCGCAAGCTGTCCAAGGGCGACACGCCGCTCCGCACCCGCCTCAACAGCTTCGGCGACATGCTCTACATCCTGCCGGGCACCGACGACGACATCCTCAACAAGCAAGGCGCGCTCATCTCGAAGGCCGTCCGCACCCTGGGCCTCCGCATCGTTCCGGGCGACTTGATTGACGAGGCCATGGCTGAGGTTCGCAACACCCAGCGCCGCAAGGACGCCGAGGACCCTGACGCCGCAAAGCGCAACCTCTTCGACTCCTTTGCCGACCAGGGCGTGACGGCGGAACAACTCAAGGAATACCTGGGACACGCTGGCGCCACGCTCAACCCCAAAGAGATGAAGGAACTCCGGGGCCTGTACGCGGCGCTCAGGGATGGCGAGACGAGTTGGCGGGAGATCATGGACGCCCGACAGCCCGCGCCGGCCACCGATGCGCCCCCGCCCGCAGCCAGCGGTAAAGGCGGTGCCTCAAGGCTGAAGGATGCGATTAAAAGCGCCGCCCCAGCAACGCCAGCCGCCCAGCCCACGACCCAAGCCCCCACCAACGCCGCGAAGCCGAACGGTCACGACGATAGTGATTTCTTCGCAAACTAACCGCAAGCCGAACTGAGACCCGAAAAGAGGTTTGAAATGGCAGCACTCGCGAACAACCTGACCATCTTCGAGGGGCGGATAGACGCCGCCCCCGATCTGGTCCTCGTGGACGATGGCGAGAAGTACGCCATCACGACAAGCAACCTGCGCGACCTGTTCACCGCCGATGGTGGGCTGGCCCTGATCGTCAACGCAATCGAAGACAAGGTGCAGGGCTACGAACTGGACGTGACCACAGTCAAGGGCCGCGCCGAAATCCGCGCCCTGGCTCACAAGGTCACCCGGTCGAAGACCTACTTGGACACCATCGGCAAAGAAATGGTGGCCGAACTCAAGGACTTGCCCCGCCGCATCGACGCCAACCGGAAGATGATGCGCGATAGCCTGGACGCCCTGGCCGAGCGCACCCGCGCCGATCTGACCGCCTACGAGGAGCGCACCAAGGCCATCAGCAACCGGCTGAACAGCATCGACTCCATGCCGGTCATATACGCGCCCTCGACCAGCGCTGAAATCGCCGCACAGATTGAAATCCTCGCCAACATGCCTCTGACGGCCGAGGCCTGGGAAGGTCTCCTCGATGAGGCGCTGACCATCACCCACCGCACCATCGCCGCCCTCAGGCAGATGTACACGGCAAAGCTCAAGGCCGAGACCGACGCCGCCGAACTCGCCCAACTGCGCGAACAGGCAGCAGAGCGCGAACGCAAGGACGCTGAGGCCAAGCGGATTGCCGAGGCCCAAGAGCGGGGCCGCCGTGAAGCCGAGCAACGGGCCGAGAGTGAACGGCAAGCGGCGCTGGGGCGTGAGGCTGAGGCCAACCGGCAAGCAACGCTGGCGCAACAGCAAGCCGAGGAGTCTGAACGGCGCCGCGTGGAATCCGAAGCGCGGGCCGCACAGGCTGCCATCGACGCCAGAGTGCGGGCTGAGGAAGCTGCCGAACGGGCCGCAATCCAAGCCGTAGAGGCTGAGCAGGAACGGCAAGCAACGGCGGCGCGCAAGGAAGCCGAAGAGAAGGCCGCCCGCGAAGCCAACAAAGAGCACTCCCGGAAGATCAACTCCGAAGCCCTCGAAGGCATCGTCCAGGCCATCGTGAGCGCCAACACCAGCCTCGACGCTGACCAGATAACAGTGGTCGCCCGCGCCGTCACAGTCGCAATCATCAAGGGCGAAGTTGCCCATACCTCCATCACCTACTAACCAGCAAGGAGACCGACAAATGGCAGAAACGACAGTGAAGTGCAAAGAGTATCTCCGCTACCCGTTCACCGAAGAGGAGACGAGGGAAATCGCTAAGAACCTGGCGCTTTCCGTAACCGCCAAGACGCGCGCCGAGGAAGAGCAGAAATCCGCCCAGGCGCAGTTCAAGCAGCGCATCGAGATCGAAATCACCCAGATTCAGCGCCTCTCGAACAACATCAACATGGGCTGGGAGATGCGCGAGATTGAGTGCGTCGTCGAGTTCCACAAGCCCCGGCAGGGCGTGAAGCGGATTATCCGCCTCGACACTGGCGAGATCGTCCGCGAACAGCAGATGTCCGGCGGCGAACTGCAAGAGAAGCTCTTTCCGGCAAACGCAACCGCCTGACAACCGCACCCAACCGGGGCGGTCTACCAGCCGCCCCCACTACCCGCAAGAGGGGGAACGATGGCAACAACGATCACACTCCGCGAACACGCCGCCCGGATGAACAGCGTGTTGCACCTGACCGCCAAGGCCGCGGCTATACCTCAAGCGGTCACCATCCTGTCGTATGCGTCGATGCGCCTCCGCTACCCCGGCAACGCGCCGACAAAGCCCGCTGAACTCGCCGCCTGTATCCGGCTCCTGAGAGAGCACCCGTGGATGCGAGAGCCCGCTTTCGAGTTCCTGCTGACCGTCAAGAACACCGCCTGGCCGCTGCTGATTGCCGAGTGGTCTGAGCTTGAGCGCATTGCCGAGGAAGAGATCGGCACCCCGCGCCAGATCGACCCCGACTTGTACGCGCCGCGCACCTTCCGCTTCATGCGTGAGATCGTGGCCCGCCAGTGCGACAAGGCATATTGCGGCCATTCCATTCACCAGCACGCCCGCACCGAGACGGGCAAACCGGGCCGCTGCACCGTTGAAGGATGCAAATGCGGCTACTTCCTGAAAGGAGACCGCTGATGTTGAACGCCCAACTGTCCGCGTTCTATCGCGACGAAGGCATTGAGAAGGTCATCGCAACCGCCGAATTCAGCCGTTGCTACATCGCCATCGCTACCGCCGCCGCGCAACAGCCTGAGATTACTTCCGATGAGGTCTGGACCATCCTTGAGGCCGTCGCCGTCACCAATTTCCTGCACCCGAACGCCGTAGGGGCCGCATTCCGCCGCGCCGCGGGGAACGGACTCATCACCCAGACGAGCCGGTTCCGTAAGTCCAGCCGGGTATCCGCACGCCGGCGCAATGTGCAGGTTTGGAAGTCGCTGCTCTTCCTGGGGGTGGCCGATGGGCGCTAGCACCGCAATTGCCTGGACCGACGCGACGTGGAACTGCTGGCAGGGCTGCCACAAGGTCTCAGCCGGCTGCAAGAACTGCTACATGTTCACCGACAAAAAGCGGTATGGACAGACCCCCGACGTGGTGATCCGTTCCGCTGCGGCGACCTTCAACGCCCCGCTGAAGTGGGCAAAGAACCGCGAGAAATACGGGCACATCAACCGCGTATTCGTCGATTCGTGGTCTGACTTCTTCATCGAAGAGGCCGACGCTTGGCGCGCTGAAGCCTGGGCCATCATCCGGCAGACGCCGAACCTAACCTACCAGCTTTGCACCAAGCGCCCCGAGCGCATCGCAGCGTGTCTGCCGGCCGACTGGGGAACCGGATACCCGAACGTCTGGCTCATGGTCACTGCCGAGAATCAGCCGATGGCCGATCTGCGCATCCCGATCCTGCTGCGCATCCCTGCCGTGGTCCATGGGGTCAGCGTCGAGCCGATGGTTGGGCCGGTGCGCCTCGACCGGATTGGCGAAGAGCCCGAGGGCTACCTGAACGCCCTTGCCGCGGTGGTTCACTGCGACGGGCGCGGAACGAAGTCAATCACAGGCCTCGACTGGGTGATCTGTGGAGGCGAGAGCGGGCCGAATGCGCGCCCGATGCTCCCCGAGTGGGCTGAGAGTCTACGCGACCAATGCGCGGTCACTGGCACACCCTTTTTCTTCAAGCAATGGGGTGAGTGGGCACCTGGGGCATGCGCCGGCTCTCTGCCTTCCCGCACCGAGCGGACTGCGACCTGGTGGGATGGGCGCTGGCTTTACGATTCACTGACTCCCCGCCAGAGCGAAGAGTTACACCGCGACGATGCGCCTGACGTCTACCGCGTCGGCAAGGAAGCCGCTGGCGCCATGCTCGACGGCCGCGAGTGGAAAGAGTTTCCGGTTCTGGGGGCTATCAATGCCTGAGCTTTTTGCTGACAGCTATAACGAATTCCTCGCGACCAAGTTCCGCTTCACCAAAAACACCGGCTTTGACATCGACGAATCCGCACTGAGCCGGATCCTCAAGCCTCACCAGAGAGACCTGGTGAGATGGGCCATCAAGGGCGGCAATCGCGCCATCTTCGCCGCCTTCGGACTCGGCAAGACCTTCATGCAAGTGGAGATCGAGCGCCACATTCAACAGCGCTCCGGAGGCCCCGCGCTGGTAGTTTGCCCGCTCGGTTGCCGTCAGGAGTTCATGAAGACGGCGCCGGCGCTTGGGGTGGATTACAGCTTCATCCGCAGCTCTACCGAAATGACGGCCGGGCATGAATTCTATGTCACCAACTACGAGAGCATCCGCGACGGCAAGCTGGATCCGAATCAATTCTCGGTTGTCAGCCTGGACGAGGCGTCAGTCCTCCGGAGCTACGGCTCGAAGACCTATCAGGAGTTCCTTCCACTCTTCAACGACGTGCCTTATAAGTTCGTCGCGACGGCCACCCCGTCACCGAATCGCTACAAGGAACTGATTCACTACGCCGGCTTCCTTGGCATCATGGACACCGGGCAGGCCTTGACACGGTTCTTCCAGCGCGATTCGACGCAAGCCAACAACCTGACCCTCTACCCGCACATGGAGAAGGAGTTTTACACCTGGTTGCACTCGTGGGCCATCTTCCTCCAGAAGCCGAGCGACCTTGGCTACTCAGACGAAGGCTACGATCTGCCCCCGCTGGACGTGCGGTACCACGAAGTGAAGATGCACAACCTTGGCGGCAAGGTCGACCGCGACGGCCAGATTCAACTCATCAATGATGCGGCCATCGGCCTAAAAGACGCGGCCTCTGAGAAGCGGGACAGCATCGACCTCCGGGTTGCGACCGCCAAACAGATCGTGGACGCGGCGCCGGACGAGCATTTCATCCTCTGGCACGACCTTGAGTCCGAGCGGGAGGCTATCCGCGACACCATCGATTCGGTTGAGGTCTACGGTTCGCAGGACCTGGACGAACGCGAACAGGCCATCATCGACTTCGGAAACGGGCTATTCCGGATCCTGAGCACGAAGCCCCGCATCGCCGGGAGCGGCTGCAATTTCCAGCGCCACTGTCACCGGGCCATCTTCGTCGGCATCGGGTACAAGTTCAACGACTTCATTCAAGCCATTCATCGCATTTACCGCTTCCTCCAGGCTGAACAGGTGACCATCGACATCATCTACACGGAGACGGAGCGCCAGATTCTTGCCGAACTAAAACGAAAGTGGGCAGAGGACATGAAACTCCGGGAAGAGATGAGCGCCTTGATTCGGAAGCATGGGCTTTCGACAACAGGGCTCGAAGATGAGTTGCGCCGGTCCATCGGCGTCGAACGCAAAGTGGAAGCGGGTGCACATTTCGATGTGGCCTTGAATGACTGTGTTGACGAGACGAACCGCATGGAGGCGAACTCCGTCGACCTCATCCACACCAGCATCCCGTTCGGCAATCACTACGAATACAGCGCCAGCTACAACGACTTCGGCCACAACGAAGACAACGGCAAGTTCTTCGACCAGATGGACTTTCTGACGCCAGAACTGCTCAGGATTCTGCGTCCCGGCCGGGTTGCTGCCATCCACGTCAAGGACCGGATCCGGTTCGGCAATGTGACCGGCGACGGGATGCCCACCGTTGACCCTTTCCACTGCGACTGCATCGTTCACTACCGCAAGCACGGCTTTCGGTACATGGGCATGATTACCGTCGTGACGGACGTGGTTCGGGAGAATAACCAGACCTACCGGCTGGGCTGGTCAGAGCAGTGCAAGGACGGAACGAAGATGGGCGTGGGAAGCCCCGAATACATCCTCCTCTTCCGCAAACTTCCCACCGACACGCAAAAGGCCTATGCCGATGTGCGGGTGGAAAAGTCGAAGTCGACTTACACGCGGGCGCGCTGGCAAGTGGACGCTCATGCTTTCTGGCGGTCCAGCGGCGACCGGATGCTCTCGCCTGCAGAGCTCGAGCAGTTGGGACCGGAAGCGATCGGTCGCGTGTATCAGAAGCACAGCCTTGAGACGGTCTACAACCACGAGGAGCACATCGCCCTAGGTGAAACCCTCGATGCCCGCGGCGCACTGCCAGCGACGTTCATGACCTTGGCGCCCGGTTCGCACCATGACGACGTCTGGCATGACGTGAACCGGATGCTGACCTTGAACGGCGCGCAGACTCAGCGCGGGCTCACGAACCACATCTGCCCGCTTCAGTTCGACATCGTCGATCGCATCATCCGCCGCTACTCGAACGAAGGCGAGATCGTCTTCGACCCGTTCGGCGGCCTGTTCACCGTTCCCTATCGAGCAATCAAGCTGAAGCGCTACGGGAAGGCCTGCGAGTTGAATGCCGACTACTTCAAGGATGGGGTGAAGTACCTCCGGGAAGCCGAACTCGCACTGGACGCGCCGTCCCTCTTTGACACGCTGACTGAAGGTGCCGCATGAGGCTCTACTGCGATAGCTTCGACCGCGCCCGCTACAACGACGCCTATCTCCTCGGCTGCGTCTCCGAGGCCACCGTCCAGAAGGACGCACTCGCCACGCTCAACCTGCATCGCATCCCAGCCCTGGCCGTGGATGCCGGCGGCGCAAAGCTACGCGGCAGGGCTTGCAGGATGCTCAAGAGCGCTGGAGTCCGCAACGCCGCCTCGATCATGAAGGGCGGCACACAGGGCGCTTGCTCTGCCGGGCTGTCCGACATCCTCGGCACTCTTCCCGGCGGCAGGGCGCTCTACATCGAAGTCAAAGCGCCCGAGTGGCTGACCAGATCGCCCAAGACAGGGCGGCTGATCCAAAAGGCCGCGCCGGGCAAACCATCCGATGAGCAGCTTGCCTTTCTCGACACGATGGCCGAGGCCGGCGCGCTGGTGGGAATTATCTGGTCACCGGATGACCTGATGGAACTCTTGACAGGAGCACGCTGATGGCACTGAGGGGAACACTTACCCACCGGAAGACGCGGCGACTGGGGAACCTGATGCACATCCCCGCTTGCTTCGCTCTCGGCATTGTCGAATCTCTCTGGCACGTAACGGGCGAACAGGCCCCCACGGGCGCTATCGGGAAGATGACCGACGAAGACATAGCCATGGAGATGTTTTACGACGGTGACGCATCAGCCATGGTCCTCGCCCTGGTGCAGTCCGGCTTCCTTGAGCCGAACGAAGAACACCGCCTCATTGTCCACGACTGGCACATCCACAGCGACGACGCCACCGACAACAAACTCTCCCGCAACGGCATGAGGTACGCCAACGGTGAATTGCCTCGGATGCGCCGCCTTTCGCTCAAGGAAAGGGAGAAAGCGTGCGCACGTTATGAGGAGCCGTGCGCACAAATGCGCACAGAAACGCACGAAATGCCACTACCAGAGCCAGAGTCCTGTACCAGAGTCCAGAGCCAGAGTCCTGTACCAGAGCCAGAGAAAGAACAAGAGCCTTTGTCGATTGCATCGACTGCCGCCGCTGTGAAATCTGCCGAAGTGGTCACGATCTGGAATGAACTCACCCAGGGCAAGCTCCCCCACGCCAAAAGCTCGCTCAACCGCCAGAAGGTGATTCAAACCCGGCTCAAGGAGCCCGGCTGGCTGCCGGACTTCCGCGCCGCCTGTGCCTACCTGGCCGAGACGCCTTGGTACACCGGACACAACGACCGGCAGTGGGTTGCAACCATCGACTTCGCGTTGCAGGCCGGCAAGGCTACCGAACTGGCAGAGAAGGCAACGCAGCAAGCACCGCAGAGTGCAGGAGCAATGAACCATGGGAATGTCCAGCATCACCGAACTGCTACCGACCAGCGCTACATCGATCAACTTGCCGCCCGTGATGAACGGCGGGCGCGTGAGGCCACCGAACACCCCGAGGCCGCTTTGCCGGTCCTGCAATAGTAAGCCCTCGATGGGCGAACCAGAGCCCGAGTTTGAGGGCCTTTGCTGGGGCTGCTGGGAAGACGCGCAAGCCATCCGGTATGCCGAGACGGAAGCCAAGCGCATCGAGACCGAGCTTGAATCCCAGGTCACCGAGGATCTTCGCCACGTCTGCGGCCTCGCCTCTCGCGAGTGCAAAGCCGACTGGCAAAAGGTGCCCGAGGCCATCAAGCGTGCGATGCCACGGGCTACCCTGCTGGCGCTCAGCGGCGGCAACGTGCCCGCAACCGGCTTCGGGTTGGGCGCTGACACCGGCTCAGGCAAAACGATGGCGCTGGCGGCGATCCTGCGCGGATTCCAGCGGGCCTACCGCAAGGCTTACGCCGTCCGGCTGGTGGAAGAGACGCGGCGGCATGGCAAACGGGCTGACGTGAGATTCGAGCATCAGGCGGTGTGGCTGAGTTGGCCCGACAGCGTGACAGCCATCCGGCTCCATGCCATCGACGGCATAGCCGAGCAGATGCTCGAACGCGCAGAAACCGCGCCCCTCCTGGTGCTGGACGATCTTGGCCGGGAGCGCATCAAGGGCGCTTACGTTGACGACTTCGCCGCATCGCAGCTTGACCGCCTGGTAAACCATCGCTACCGCGAAGAACTGCCGACGCTCTGGACCTCCAACCTTCCCGAAATCGACCTGACCAGCATCTACGGCGCCGCGCTGGTCTCACGGCTTACCGAGGACGCGCCCCTGATCTGGCTCGACAAGCTGCCGAGCATGAGGCTGAAATGACCGAAAACCCGGCCCGGATGGGCGCAAGGAGACCGATATGGACGCGAAAGAGCTTGCAAAACTGCTTACCGGCATTGAGTACCCGGTTCGAATTCAAACCAACATCCTCGCTCAAGCCAAAGCCTCTGGGCTTGTGATCGTCTACGGCGGAAGCGATGACCTGGTGGAATTCGAGGGAGCGATAACGGATGAGGCTGGATGCTACGGCGGCGATGCAGTAAGGTTTGACCGTAAGGGCGTCATCCCTGATTTTGGAGAGGTAGAGCACGAAGTCGAAGAGTGTCGGAAGTGGCTTGAAAGAGATGCGAAAGCGCGAGAGATCGACGCCTTATGGTGCAAGGAAGCGGGTTACTCGTGGACCTATGCTTCCCATTTACCTCACGCCACGTTTGAAGTCATGGAAGACGGTGAGCACTACTGCCGGGGCATCGTATTCTCTCTCGACGATCTTCCCGCATAGCCCATAAACACGCATCTTCCCGGCGTTCAACTCATCGGACGCCGGTTTCCCCGTCACAATCGATCCAAAAAAGAGACAGCGCGGCTTTCGGATGATCCGGGTTATTGCGCTATGCGTACCCCTGCCGGGGTCGTCTCCCTGTGCCTTAGCCGCGTTTTCGCGGGCGCTCAGTATGCCGAGCGGGCAGGGCTGGGTCAAGCCGCGACAACCAATTCACGCAACGTCTTGAAGTATAACCCGCAAAAGTTGCCGTTTCGCGACGGTTGAGGCCCGGAAACACGTCTGAAAAGCCTCTAAAGTGGAACAAAAGGGGAATCCACAAGAGGGCGGGAAGATGCCACAGCAAGCCAGCGGCGCAAAGATCACACGGACGATGAAGATTCAGCAGGCGCTCGAACTCCGTCGTGACGGTCTCGGCTTCTTTGAGATCGGCCGGAAGATGGGCCTGTCGAAGTCGCAGGTTCACCGCCTGGTGCTGGCTGGACTCGCAGAGTTAAACAAGACCTTGAAGGAAACCGCTGACGAGGTTCGGCGGCTTTCGCTTGAGCGCCTGGACCTCGCGGCTGCTGCTGCAATCTCTCGCATCAACACCAAGAAAGACATGAACGCCGTTCAGAAACTGGTGCTGGTAGAAGAGCGGCGGGCTCGGTTGCTCGGCCTCGATGCGCCTCTCAAGACAGCGCAGACCACGCCTGACGGTGACGCATTGCCGCCAGCCCTTGACCTATCCAAACTCACAGACGAGCAACTGGCCGCGCTAGATGCCATCTACGCCGCTGGCGCGCCGCAACCCACTACCAGGCTTGACGAGGTTTAGGGCGTGGACCTCATCCCCTACGAGGCGGTCAAAGCAGAGATGGCGCGCCGTCGCCTGTCAGAGTTCGTTCGGCAGGCATGGCCGATCATCGAACCCTCGACGCCGCTGGTCTGGAATTGGCACCTGGACGTTATCTGCGATCACGTTCAAGCCCTCGTAGAAGGCCGGCTCGTTCGCGACGGCCACGTCATGCGGAACCTCATCATCAATGTTCCGCCCGGCTCCATGAAGTCGACAATCCTGTCGGTGTGCCTTCCGCCGTGGATCTGGCTACAGAACCCGGGCGAAGGCCATGACCTGGGCCCGGCATGGCGCGGGGTGTTCGCATCCGGCAACGGTGAGGTTGCCATCCGCGACAGCATCAAGTGCCGGGACATCCTCGATTCAGCTTGGTATCGGCGGGCGTTTGCGCCCAAGTGGTCATTCACCCGCGACCAGAACGCCAAAGGCCACTACAAGAACAGCAACACCGGCTTTCGGCGCGCAATCTCGGCCGGGAGCAAGATCACCGGCTCACGGTCACACGCCATCATCGTCGATGACCCGAACGATGCGGCTGAGGCCTACTCGAAGCCAGCCCGTGACGCCATCATCAACTGGTGGGACAACGCCGCCGCGAACCGCCTAGCCAACATGTCTACAGGCGTTCGCTGCATCATTCAGCAGCGGTTGCACGAAGAGGACTTGACCGGCCACATCCTGGCCACGGACGCGGAAGAGTGGGAAGTCCTCATCATCCGCGAGGAGTACGAGCACCCCAAGCCCACAGACCTAGACTGCCGGCCAACTTCGCTCGGTTGGATTGACCCGCGCACGGTTGAGGGTGAGCTATTCTTCCCGGCCCGTTTCCCGTTGAAGGTTCTGGAGTCAGAAAAGCGCCGTCTCGGCTCTGCCGGTTATGCCGGTCAGCACCAGCAGCGCCCGACACCAGCCGCGGGCCTGATCTTCCTGAAGGGCTTCGTGCGGACGTTCGTCCTGGCTGAGACACAGCGCAAGATGGCAGAGCGCGACAACAAGGGCCAGCCGGTCTGGAAGTACAAGCGCATCATCCTGTCGGGCGACACGGCGTTCAAAGAGAAGGAAGAGAACGACTTCAGCGTTGTGCTGGCCGTGGGCGAACGCGCTGAGGGCTATGACCTGCTGGACCGCTGGAAAGACAAGGCTGGGTATCCCGAACTCAAACTGCGCGTGAAGGCGCTGAATGCCCAGTGGCGCCCGCAAGCATTCCTGATCGAAGACAAGGCCAGCGGTCAGAGTCTCTTGCAAGAGCTACGGCTCGAGTCCTCAATCCCTATCGTCCCGATCAAGGTTGACACCGACAAGGTGAGCCGCGCTCATGCCGTCGTGCCCACTTGGGAGGCTGGCAACGTCTTCGTTGACCCGTCTTTGCCGTGGGTTGCCGACTTCCTGGACAACATGTATGGCTTCCCGAAGATGGCCCATGACGACGACGTGGACGCTTTCACCCAGGCTCTGAACTACCTGCATCACGGTTTTGAGGGTCAGGGGGTCGTAGATTATTACACTCAACTCGCAGCGAAGATGGTTGCAGAGGGAAAAACGGGCTAAACTGTTGCAGATGAGGTACAGTCTGTGGCAGAAAAGACACAACCAGAGCTAGACATTCCCAAGGACATCGCCCGGCGTCTGGATCGCTACGCGGCTGAACTCGGCAAAGAGTACCTCTTCCCCGTTTCCCGGCAACAAGCTTGGGAGCGGCTGGCGAGGACATTCCTACCACATGAAGGTACGGCCAATGCCTCCTAAAGCTGCTCCCTTGTCCCACGGCGCTATCGGCGCGGGCGCGAAGTTGCTCCCCATCGAACTCGACATGCTGGCCGCCGCAACAGGCCAGACCCGGCAACAGCTTGACAACGGCTGGTTTTCACCGGGCCAACCGATGGAGCCGCAAGCTCCTGAGTCGGTGCGCGGTCGCCAGTTCGATTACCCGTTTGCCGTCAACACCAGCCCGCGGCCTCGTGGCGAAGCTGGGGAGCGGAACATTGACTTCCCCACCTTGCGGCGCATGGCTGACCCTGCCCAGGGCGGCTTAGACCTCATCCGGCTTGCTGTCGAGACCTGCAAAGACAAGATGGCCGGTCAGAAGTGGCAGATCATGGGCCGCGACGGCAAGGACGGCGGCGACAAGGCAAAGCGCGCCATGGACCTGCTGGCCGAGCCTGACGGCGTGAATGACTTCCTGTCGTGGCAACGGCTGATCTTTGAGGACCATTACGTCATCGACCAGCCCGCCATCTACTTGCGTCCCACTACCAAGGGCCTTTTCCTGCCTGAGATCGTTGACGGTGGCACCCTCAAGCGCATCGTCTCTGACCGTGGGCGCGTCCCTCTGCCACCGCTACCAGCCTACGGGCAAGCCCTCAAGGGTATGGCGGCTGTCGAGTACACCGTAGACGAGATGATCGTCAGGGCTTACAACCTTCGCCCGAATCGCATCTATGGCATGAGCCCGGTTGAGCAGGTCATCAACATCGTCAACCTGTCACTTCGCCGGCTGCTCCACCAGACGGAGTTCTACACCGACGGCACGATTCCCGATGCACTGCTCGAAGCGCCGCCGGGAATGAACCCCGACCAGGTGCTCGACTTCCAGACCTCGTGGGACATCGTCATGACCGGCCAGACGGCTACACGTCGTCATGGGCGCTGGGTTCCGAGTGGCACGAAGTATCAGGCCACCAAAGAGCCGAGCCTGAATGACCCGATTGACGAGTGGCTGGCGCGCATCATCTGCTGGTGTTTCTCTGTCTCGCCCCAGGCGCTGGTGAAGCAACAGAACCGGGCAACCGCTCAGACGGCCAAGGAAACGGCCCAAGAGGAAGGCATCGAGCCGCGCAAACTGTGGTTCAAGAGCCTGATGGACGCGATTCTTCGCCGCTGCTACGGCATGGGTGATCTGCAGTTCGCATGGCAGGACGAAGAGATTACAGACCCGCTCATCAAAGCGCAGGTCTATCAGATCGCACTCGGGGGCGGCGGCTCAAAGCCGTGGATGACGCCTGACGAAGTGCGCGATATGGGCTATGGGATGGATCCGCTGTCGGATGAGCAGAAAGACGAGCTCTCCCCGCCTCCACCTGTAGCACCGACGTTGCCGGGAGCAAACCAACCCGGCGGCAAACCGGGGGCGGTTGACGAGTCGGCCTCCCAGCCACCCCCGGCAATCAAACCCGGCAAGAAAGCGCCCGCGGCCAAGACTGGCGCGGTTCAAAAAAAAAAGCGTTCGGATACCCTGACGCCCATTGACCGTGAGCGTCCAGCCGTAGTCAAGGCCCGCAAGGCGCTCACCGGCATCATGCGGAAGTCGTTCGCCGCACAGAAGAAAGCGGCCGTCAAGATTGCCGCCGATGTGCTGGGCAAGGTTGCCAAGGCCACCAACAGCGACCCGTTCAAGAACATCATCAATCTCGCCGCGCTGTCGAAGCTCGAAGGCGACATCGATGATGTTCTTGAGGCTATGGCGCTCGACGGCGCCAGCGAAGGCCTGGACCAAGTCGCTCACCTTTTCAGCAGCCCAACCGGGGAAGAGTTCGACACCGCGCTTGATTCGATGCTGTCTCAAGCCAACGAGAAGGCCATCGCCTGGGCGAAGGATCACGCCGCCGATCTGGTGACACAGATCAATGAGACCACCCGCGCCGGCCTGAATGAGTTAGTCGATGCGGCGCTCAAGACAGGTGTCACCAGCGACGAACTGGCCGAGTCGATTCAGGACTACACCGGCTTTAGTGACTATCGCGTGGACATGATTGCCCGAACCGAGGTCAACATTGCTGACCGTGTAGGGAACATCCAAGGGTGGACGGAAAGCGGCGTCGTGAAGGGTAGACGATGGATTGCGGACGCGAACTGCTGCCCAGAATGCGCCGTCCTCAACGGAACTGTCGTGGGGCTCGATGAGTGCTTTGACGGTGAGGACTTCCCCGGCGAAGGTATCCACCCAAACGACAGGTGCACGGAAACCGCCGAGGTCATGACCCAAGAGGAAATCGACGCCGCCACGGAAGGCGACCAATAACCGGGCTACACCAGCCCAACTGGAGGAACCATGGCGGTTGCAACGACCAACATGCTCGGCCCGGCGGCGGGCTGCATTCACATCAACGGCACCGATTACAAGCCGACGAACGGCGTCTACGTCATCCCGACCGCGCTTGTCGGCCTGGCAGAGCAAAGCGGGCTGGAGATCGTCAACGTCAAGAGCGCGGCTGGTGCACCGACGACCGTCAACATCCCGGCCGGCGTGGCTGAGGTCTGGAAGAACACCAGTGACGGCACGGTGAAGCTGTACTACAACGACGGCGGGACACTGAAGAGCGTTGCACTCGCCTAACAGAAAGAAGAGCCAATGATTACGCTGATTCGGGACGGCTCCTGTCCGCTCCACATGTGTTCAGGCACCGGCCACACGGTCTGCAACAAGACGTATGACTGGGTCGAAGCCTTCACCGCAGCCGTGAACCGCCTCATGATGAACCACGCGCTCGACATCCCGGCAAACCATCGGGAAGAAATCGCGGGATTATTGGCACTCGCGCCAACGACCTCCGAACCTTGAGCCTTTTTGGCTCATATAATCACCACACGCGAGTCTCCTGAATGCTGATTTTTCTTACCCCGCTGAATCTGGCGGGGTTTTCCTTGCCCTTTTCCGCTCTATACTGTGTCTGTTTAGCCACAAGATGAGGCAAAAAGAGGACACATGGCGAAGGCTCGGATGTTCGGCCAGATCACCAAAGTTGAGGACATGGGCGACGGAACCCGCATGGTTTCCGGCATCGCCAGCACCCCGACCAAGGACTCAGACGGGGAATCGTTCACTGGCGACTGTCTGCGCGGTGCCATCCCTGACTACATGGAAAAGCGCCGGGCGGTTCGCGAGATGCACGACGTCACCAAGGCCGCCGGCGTAACCACTGAGATGTACGTGGACGACAACGACGTTACGCACATCACCGCGCATGTCGTTGACCCGGTCACGGTCCTCAAGGTCGATACCGGCGTTCTGAAGATGTTCTCGATTCAGGGCAATGTCCCACCGGGCGGGCGCGATGCCAACGACCGCAAAATCATTCACAAGTTGAAGTTGCGTGAGGTTTCGCTGGTAGACATCGGCGCGAATCCTGACTGCGACGTGACCGAGGTTGTCAAGTTGGACGGCGACGAAGGAGACGACGTGGAAGTTGAAACAGAAGTGACTACCGCCGCGGCTGATGCCACGGTCGAAGCGGCCACCGATACGGCGGTCAAGGTTCTTGCGGTTGGAACCGATGCCGACACGGTAAAGAAAGGCCTGTATGGCGTCTCCCGGTTTGCCGAGTTGCTTGCCTCTCTGGGCTATCAGGCTCAGGACGCCAACTACGAAGCGCAGTACGAGGGCGACAATTCACCGCTTCCGGCTCAGATGCGCGCCTGGCTGGCATCGGGGGCGGAAATCCTCAAGGCCATGACCGAAGAGGAGACGAGCGAACTGCTGGCATCGCTGGCGCCGCCCGATCCTGCCCCGGTTGTCGAGGTTATTGCCCTGGCCGACACAGCAAAGGGCGCTGATGCGGTCGAAAAGAAGGGCGCGAAGTTCTCAGCGGCCACCAAGGGCAAGCTAGCCGAAGCCCATGACCACATCCAGAAGGCGGCTGACTGCATGAAGGCCAGCGGCTATGACGATTCAGCCAAGGGCGAGACGGCCGTCGATGGCGAAGACTCAGTGGCCAAGGTTGCCGGGTTGACTGACGAGGTCTCGAAGCTCAGCACCGAGCGGGACGGCCTAAAGGACGAAGTTGCGAAGCTCCAAAGCGATGCCGCGAAACACGAGGCCGAGCTTGACGAGATCGTGAAGGGCATGAAGGCGAAGGGCTTTCTCAGGGTTGTCGAGAAAGGCAGTGACGACAGTGTAAGCAAGGCAGACGCGGGTGTGGAGGCCGAACCCAGTGACCCGCTGGACGCAATCAGGAAGATTCACAAGTCCGGCGGCGTAACCATCCAACCCCGCGCCTAAAAGCGAGGGAAACCAGCCGAGGAGGCTACGAAACATGAGCATGCAAGAAACGCTGGACCTCGTAAAAAAGGCCCTCAGTTCGCCCGCAGACGACACCATTCAGAAGGCCATCACGGTAGCCACCGGGCTCACCGCGTATGACCTTCAGGCACCCGCCAAGAACCTTTACCCGGTGGCAACGCCCATCCGCAACGCTCTGCCCCGCATCGGCGGTGGAACCGGCCCGGCGACCAACTGGAAGGTTGTTTCCGCGCTACTGGGCTCTGGCTTCTCTGGCATGGGATGGGTTCCCGAGGGTCAGCGCTCTGCCAACACGAGCTACACCACGGCAGCCAAGGCCGCAAGCTACGTGACGCTAGGTGAGGAAGACTACGTCACCCGTGAAGCGATGAACGCCGGAAAGGGCTTCGAGGATGTGAAGGCCCGCATGGTGCTTCGTTTGCTTCAGGGCATGATGCTGAAGGAAGAGAACGCGCTGCTGTTCGGCAATGCGTCCGTCAACCTCGGAACCTGCCCGACTGCCACGCTGGCCGCTTCCGGTTCTGGCGCCACGCTGCCCGCTCTGACCTATTCGGTCATCTGCGTACCCCTGACCTACGAGGGCATTCAGCAGCAGTCGATTGCGGCTGGCCTTGTCCAGACCAAGACCATCACCGGCATGGACGGGTTGACCTTCACCCTGAATGGCGGCGTCGGTCAGGCATCCGCAAGCGCAACCCAGGCCATCACCCTCGGTCAGATTTTGACCGCGTCGGTCGCCCCGGTTCGTGGCGCGGCTGGCTATGCGTGGTTCGCGGGCGCGGTGGGCGCGGAGCGGTTGCAGACCATCACCAACGTGGCAACCGTGACCTTCTCGGCCCCGCTGAACGCCACCAACCAACTCGCCTCGGCTCTCACCGCTGCTGACTACAGCGCGAACCCCAACCTGGCCTTTGACGGGCTGGCGTCGGCTGCTCTGAACTCGACCTCGGGCGCGATCTGGCAGCCTCTCACCAACGGCGCTCTGCTCACTACTGGCGGGCGCGGCAACGTGAACGAGATCGACAGCTTGCTCCTGGCCATGTTCAACGCGACTCAGGTCAGCCCCTCGGTGCTCTATGTCAACGCCCAACAGGCGAAGGACATCGCATCGCGCGTCCTGAACGGCTCGTCTGCCCCGCTGCTCCGCTACACCAACGACGACCAGGGCTTTGCCATCGTCGCCAACGGCGTCATCAAGAGCTACTTCAACCCGTTCGCCCTCAACGGCGGGCGCGAAATCCCGATCAAGATTCACCCCAAGATGCCCGCAGGAACGATCTTGGGCTATGCCGAAGACTTGCCCGCGCAGTACCAGTCCAGCGAAGTTCCGAACGTCGCCGCGGTCAAAACCCGCGCCGACTACTACGAACTCGATTGGCCGATGCGCACCAGGCGTGAGGAAGTGGGCGTCTATGCCGAGGAAGTTCTCGCCGTCTACGCTCCCTTCGCCATCGGCGTAATCAACAACATCACCGCCGGCTAATTCAGAGGCTCAACCGTGGGGCATGGTGGCCAAGGCTGCTGTGCCCCATTTCGCAGGGAGTGACCCAGTGAGCGGATCAAACTACGACGCATTCGGCAGGGTCCAGGACTTTGCCGCTGCTCAGAAGAAAGCGCAAGAGATCATCGCTGAAATCCGTCTCATGGTGCGCGCAAGCCATCCAGTCCTGTCCATTCCAGCATCGCTCAAAGGAGCAACAGCATGTTGATTTATCACGCGGACGCCACCGGATGCAGCTTCGACGGCGTGAACTACGAGCCGGATGCAACCGGCGCTTTCGATGTTCCTCAAGAGGCGCTTGAGGCCTTGCAGTGCATGGGCTTCACCACACTGGCCCCCAAGGCTGAGGCTGATGCGGCTCCCGTCGTGGCCCTCACCGGCAACCCGGCAAAGTGGACCAATGACGTTCTGGCGGCTGAGGCTACCCGGCTTGGGCTTGACGCCACACTGGCACGTCCAGCACTCATCAAGGCCGTTGCAGAGGCCCGCAAGGCTGAGGCTGATGCGATCTGTGCGGAAGCTGAAACGGAGCAGTAATGACCTATCCCGATCCAGGCGACTTGACCACGCTCGACAGCGTGAAGACGTACCTCGGAACCACCGCCAACACGGTGGATGACAAACTGTCTCCGATCATCACCGCCGTTAGTGCGTGGATCAAGTCGAACCTGAACCGGGACATCCTTCAGGCCTCCTACACCGAGATCCTGAACGGCACTGGCGGCCGGCAGATCATGACCGCCAATTACCCGGTTACGGCCATCACCCAGGTCACGGTTGACGCAATCGACGTGACTCAGTACGCCGTCTGCGATGGCCGGCGAACCATCAGCCTGACCAACTCGGTTTCAGCCATGGGCGGCTTCTCCTTCGGCGCTCCCACCTTCCGGCGCGACTTCATGAACGTGGTTTTGAAGTACACCGCCGGGTTCGCCACTGTCCCGTTCGACCTTGAGCATGTTGCTTGCCGCATCGTCGCCTGGGGCTACAGCGAAAGCTCGCGGATAGGGCAAATCAGTAAGAGCATGGGCGGCGCTGAGACGGTTTCGTTCTCGCAGTTGTCTATCCCGAAATGGGCGCTGGACAGCTTGACGAACTGGAAAAAGGTCGTGGGATGAGCGACCCGCTGATTGTCGGCCAGATCGTCGGTTCGGAGCTTGTTGTCGCCAAACTTGCACAGATCAGCGTGGCGCGCAGAAACCGTGTCCGTGCGACCGTCAACGCGCTTGGAGTCGCCCTTCACAACCTGGTGGTTTCCAAGTACCTCAACGGACCACGCCCTGGTCATCTAGGCGTCGGCAAGACGGGCCTCCTCTGGGGGTCTATCAATGACAAGCCGAGCGAGGATGGCAACAGCTTCAGCAGCAGTGTAGGCACGAACGTACCCTACGGCGCTTACTGGGAAAAGGGCTTTGACCGCAAGATCGGCGCGGGTGCGCGGGGCGGTCCGTCGGTGGGCCCGCGGCTCGGCCCTGGCAGTATGACCGATCTGGCAAAGGTAAAGTACTTCGCCAAGCACCCGCCGGGCACAAAGCACGAAGACGCCCGACCATTTCTCACCCCGGCCCTGGCCGACATGAAAGACGACATTCGCGCCCGGCTGGCTGGTGCGATGGGAGGCTCTTGATGGCCCTGAACCGTGAAGCGATCTTCGTTGCGCTGAATGCGCGCCTTGGCGCTGTGACCGGGTTTGCAGCGCCCTGCTCACGCATCTGGTCTGGTTACTCGGACACGCCGCCCGAGATGCAGCCCGCGCTCTTTCTTGCCGCTGGTGATGAGACGGCCAGCGGTGACCGGCGCCAGCCCACCGTGTGGGCCCTGCATCCCAAGCTGGTGATCTACACCCGACATGATGCTGACCCGATGGCCGCGCCAAGCACACTCCAGAACACGCTCATCACTGCGATTGAAGCGGCCTTGGAACTGACGGCGGGTGAGGCTGCGCAGATGGGACCGTTCGCCAACGACGGGCAAGCGCCACACACCACGCTCGGGGGCCTCGTGTCCTCTTGCCGCATCTTCGGGACCGTGGTCAAGGATGAGGGACTTTTCCAAACCCAGGGCATCGTTGAAGTTCCCCTGGAGATCGTAACGACCGCCTAAAAGGAGGCGCTTGATGGACGAACAGACCGCAACTTCCGCAGCCGAACCGGCCAAGTGGGTAACCGAAATCGAGACGTGGTTCAACGATCTGCGCGGGAACCTGAACAGCGTCTTGGACACCGAAGCACACAACAAGCTCTACGCAGCCAAGGAAGCCCTCAAGGTTCGTCTGGCCGCGATTCTCTAACCATCAACCGGGGTGTCTTCAGAGGCCGACTGAGGACCACGCCAGAAAGCGAGTACCACCGTGGCTCAGTACAACTTCGGCGTCGGCCAACTGTTCATCGTCCCGCCCGGCGCAAATCCCACTCCCGTCAACGTCGGCACCCTGAAAGACATCTCCATCGACATCAGCCGCGATGTGAAGGAACTCATCGGCTCCTATGCCTTCCCCGAGGACGTTGCTCTGGGCAAGGGCAAGATCACCGGAAAGGCGAAGTCTGGCCGCATTCAGGCTGGGCTCATTGCTGCCATTCTGGCGGGTTCGACCACCAGCACCGGGCAGACCGCCGCGGCCAACAACGAAATCAGCAACATCCCCACCACCCCGTACCAGGTCACCGCCCTCAACGGCGCAACATTCGTACAGGACGGCGGCGTGTATGACTACACCGCTGGAAAGTGGCTGTCTGTTGTGGCCAGCGCTCCGGCTACTGGTCAGTATTCCGTCTCTGCCGCCGGCGTCTACACCTTCGCCGCTGCCGACACCACGCACCAGGTGGGCTTGTATTACACCTACACGATGGTGACCGGTAACAACATCGATCTGAACAACGTCCTGATGGGCGCTGCCACTGTCTTCCAACTCAACGCCTTCAACACTTACGGCGGCAAACAGTTCGGTTACAAGCTGTGGGCGGTCGTCTTTCCGAAGCTGTCTCTGGCGGGCAAGCAGGACGATTACACCGAAGTCGATCTTGAGTTCCAGGCCTTCACCGACACGCTGAACAACGTCATCAACGTCTACACCAACTCCTAACCCAGATGCGCCGTCTGAGAGGGCGGCGCGTTCCCATCTCAGCCATGGAGGCCGAAAGCATGAGCACCGTCGAAATCAATGGAAAGAAGTACAACCTGATCCCCTTCAACAGTGGCCAGATGCGCAACCAAATCGACCCGCTCATCAAGCGCATGGGTGAGCTCTACCACAGCGCCAAGGAAGCCGAGAAGGGCGCGGCCACAGTCGATCTGGCGTTCAAACTGAACGAAGCCCGCCGGGAAATCGAGCGCGAGAACGCGGAAATCCTTGTTGCGACCATTCAGCGCAAATATCCGGACTTCACCGCTGCCGAGCTTGACTCTCTGACCGACTGGCAGGTCACCGCGCTCTTCAATGAGTTCCTGAGCTTCACGCGCACAGGCGGCGACGAACCGGGGGAAGTGACCGCCCCGGCCAAGAAAAAGAGCCGTTAAGTTGGGGCGAGCTTTACAGCCTCATTGCCACGGCGACGGGCTGGACATCGGTTCAGATTGACGAAACACCCTGGCCCGCCGTGCTTGACCTGCTGAGCTACTGGGGAAAGCATCCTCCCGTTCATGTGATGGTCAAGGCGTACCTCTACGGCGACAAAGAAGACAGGGCAGTAACCCCGACGAGCGAGGCTGAACTTGCGGCCGGAATCGTCGGATTCTAGGAGGCTCCATGGCAGACGACGCGGGCGAGATCAGTGTACAAATCACCGCCAACATCGCAGGGCTCACGGCGGGGCTCAATGCCGCCACGGCAGGGGTAAAAGAGTCCACCGACGCGATGGCCTCGTCTTTCACTGGGGTCGAGGGGTCAACTACCGAGGCCTTCGCAAGCATGACGAACGCGTCGGAACGGGCAGCGGAGAGCATGGAGGGCGACTTCTCGCGAACCGAGGCCCGCCACGCTGCCCACATGCTGGGGATGAACCGGGCGGTGGGGGGATTCGTCTCCACGCTCCCCGGCGTCGGCCAGGCTTTGTCAATGGCCTTTGCGCCTCTGGCCATCATGGAGATGGTCGAGTGGATTGCCAAGGGCGTCGAGAAGGTCATTGAGTTTGGCCATGCGGCGGAAAAGGCAGCGCATGATAGCGGCGTGGCACTTGGCGAGAATGTTGACCGATACAAAACCCTCACAACGCAGCTTCTCGAAAACGATGCGGCGCTGCAAAAACTTGCACCCGACTCCGAAGCCCACGCGGAGGCCGAAGGCCGCAAGAAGATCATTATTGAGCAGTTGTGCCTCATCTACCCGGATTTCATCAAGTACCTGATTGCCGAGGACGGCCACGAGCGAAGCATCGCGGATGCAATCAAACTGGCGAATGAGGCTCGGCAGAAGGAGGTCCAGGGGGAGATCGATGTAGCCAAAGCGACACTGACGGCGCTTGCCGCGCAAGAAGCGCAGTTGCGGTTTGAATCCGACAACATGGCGAAGATGGGGGGCTTTGGCGGCCTTTGGGCGTACCTCTGGGACAAGCGGGCTGGTAACGTTCATGAGTCCATCGAAAAGCAAAAGAAGGACTTAGATAGCTACCTTGAGGAACTTAAGAAACTCCAGACACTCGGTCGGGACACGGACCCGAAGGCACCGAAAGCACCCAAGGCAGCTAAGGGTGGAGCGGACGCCGCGCCAAAGGATGAATCTTCCGCTTATATGGCGGAATTCAAAAAGGAGCTTGAGGACAAGAAAGACGAGGAGCAGAACTGGTTCACCTGGTCCATAGCCGCTGAAATCAAGTTCTGGCAGGAGAAGCGCGATTGTGCCGTCACTGGCTCTCAGATGGCTATCGCGCTGGACCGGGAGATTGCAAAACTCAAAGAAGAGCAAGGGAAGAAAAGCGAAGCGGACCTTGAAAAAGACGCGGCGCGCAACTATAGCGCAGCCAAAGAGGGCAGCGCGGAACGTATCGAACTTGCGACGAACGAGTTTGCAAGGATCTCCACCATCTATGGCGCTGACACCGAGCAGTACAAGGCCGCTCTGGCAAAAAAGCTGGAAGCTACCAAGCAAGCCGAAGACGCCACATTCGCGGCCATAGAGAAGGAGTGGGATAGGGAAGAAGCAGCAGCTAAAAAGGCGTTGGACAAGCAAGAATCCGACGCGAAGAGGACAGCCGACAGGATAGCCCGGGATTTCTCCTCCATGACGAGGGGCCTTATTGATGGGACACAGACTTGGAGCAAGGCGTTTAGTTCAGCCATGGACTCAGCCCTTAATTCTGCTCTCAAGATGCTTCTCCAAACCACAGCACGCCACATCGCGTCTGAGTATCTTAAGACGGCCGCCACAGGGACAGGAACGGCATCGAGATCAATGATGGCCGCAACTGCGGGGCTTAAAGATGAGGCCCACAGCATCGCATCCATGGTTAAGCATCTTTTCGGGGAGTCATCGAAGACCGCCGCCACGGCAACGGGAACAACAGCCCGCGCTACTGCGGAGACGACTGCTGACACGGCGACGACGGTAGCCGGGGATTTGACGAACGCCGCCGCGATTGCTAGCCTCGCCGCCGTAGCTTCTGCAGCGACATTTGCCAGTATTGCGGCAATTCCGATTGTTGGACCACCCGCAGCGCCCGCCGCCGCCGCCGCGTCCTACGCCACTGTGATGGCTATGGCCCCATTGGCCTCTGCGGCGGGTGGATGGGATAACGTTCCGTCTGACATGCTCGCCCAGATCCATAAGCAAGAAATGATCTTGCCCGCAAGCATCGCCAATCCACTTCGCAGCGTCATTGCGGGAGGGGGAATCGGGGGAAGCGGCGGCGACATGCACCTTCATATCCACGGCGGAGTTGATTCAAAGGCGTTCTTCCAGCAGAACCAAGGAAATATCATGGCGACAATTAAAGAGGCAATGAAGAACCGGCGCAGTTAGATTGCCCTGTTTCCAGTGCAAACATGAAAGAATATTTCCGGCTTGTTGTATGGGTTCAAAACGCCGCGAAAGCAGCCGCGCTATCATGGGTGTCATGAAAGCAGAGATTCAGCCGCCCGAACAGGCTTCCGCTCTAGCCGGCAGCCAGAGCAAATCCGTGGGCATCCTCATTCTTGTAGTCCTCGCGGTACTTGTCGCCATCGGCTTTGGCGTGAACTATTGGATCAATGCGCCCATTCGAGAGGCGGACAGGCGCTCTCAGGAAACGAAGCGGGTACTAGCGAACACGGATGAGTTCCTGCGGCTCTCGCGGCTTATCCAGGCCGCTCCCGCGGGCTCCGCCGAGCAGGAGAGGTTAATCGACGAAATGGAGAAGATTCAACCAGGTTTTCGCCGGTCGATTGAGGACGCTGAGACGAGACGCGCAACCCACAAACAGGCGAAGAACTGACCATGACGCCTCGCAAGGTGTCCATCCTCAGCCAACTTTTCGGTGTTGACCTTTCGCTCGAAAAGCGCGAAAAACAACTTGAACGCGAGTTGTTCGATGTCCGCGTCTCCCGCGCTGCCGTTAAGGAAGCAATGAGGCGCGAACAGGCTCCGGAGTCAGAAGGAAAATCTGCGGGCGATGCAATCACCGAACTGATACATCGATGGGAAAGCGACAAAGAGGAGCTTGCCGAACAGAAGCGCACGTTGGCCGCGATCCCGATTCCAGACACACGCATGGATAAAAAGGTTCAGGAGATGGACGCGAAGTTTGATCCTCCGAAGCCATCCGAAGGGAAAACGGTGACCACGATCATAACCCCGGCCCCGGACCCCGACCGCAAACCCAACTGACCAGCATCCCCACATTCCAGCCTTTCGCCGCTCCCCGAGGCGGTTTCTTGCCCTGATTTCGCCTTAAACTGTGTCTGAACGGCCACACTTAGCGGCTAAAACGACACAGAGGGCATCGACATGAGCACTTTGCTTTTCCCATCCGGACTCAAGGGCTTGGACATCGAGGTTGACCGCGTGTCGATGTTCTCGACGCTGATCCAGACCGGCGCCAGCGGCACCGAGCAGCGCGCAACCTTCTGGACCCGGCCACGCTGGTCCTACGAGTGGACGCTGAACTTCGTCCGTCAGTCCGGTTTCAGCGCCAAGACGCTCTCTGACGAACTCCTCCAGCTTGCCAGTTTCTTCAACACCATGCGGGGCAAGTGGGACTCCTTCTACTTCATCGACCCGGTAAACGGAAGCCCGACAGCCTGCCCGTTCGGCACAGGTACCGGCGCGCAGACCGTCTTCCAACTGGTCGACAACGAGGGCTATTCGGCGGGAATCATCCAGTCCGCGGCGATCTACGTCAACGGTGTCCTTCAGACTTCCGGGGTGAGCTACAACGCCACAACCGGCGTGGTGACCTTCACGACGGCCCCGGCCAACGGTCTGCCGATCACCTGGACCGGCCAGTTCGCCCGCATCTGCCGGTTTGACGACGACACCATGACCTTCAAGCGCTTCATGCAACTGGCCTGGGACGGCGGAACGGTCAAGGTGATCACCCTCAAATGAAATACGCCACCCCAGCCCTGATTGCCTATCTGAACTCGAACGCACAGTTCACGATGGCCGACTGCTACACCATCACGCTCCAATCGGGCGGCATCTACCGCTGGACGAACGGCGACATTCCGCTAACCCTGAACAGCCTCCTGTTTACCTCATCGATCGATCAGGGCGGCCAGCCTCTCGTCAAGCGCGGAGCCATCCGGAACGCCCGCGGGACTGAAGTCGACACTCTCGACCTGACGCTGATGGCCGGCGGCTCGGCTCAACTCATGGGCACGAACATCAGCCTGGCAGCCCACAACGGCGCTTTCGACGCGGCGCGGGTGCGGGTGGAGCGTGTCTTCTCTGCCTACGCTGGCGACACGTCCATGGGTTCGGTGGTTCTGTTCGAGGGCAACTGTGCGGGCGTGGACCCGTCCTCGACTCAGGTTGTCTTGCACGTCAAGTCAGACCTCGAGCTTTTGCAGTACCAGATGCCCCGGATTCTCTTCCAGCCTGGCTGCGCGAACTGCTTTGGTGACTCTGGTTGCGGCATCAGCTTGCCGAGCCTCACGACGGCCGGCAGCGCGCAAGGAACCCCAACGTCAACGGCCATCGCGACGGGCATCGTCGGTAAGGCGAACGGCTACTACGCTCTCGGTGTGCTGGTGATGACTTCCGGGGCTGCATCCGGTTCGCGGCGCACGGTGAGCAGCTACACCAGCGGGACGGCCGTCCTGACCGTGCCACTCCCTCAGACCCCGGCAACGGGTGACACCTTCACCATCTACCCCGGTTGCGCCCGCACAAAGACGGCTTGCGCTGGTTACTCGAACTCGAACAACTACCAGGGCTTCCCTTATGTGCCCCCGACGAGCACCAGCCTATGACCGCGCTCGAAGTGATGCTGCAACGCGAGGATGTTGTCACCGAGGCGCTGTCGTGGGTTCGGACTCCCTACGCACACCACGCCCGCGTCAAGGGCGCTGGGGTCGATTGCGGCATGATCCTTGCGGCTGTCTATGAGGCCGCGGGCGTCCTGCCCCACGTTGACCCCGGCGAGTACGTCCACGACTGGTTTCTGCACCGCGACGAGCCGGTCTATCTCGAAATCGTCGAACGGTTCGCGGCCAAGATCGACGGCCCTCCCCAACCCGGCGACATTGCCATGTACCAGTTCGGTCGCAACCCGGCGCACGGCGCAATCGTGATCGAGTGGCCAGTGATCCTGCACAGCTACCAGCCAGCCGGAATGGTGATCCTCGATGACGCGGTAGCCAACAAGGACCTTGCCGAGCGGTTCGTCGGCATCTGGTCGCCTTGGGCGAAGGTGAGGAGCTAGATGGGCGGTCTATTCGGCGGCGGCGGCTCGAACGCGCAAACCCCGGTCAAGCTGGCGTCCGTCCAGGTCTCGACATCGATGTACGGCAAGCCCAAGGCCCTCGCCTACGGCTGCACACTGCTTGCCTCGAACATGATCGACTATGCCGGCTTCACGTCCCAGGCCACCAGTTCGGGCGGCAAGGGCGGCGGCGGGGGCGTAACCGGCTACAACTACTGGTCAGACTTGATCCTCGCTCTCTGCGAGGGCGGCTCAACCGGCATCGTTGGCGTCCAGCGCGTCTGGCGCGACAAGGACTGCTACACCCTCAGCTATTACGGCCTCTCGCTGATGACCGGCGCGCGTCCGCAAGCGCCCTGGGGGCCGTGGCAGAGCAAGTGGCCCAGCCGCGCTCTCGGCTACAGCGGAACGGCTTATATCGGCGTACTTCAAGCCGCTCTCGGTTCGGGCGGAACGGTACCCAACTGGAACTTTGAGGTTCAGGCGCTTCTCGGCACCGAGCAGGATCCGAACTGGCCGAGCGCCTATGACGCCAAGCCGTCGGCTGTCATCGTTGACGCGCTCTCGAATCCCTACTACGGGGCCGGGTTCGCCGCCTCTCGCATTGCCAATCTCGTCACCGGCGCGGCCAGCTTCCAAACCTACTGCACCGCTTGTGGCTTTGCCATCAGCCCGGCTTGGACCGACCAGAGCGATGCGGCAACCTGCATTCAGCAGATCCTCGACGCGACAAACAGCGAACTGGTCTGGACCTGCCAGCAACTCTCGGGCGGCGGAACCGGCATGGTGCTGAACGTCGTTCCTTACGGCGACACGCCCATCACGGCCAACGGTGTCACCTACACGCCGAACACCACGCCGCTCTACGACCTCACCTATGACGATTTCCTTGGGGCCGTCGGCAACGATGGCCAGCCCACCGGCACAGACCCGATCATTCCCAGCCGCTCAAGCACTCAGGACATCAAGAACGACGTGCCGGTTGAGTTCTGGGACCGCACAAACAGCTACAACGTGAGCATCGTTGACACTCCGGAGCCTTCAGACGTGTCCCTGAACGGCCTGAAACAGGATTCGCCGCTCACGCTCCACCTCATCACGCGGGCCGCTCACGCGAAGCAAATCAGCGCCATCAAGGCACAGCGGAACGTGTTTGTTCGCAACACCTACACCTTCAAAGTGGGGTGGAACAAGATATTGCTTGAGCCGATGGACCTGCTGACCCTGACGGACACCATCACCGGCCTCTATCGGAAGATCGTCCGCATTGTTTCGGTTGACATGCCAGACGAGGCGAGCGAAGAGGAAGGCTTGACCATCACGGCTGAGGAGTGGCCATTAGGCATCGGCACGTCTGCGCTCTACACGACTCAGAACAATGGCGGCAACTCCCCAGCCACAAGCCCGGCCCCGACGGTCTCGGGCGCTGTCGTCTTCGAGCCGCCTACGCTCATGACTGAATCAGGCGGTCCGGAAATCTGGATAGGGGCATGCGGAACCCCTACGCTCTGGGGCGGCTGCAATGTCTGGGTGAGCCTCGACGGTGGCAACAGCTACGGCGTGGCGCCGGTTGGAACCATCAACGCATCGGCGCGCATCGGTGCCCTCACGGCAACGCTGCCCCTGGCTGCTGACCCTGACACAACGGACACGCTGGCCGTGAGCCTGGCCACCAGCCTCGGGACGCTGAACAGCACCAGCGCCAACGGGCGCGATTCCTTCGCGACGGCTTGCCTGATTGGCTCGGAGATCGTCTCCTATCTCACAGCCACGCTGACCGGCGCGAACGCCTACAACCTCAGCAGCTTGCGGCGCGGCGGCTACGGCTCGACCATCGCCGCGCACACTTCCGGCAACAGCTTCATGTTCTTGGACGATGCGATTTTCAAGCTGCCCTACGAATCCGCGCTGATCGGCCAGACGATCTACGTCAAGCTACAGAGCTTCAACGCCATGGGTTCTGGTTTGCAGAGCCTCAGCGCCTGCACAGCCTACAGCTACACGCCCGTCGGCACCATGTTCCCGGCCCCACCGGTTGTCACGGTGACCCAGAGCGCAACCAACGGGAGCGGGTCTGGTGCAAGCGCATCGGCAAGCGATGGAATCACGGTCACCGCCAGCGGCGGCGCAACTACGACCGCCAAGGTGTGGCTCACCATCACCTGGACCTGGCCGGGCAACTTCCCAACTCCGAGCGGCGGCTTTCAGGTTGTGGCCTTCACGGGCAGTGACCCGACGGTAGCGGCAAACTACCTCTTCGACATCGTCACGGTGGGGCCGACGACTCTCTCGGTCACCATCCCCGTGACGCCAACCGTCACCATGGGCACCGTCAACGCGGCAGTGAGGGCCATCTATGCCTGATTCCTCTTGGACTGAAACCGGCTCATCCATCAGCCTCATACCGACGACAACGCCCATTGACCCAGGCAGCAGCCCGGCGAACGCCAACTACCTCACGAACGCCTACAAGGCCGCGCTCATGCAGCAGTACGCGGGAGAACTCGCAATGAAGACCTCGCTCGATTCGCTGGCGACGACCTGGGGCTGTTCGGCGACGGCGTACAACAACGCGGTTGCTGCGATCAACACGACAATTACCGGCTTTAGCGGCGCGCCGGCGAACTGGGCAACGATCTGGCCGGACGGCACGATGAGCGGGCCTTGGATGGGCGTCCAGACCTTGCTATCGGCTGACTGGTCAGCCATTGCCACACAGCGTACGGCGCTTCAATCGGCCATCTCAGCGGCTCAGGCAGCGGCGGCGCAAGCAGCGTCCATCAGTGCGGCGGCGGCTGATGCCACGAGCAAGATGAACAGCGCCATCAGTACAGCCGAGAGCGCTGCCGAAAGCTACGCTGCAACCCAGGCAGCCAACGCGCAAGCCGCCGCAACGCTGGCCAGCCAGCCGCACCAGGTAAGCTGGGCCTCGACCGCTCTCCCATCGCTCCCGTCGAGCAGCTATCCCGCCGGCTATTTCGCCCTGACTACCGACAAACTCACCTACCAAGTCAACACGGCTGGGACGGCGTGGGTGCAAGTGCAGTACGCCGCATCGGGCATCTTCGGGCAGGTCACCACTGGACAGCTTGCGGCCGGATCGGTCACGACAGGAACCCTTGCTGCTGGGGCGGTGACCACGTCGATTCTCGCAGCATCGGCGGTGACTGCGGCGAACATCGCCGCTGGGGCCGTGACCGCCAACAGGCTAGCCATCGTTGGCGGATACAGCGCTTGCATCAATGTCGATCCACAAATCCAAGACCAAACGGTGTGGTTCGCGGAGAGCGGAAGCATCACTTTCCAGACGCCTGGGGATGCTCCGGTCGGTTCGACGGTGATACGAAGCGCCAGTGGGGCTCCGACGATCTTGAAAGATGCGAACTACTATCCGATCGATATAACCAAGACCTACATTGTGCGCTTCTGGGCAAGGCCATCAAGCGCGAATGGCCTTCTCTACGCCGACTTGCAGCAGTACCTAAGCAACTCCGGCTCCACCTGCGCGACGAATGGAGGCCGAGCCCCCTACAAGCCGTCTGCGCTGTCGCTGTCTGGGCTGAGTGGGTGGACTGAATATAGCAACACCTGGGGGCCAAGTGACTGGCAGAGTGGAGTGAAGTTTGTTCGCTTAGACTTCCTGCTTAACTACTCCGGGTCGGCGGGATACGTGGATGTCTGCAATGTCCGGTTCGAGGAGATGACGTCCGGGTCGCTGATCGTCGATGGTTCGATCACGTCGTCAAAGATCAGCGCTGGCGCCATCACCGGCAACATGATTACGGCGGGCGTCCTGACCGCTGGCGTCATCTACTTCACCGACGGTTTCTGCCTCAACACGCTCGAACCGAAAGAGGCCGGCGCGAACGTCACCAGCGCGCACGTTCTGACCTCGATTGCGAACGAAAGCTCGACGGCCACAGCAACAGGCGTGACGCACGTCCTTATCCCCGGCCTGGCTTTCAGTCTGAACACCTCATCGACCGCCGATGTCTACAACTTCTTTGGCAGCATGTCGGGCGCTCAGACGGCGGGAACGGTGGGCACCGACTGTTACGTCTGCATCTACGTGGATGGTGTCTACAACCAAGAGGCGCTCATCACCTACCCCAACCTTGGCGGGACTGTCTCGAACTTCTTCGTGATGATCCTGACCGGCCTTTCAGCGGGCGCGCACACGATCCAGTTCTACATGCAACCTTCACTCTCGACTGCGACCTTCCAGTTCTACCCAGGCTCATCCATCATCTGCCAGCGCATTTTCTAAGGAGCAACCATGGCTGTCACCTTCACGCTCTCCACGCCCTTGACCTTCGGCACACTCGCCAACCAGGTCAGCATCTCATCGCTGCAACTGACCAATATCAACATCGCGACGACTCCGGACCTTGCGCCGCTCGGGACCGGCACGCTCACGCTCACTCTCACCGACCCGGCAAGCGGCGCGCAAGAGACCGTCATCTACCGTGACGCCTCGGTGCTGGATCTGTGGAAGATCATCGGCGACGACATCTCGAAGGCTGTCTTCGCCAAGCTCATCGCCGACGCAAAGCTGCCCGCTGGAGTTTTGGCGTAATTTAGCCATTTCGCGGCCTTTGGGGGCCGAAAAACCACCAATTTCTGACCGAGAATGAAGGCAAAGGCCTCAGGAGCGTAAGGCGTGAACGCTGAAACAACCGCATGGATCGTGGCCCTAACCGGCGTCGTCGGCATCTTGTCCGGCCTCATCGGACAGGCGCTCTACTGGGGAATCTTCAAAGGGTCTATCGAAGCGCGGACCCTGGCAACGGAAAGCAACGTCACCGAACTGAAGACAAGCCGCTCGCAGATGTGGACCGAGATCAACGCCCACGGCGAACGCTTGACGGCCATCGAAACCGCTTGCCACCTCAACCATGCGCAGACAGTGAAGTAAGGAGCGACATGCAACTGCTTTCCCCACACCTCAGCCTCGAAGAGTTGACCTTTAGCTCGACGGCGGTCGCCCATGGCATCGACAACACCGCGTCTCCGGAGATCGTCGAGCACCTGGCCGCGCTGGCTGCCAGCCTTGAGAAGGTGAGAGCGATCCTCGGCTCTCCGCTTCACATCGATTCAGGCTATCGCTGCCCTGACCTCAACCGCATCGTGCGCGGCGTCCCTGACTCGGCACACGTCACCGGCTACGCGGCTGACTTCGTCTGCCCGCAGTTCGGCTCACCGCTGGACATCGTCAAGAAGATCGTCTCCTACCCGATGATCCAGTTCGACCAGGTGATTCAAGAGGGAGCCTGGGTCCATTTCTCTGTTGCCCCGGCAATGCGGCAACAGGTTCTGACCGCTCACTTCGTGGACGGCGTAGCGCGTTATCAGGAAGGGGTCTCAGCATGACCTGGCCACAGCCCTTTTGGGCCGTTCTACTCGCAATCTTGGGGGTGATCCTTGCTCTTGCAGTTCTTTTCCACCCTGACCCGATCTCTATCGGGACCGCGGTCCTCGCAGTCTCCAGCAACCTCGTCAGTGGCGCCCTCGGTGCCTTCGCCGGTCACAACAGCAAAGGCGCCGATTCAGGCCGATTTCCCGACTCAACCCAGTAACCCGGCCACAAAGGAGGCCGCAAACATGATTACGTTCAAATCCGTAGGTCATTTCTTCGCAACCGTCTTCCAGAAGGTTGTTGCCGACGTCCCCAAGGTCGAAGCATCCGCATCCACCGTCGAGGCTGTCACCGCCGCAATCCCAACCTACGGCCCTCTGGCTGTGCCGGTTGAGAAGGCGGGCTACGCGATCCTCGGCGAGATTGCATCGGTGCTCACGGCGGGCGGCACTGCCGCTGAGGCCAAGCTGGCCGATGCCGGTCTCGACGTGAACGTGATTGCCACTGTCAAGGCGCTGCTGGCCAGCATCCCACAGTTCGTCACGCTGGCGAAGACGCTCTAAAATGACCCGTCTCCTCCAAGTCGCACACTTCGCCCTGATCCTGGCCGTCATTGCGTTCCTCGCTCTGACGGCCTGGGGCGCTTATGGGCTGAATCAGCACACCATCACCCTCATCGACGACGCCGATTATGCGCTGAAGCACCCCGTCGATGCACAGACCAGCGCTTCTATGCGTGGAACTCTGGCATCAGTCCAGGCCTTCGTTCAGGACGCTGCAGACGAGATGCACTCGATAGCTCACCCATCCAAAGGCCAGAAGATTCTCAACGACGCGGCCAAGTTCGTACCGCACATTTTCTAAGGAGTCACCATGAAGCGCACGGCGCTATTCCTGATAATCGCGGCCCTTGCGGCGCTCATGTTTTCACCGACAGTCACCGCGCAGGTTCCCTCCGGTTGCGTCCAAGTCTTCGCCGCGGGAATCAAGAATTCAGCCGGTGTGCTTGAGGCCAGTGGAACCATCAGCTTTGCCCCTGTCAGCGCGGCCGGGGTGCCCATCAGCTTCCTGAGTGCTTGCGGAGGCGTACCGGGCCAGACGTCGGACGTGCCGATTACCGTGCCGATCAAGACCGGCGCGTTCACCATCAATCTTCCCGATGTAAGCCTGACCAATCCGCCGAACATCTGCTTTTCCGTGGTAGCCAAGGAAACCGGCACCGGAGATCGCCTTCTCGCACCCGGCGGCTATACCTGCTTGCAGCCTCACGGAACGCCCCAGGGTAGCTCGGACTGGTGTCAGATCGATTCGACGACAGGTGCGCCCAGGTGCAACTTCGACGCCTACGTTCCAACCTTCAGCGCGCCCACCGCGCTCTATGGGCCTCCCGATCTGATGACCATGTGGAACATGCTGGTTGTCACCAACGGCCCTGTGTCAAGTTCGACGGCCGTTGACTCTGCCGTGGTCACCTTCAACGCCGCCGGCGCACCGATGAGCGCGTTCACCTTGCCGCTCTACACCCCCGCCGGGCCGTCGAACAACTGCGGTAATGACGGTGTCTTGCCCCTCTGCTACGCGGTGGCCGACGGCATCACGACGCGCACGGTCAACGTCACCGGCCTCGTGGCTGGCAACTACTTCTCGATCCTCATCAACCCGCTGGCGCTGGCTGGCGCGGTCACTCCGACGGCTCAGACGGTGACCTTTGGAAGTGGCTGCAACTGGCAGTTCGCGCCTGGGCAGATCGTCATGTCGGGAAACACGCTGACCATTCCAAGCTGGGCTCAGGGAACCTACCTGGCAATATTCCAGTACGACGGTGCGAACTGCATCGGGGCAATAGGCAACTGAACGGGGGCGCACCATGGACCAAGTGATGAAGCTGAAGATCTGCGAGGCTTGCGGCTGTATCTGGTGCCGTCCAGAAGGTAATTCGGGCGCGTATTGTGCACCCTGCGAACTTAAGCTGGCCAGCTTTCCCACACCGGAGAGCCGGGTTCGGCGCGGGCGGCGTCCATCGCACCGGGGGGGGCAACTCATCCAGGTATACGCGGTTGCCGATGAAACCGGGGGTGCACAGTGACGAGCAAAAACTACGTCAAATGGAGCGACCGGAAGACGATCAAGCGGGAAGCCCCTCGGGTTGTCAAGCCAAAGCCCAAGCCGCTGCCTGAATTCTCCACGACAGAGACCTACTTCTTTCGCCAGCACACGCACGGCTTGCTGAGGCGCTACCTCTACTGCTCCATGCAGACGGCGCGCGTCGGCTCAGGCCTCAGTGACCCGGTTGGCCGTGGCTGGGTCTCAAGCAAGCCGATCCGCACGTTCGAGGATGCCATCATCTTCGTCTACGACATGGAAAAGTGCATCAAGGCTCTGCCTTCGCTGGACCGGGACATGCTGGAGAGGATCGTCCTTCAGGAGTACACGCACTCGGAGGCGGCGCAGTTGCTCGGGATGAGCGTCCGCACGATCGCGTACAAGTTCCCGGCGGCTATGGACCGCCTAACGGCAAAGCTGATTGAGTCGGGGATGTTGATTCTACCGGGTGAACTGGCAGCCTGAAGCGGCAGGGGGGGGGATGAGGGGCGGGGCTTAGGCCTCGCCCTTTGCTTGCTCAATGCGGTGGATGCCTACCCCGCCACAGGCACCGCACTTCATTCCATCGAGCGTCCCTTTACCGTGGCACATCTCGCATCGAATCACGCGGGGCGGGTTCTCTAGCAGTTTCCGAAGATCCTCTGAAATAGCCTTCATGCCTTCTTCGCCTTCCCGCGAATTGGTTTCTTGGGGCACACCGGCCAGTGCTTCCGAACCTCAGCCGCCCCGAATATCTTCCCGCAGTGCTTGCAGGGCGTCGGGGTCTTTGGCTTGTGTCCCAGCTTCTGACGACGCCGCCCGGCCTCCGCGATGATTGCCGCGTCTGGAACCTCGCTAAAATCCCACACGAACTCCTCTTTCTTCTTGCCCACGTCCAGCCTCCAAGTGCGCACCTTGCGACTTTTCAGCATACCGCAGGGCGGCAATCACTTGTAGATGACGCCAGAGACAGGAGCCTGGCAGCCAGTCGAGAGGTATACGTTCGGCGCCACACAGACGGGCAGAAAGAGGTTGTGAATCGCGCTCGGGGCTGTGATGGCCACGTCTGCCGAGGTCACGAAATAGGCCAGCTTGCGGTGATGGTGGGCGACCAGCTTCCGGGCAATCCAGTATTGCGCGAATACCATGCCACCTGAGTAGAGGGCCATCATCGGCGGATGGTTGGCGATGAAGCCGGGGAGCACTCGCTCTTTGTTGCCCGCCTGCTCTGCCCAGTGCGTCGAGTAGACATCCAAGCCCCGCACGGCGGCGTCGGTGGCCAGCAGGGACCATTCCAGGCGGTCAAGATGTGGCTTGGGCGCATCCGGCAGGGCCTGACCGGATAGGGACGCGGCGCAAAGGATCAGCGCGCACAGAATGAGGGTTTTCACATTGCCTCCATGATAGCCGCGACCACCGCCGCAAGCAGCGTGAGGCCGGCGAACCAGTTGAACCAGTTGAGACGCCGGCGGCTCTTGTTGGCAGAGGGGCCGAGGACGTTGGCGAGTGGGTATTCGTGGCCCTGGTTGTATTCCTCCAGGGTGAGTCCGACAGGATCTGCGCGGCGCTGGTGGACTGCGTTCTGAAGGTTCAAAGCACCCTCCATACGAGCAAGCCGAGGCACACGGCAGCGGCCAGCGCGGCGTAGATGTAGGGGCAGTTGCGGATTCCACGGAAGCAACCGAGACCGTCGTCGATCATGCGTTCACCTGGTGGTTCGGGTTGACGTTGTGAGTGGGCAGCACAGAAAAGAAGTGAACGCCGTCCAGGCCGTTCGTAGAGCTCTGGCTGCGCGGATAGAGGGCGCGGCTGCAAACCGGGCAGTTGACCATCAGTCGGCCGTCGCTGTCGTCGATGGAGTCGAAGTCTGTAACCTCGACCGTCAGGCATGAGCCGGTGCAGGGGTTAAGTGCTTTGCCTCTGGGCATCAGCGGGCCTCCTTTGTCTCGGAGCGAAGGCGGTAGATCGTCAAGTCGCGGAGGCGGGATTTCCGCTGGCGCTTGCCGTCAGGGTGGCGCTTCCCGATTCCCTTGAGCGCTTGCTGGATTGCCCACACGAGCACGGCGCAAGTGTCGGGGTTGCGGCCAAACTGTCTGCGCATCTCGTAACGATTCATCACAGCACCCCCAGTCCGGCGCGCAGATCGTCGAGCAGGTCAACCGCCGCGAAGTCCTCTACCGGCGCGTCAGGCTCGATGTGGTGATAGAGATGGTCCGAGGCGCGGCGCAGGACCATACCGACGGCCTCCCTCTCGTGTTCGGTGCCCGCGTATTTCTCCAGCACTTCCACGCTGTACGGCTGGCCGATGTCGATTGTGACGTTCATGCCCCTTCTTTCTTTTCCGCCGCCCTGCCCGGTTACTTGACCGACTTATTGGCACTGCGCACAGCCGGGCGTCTCGTCCTTGCGAACCCACGCTTGAATCTGCGGAGCGGCGGAACTTGGTACTCCCCGACATTAGCACATAGGTCCTATGTGTCAACTGTGGATACAGCGATGAACATCGACCCGTGACGGCTGTCACAGTCGCGTAGATTTAGATGGGAGAGAGAAGCTGAGGCCCCGGCTCAACCTCGGGGCTGTTTTTGCTTTAGGTCTTTCTTTAGCTGGCGCTCAGCGATAGATCGATCTTGTTCTTCACGCATCCATTCCCAAAGGCGCGTCCGAATCAGGTTGCTGCGGTCAATCCCGGTTTCCTCGACCATGCGCTCTAGAAACTGGTCAATCCTTGGCGTCACGGTGAGCATAATCCTTTTGGGCGGCATGATCGCACCCTATACCATTCAGCGAGTGCGTTAGAAGTGCGCTAAACACATGTCACGATAACCTTTTAAGTGCATCGGTGAGGGGAGTCACGCTTCTTCGGCCCGGTGGCCCCTATAGTGAAGTAATCTTTCCAGACAGTTCACATCCCCATGGGCCACCTTCAAAGAAATCTCTTTTATTTTCCGGGGAAGTATTGACAATTCAGACCAATGTGCTAGAGTCACCAATGAAGCGCGCTTTCAATGGGCTAAGGAGCGTAGTGATGGCCCAGACGAGAGTGAATTTTGCAGACTTCACAGAATCCTGGGGTCCGAAGGTTCTACCGATGTGGAAACCTTCCGCCTCCGTAACCGCAAGGCAGCATATCCGCCGGTTCCTGATTCCGGCGTTTGGACAGATGAGACTACAAGACATCAACCCGGAAGCGGTACAAGGCATGATCGCCGGAATGGTCCGTCTTGGGGCCTCAAGGGCCTATGTGTTGAACGTACTTGGGACACTGAATTCGATCCTCACCAGCGCGGTCCAATGGGGCCATAAAGCCCAGAGGCTGGACCGAACCCGGCTGGTGATTCCAGTAGAAGGCGAGAAGCAGCGGGGCAGGACGTTCACCCCCGACCAGGCGCAACAGATCCTCGAAGCGGCCCAAGAGCCTGAGCGCTCGATGTGGGTCACGGCAGTGATGACCGGCCTCCGAAGCGGAGAGCTCGCCGGTCTGCAATGGGAGGACATCGACTTGGAGGGCGCGTACCTTGAGGTTCGCCGCTCTTGCTATCGTGGCCAGATGAACGCGGTCAAAAGCAGGGCTGGTAATCGGGTGGTTCCCCTTCCCGATCCTCTGCTCGACATCCTCCGGGCGCATCAGGAACGCTCGGGCAACTCAACCGGCCTGGTCTTCAGGGGCAAGCATGGAGGACCGGTCGATATGAACTCGTGGCGCGAAAGACGGCTGGCGCCACTGCTGAAACGGCTAGGAATTCCGCGTGGAGGGCTTCACGCTTTCCGCCATGCGCTGGCATCGGTCCTAGTCTCGGACGGAGCGAATCCGAAGGTCGCACAAAAGCAGCTTGGGCACAGTGACATCAGGACAACGCTTGATTTATACTCACACATCATCGGCGACGAACAACGTAAAGCAGTTTCTAGGGCAGCCGAAAGCTTTATGCCCACGCTTTTAACAGGGACCGGAAGAGTGAACTGACTTGATTGCGTTAGGGGTTCGCACCCATACAACATGGCTTTTACCCTCATGTTGTATGGTTGCCCCACCCTCGCCGCGTTCTTGTTTTTGCAGCCAGGGTGGGATACCACGAACCCAATAGCCCCGGCTTTGAAAGCCCGCGGCCGGTAGCCCGGAGTTTAAACCCCTGCACACCCCCATCCATAAGTTTTAGAAATCCAACCCGCGCGGCGCAAGCCGCTCCTGCTCCTGCTCGATCGACAACCCCGCCAACTCCCGCAGCAGTCGCACCGTCTGCGCGGAAACCGTCACCACCTGCCAATCAGCCGGACGATGTACTCGGGGTCGTCCTCCCGGTTTGGATTGTTCACAATTACCGACCGCTTGTCGGTGCTCACGCGGTACTGGTCCACCACCCGCTCCAGCGCGCTCCGGTTCCCCCGCGGTACTCACACACGTCCGCCGGAATTCCGCTCAAGGTCAGAAATTCGTTGTATTTGAGTTGCGCCTTGTCTTTCGAAAGCGCCATCTTCTCTACGAGCCAGTCGAGCGTGCCGGTCTCGGTGCGCTCCAGCGGATACTCCGCCTGCTTTTCATAGTCGATGAGCAGCTTCATCAGCGCCGTTCCGTGATAGATTCCCGCCGGTTTGTGCTGTCTTCGCCAACTGGTTGCTAGTGTAGTGCGTCACACGGATATCTGACTCTTCTCGTCTGCGCACAGGACCAACGCATGTTCCGGCGGATTCAGATACAAGCCAATGATGGCTTCCAGTTTGCCGGCAAACTGCGGATCACGGCTGATCTTGAACGTCTCGACCAAGTGCGGCTTGAGTCCATGTGCGTGCCAGATACGGCGCACGCTTGCCTCGCGAAGTTGGCGTGGTCACGCCTGACCATCATGCAGGTGGGGTTGCTGATTGCCAAGACAAAGCTACTGGACCGGCTGCGCGGCCACATCAATGACAGGCAACAGAAGGCGTTTTTGCGGATCTTCCGGGAAGGCCCCGATGGGTTCAAGGGCGGAATGAGCGCGGGCAACTACGGCACGATCACCGGCGCCTCACACGACTGGCCGGAATTTTGGCGAGCTACTGCACCATCATCAGGGTTCCACCCAGAAGGCCAGCGTTGACCTCATTTGCTCGCGGTTCGCGACTACAGGAAAATTCTCAGCTATGCCCTGATGCGCCTGCCCGGAGTTGAAGGAACCCTCTTCATATTGCTGTAGTTCAGTAAAGCTTGGGAAATAGTGCTGGAAGACATCGCCGCCTTCATCGATCAAAAGAACGGCCTTGGCGCCAAGGTCGACCAGCAGCTTGGCGCAGTCGAAGATGGTGTAACCTTGGTCATTGTTAAAACCATGTCCCCAAGCCAAAAGAAACAGGTCTCCATACGGTTCATTGTCAGTCCGGGGACTCTCCTTTTCCAACAATTTGCCAATGCCAACCAAAGTGCAAGGATAAAGCGCCTTCAGAAAGAAAACGATCAGCCTGGGTTTGGCGGGATCAATTCTATCCCACGCAAAATCGCCTCGGTCGATAACTTCATCGCGGTTTCTCTTCAATGTGTAACCCCAGTGGATCATGCACACTGTAATCCAGTCCCAAGGCGTGCCAAGCTGCGAGAGTTCGATCTCAACGGGGTGCTCGCAGGCGGCTTGGAGCAAGGAATCGGTGGGCAGGAGAACCCGCTCGCCCAGCCACACGTCATGTGTAGCTGGAACGCCGAACATGTAGCGCGGATGTTCTCGAAAGGCCTCCGGGCATGTTTCGGATCGGAACAGATCGCCAAGACCAGCATTGCTGGCGTCGTCATGCGCCTTGGCCCAAGCTGTGTCAACTTCAGCGACTTCATTGCCAGACGGTTTCTTGAAATCAAAATTCAGGTTTGGCAAGTTGAGCAAATGGCGGACATCCGAGAATTCAGGGGCGACTGATCTCGGTTCGACGACATGCCCATCCCAGGCAAGCCGTTGTCCGTAAACCGCATATCTCACAATCTCGTCAATGTCCAGCGGTTCCTGACCCGTGACGAGGCGCAGTTGGCTCGTCTTGCCATACTGGTTGATCCGGACGCGTCCTATGGAGAGGGTCGGGGTATTGGCCCCGGCGGAGAAGACTTTTCCGCAAGAGGAATAACGCCTCAATTCGTTCGCACTTCCTGCTGGCATTTGCGCATCCCAAGAGATCAGGCACGAATACTCACGATCGTCAACGGGTTCGCCGGGCACATGAATCAGTCTGTCCCTATTCTCGGGGGGATCATCCTTGGGGAGAAAGCATATGTTCCAGTAATTCATTGACACGTCGCCACATCCCTGGAGAACGATATGCTTAAATATGGAGTGTCTCGCGCGTTTACTCATGTTCATGATGGCCGCTTCGCAATGGGTCCCGGATTTGAGGTCACAGTGAAGCAATGTAGCGGCTCGCTTGAAGTCCGATAACGCATCTCCAGGCGATGCTTTTCCGCTTGCATTTGCAGCGGACTTTTCCAATAAATCATCTTTTATTTTCTTGTGAAGTTTCGAATCGTTTAGCGCGGCTTCGAGATTTTGGCGGAAATAAATTTGATTCAGATAATTGTTGCGCCTGCTCGAGTTGAAAAATATTGTCGTCAGTCTCTGCGCGGCTTGCCGCAGATCTTGACCAGCAAACAACGGCTGATCGACATCAAGCAACGGATGGATGTCAGTAAACAGCGACTGGCCGAGTTCCCCGAAGTTCATCTCATCGAAACGCATGCCGTTTGCGTTGTCTGTGTCGAGCAGGAGGTAGAGCCTGAGCGCGTCCAGATACGCCCGTGCGATGAAATGGGACGCCTGCAGGTGGTCGATATAGTCGCATCCAATCCTCTGCTCATCGGGTATGACGGAGATGATGTTTCCGAGTTCGGGGATCAGCATCGATGGAGGGTATTGGCCCGTTCGCCGCAGCATGGGCCATGTCGCGCCTTTGGTCCGTTCGGTCATTTGAAGATCCGAGCCAATCTGTCCCCTCAGTACAATAATGCTTTTGTGCAGCACTGAATCTTGTCCAAGCCGATCCGCGCGGAGTTCCAGAAACCCGCGCAGGTGATGGGGATTGCGGCTATATTGAAGAAGACTAAGTCCCCGAACGCAATCCATGGTCACTTGTCACCCCCGATGAGGTTTCTCCACTGGCCCGCTCGCAACAGGCGGGTGGAGGATCCAGAGGCCTGAGCACGCACCACATCGGCCTTGAACTGGACGCGCCTTGCGCGCAGATGAAAGTTGAGTTCTGTGTTTACCGTTTGCACAAACAAATCGCTTGCCTTGCATTCCGCGCTGCCGAAATGGACGCCGCCATAGCCCCCCAAAACAATGGTTAACTTCTTTTTGGGGCCGGTTAACTTCTCTTTTGGGCTGGTTAACTTTTCTTCTGGGTCCAGTTCAACGAACGGTGACAAGTCAAACTCAGCATACAATGCGGCAAGCAAGTCACCGTAGTCCCTCCCAATCTCGACGATGAAATGCTCAACGTCATTGCCCTCACGGCACTCCCTGGATATCCAGTTAAAGACCTCCTCTGTCGCGACGTTTAGGTGCAGGCGGTATTTATCTATCAAGTCTTTAAACTTGGTTGCTCGCTCATTGACTAACACGGTGGTGGTTTCGTGCCAGCATTTTTTCAACTCATCCAACCAGAGCTTAGCCGCCTGTGCCTGCTGAACTGCCTTTGCCGACAGAGTTGTCTGCTCCTCAAGAAACGTTTTGCCGATCTCCTCGGAAAGAAAGCGAAAGACCACCGCGGTGGTGGAAAGCAGATCGCACAGGCGAATGGCTCTCCTGTGCGGCTTATGGTCGGAAGAAAGACCGATGTCTTCGGGGGATGTTTTCTGTATGAACCAATCGCGCGTGAGCGGATCGAACCATAACCACTGATCGATGCAGTTAATGTGCAAATCTCCACCGTCGCGATTCCTGTCCCCAAAAGCAACCGATTCGTCTCCCTTCCCAGCCACGGCCATGCAAATCTCCGATGAGAAGTTCAGAAGCAGCCCAGGTTTAGTATTCCCATTCTCATCCTGTAGCCTTCCGCCAAATTCCTTCCGTTCGGCGGCGATATCCGCAGCCGCGAGGGACATGATCAGGCAAGACTCCCAATTAATATTCTGGATGCCACCGACCAAATCCTTCAGTGTTGTCTTTTCACAGCCCAGCACATGCGCCTCCATCCGCGAGTTGTGATCCCAGGTCGTATCGACGCATCGGACTTGATTCCGGGCTGTTCCGGCTTGCTCCCAGATAGGACCCGGCCAGGAGAGCGTCATCAGGGATATGTTTCCGGAGTTCATATGCAACATCTTGGATCGGAACTTTTCAAGTTCTTCCCGGAATACTCTGAGGCGGCTCTCCCACGAAAAATTCAACGGCAAATTCTCTTTTTCATGCAGCTTGTTGTACCAAAGGAATGTCTCCTCCTCAGCAGGGTTGGGGTAGGCATAAAATACGAAATGTACGTGCGTTCCTCCAATCTTTATCGCCATCTGGGAAGTAACTGGAGACGAGATGGAGCATATGACGGCACAGGCAGAAGTGTGGTGCTTGACGCTTTTTATCGTAAACTCATCTTTGCTATCTCTGAGATACGCCGCATGAGCTGAAGCAATTGTCATCTCGCGCGGAATTCCGCCTTCTGGCCTGACAGAAATTATGATGCTTCCTTCCGTGCAGATGACACTGTGTCCGTGTGTGGGGTCCCGTGGGCACCGGAAGGAATGGCCAGCCTCCAGTAGATCCTGATGGAGAATTCTCATCGGAACCAGCACGCCGGCATTTTCATTGCGCGGCGTGCAGATGAGCCGTTTTTGTTTTTCCGAATCCAGGAAGCTCTCGTCGGAGAGGGCTACCGCCGCCTCATCGTAGTGCATGGGACGCGGTTCGGCTTCGTACTCCCGGCCGTGGTCAAAGATCCTAAATGTATTGTCAGACTGGTTGCTGGCCTCCGCCAGGTAGCAACCCGGCCCGGCAGCGTGAATCATTCCAGGTTCGACGCGCACCACCTGTCCAGCCTTGAGCGTATCAACGTTATTGAGGTACCCCAGCAGGACCTGATTGAAATCAGACTTTTTTTCTGCGCGGCCTGTACTGAGGACCTCGCGCAGGGCGCGCAGAGCCAGAATGAACAGGACTCCAGCCAGTGCACTTTCCGTTTGGGGAAAATTCGCGTTCTTGCGCAGATCGAGAATCTTCTGGCCGGAGAGGCTATTTCTGATCTTTCCCGCGATGGAATCGTGGAGAGAATTAACGAACTCATCCATGCCCTTGGATAATAGTGATCCGGCAAAAATCCTGATATTAATTTCATTTTGCCTGAGGGTGTCTTCAAATGGATCAATTTGGCTTGACGCGTTCTTCCGACCGAAAGTCTCGAATACCCTGTCTGCGTTCAAGCCGAGGTAGAAGACACTGGGTTCGGACGCATGAATAACATAGAAGTTCTCTTCTTTGCCGGCGTTATCCTGCAACGCCCGGCCGGCGTCGCTGAGAACTCGACATACACGCTCACATGGATGGATCTGAATTGAGAGATTGCCATGACAATCCAACAGCTTGCTCATGACGTTCATCTTTTCCGTAAGCTCTGGGACTACATCAGAGAGTGGAACACTTTCGAGCGTATTCCGTTCCACATGCGACATGCCAAGCGGATAAGCACTGGATTCCCATGTCTCCGAGACCTGAATGTCTGATTGTGGAAGTTTCTTCAGAAATCTCAATAAGTCATTGCCCCACGGATCATGCTGCTCATTGGGCACAAGGGCCAGTGGAGCGTGAGGCGGGAACACGGGCGACGCCGATCCTGCTCCAAAGCGTGGAAGGCCGAGGTAGAGTTCTCGCAGTTCTGTGTAGCTCTTCTGATATAGATCGCTCTCTCTTTTCACGGCAAAAAAACGCCGCCGCTGATTGGGAGGCGAGATGACAACTCCCGAACATTTCACATTTTTTGCCCAGGTAATCTGGTCCAGGTCACGCTCTAGCTGAACGCTCCAGCGCAATTCGTCGTCACGATTGCTGCTGGGAGTTCTCAGCGGACGCCGGCGCCGCGCATACCAGGGCAATTTGTTCAGGTCATCCCAGTGCTTGCGAATGGACTCCGCGTCGATGAGTACAGAGCCTGTGCTCATGTACAGGCCTGAAGCATGGATATCGCTAACAACCCTGTTTCGGTCGCCTTGCCACCCGCGGCCTTCTTGCTCTTCTCCGCAATATACAGGCTTGATGAGCGCCATTTGGCGCTCGCTTCTTTCAACCCAGTAGCTGCCTGCTCCCATGCCGTTCTTGCTGTCATCGTGCGGCACGAGTTCAAAGACGGCATCAGCCTTGGTTTCCGCCAAGTGGCTTCGGAGCACAGCAACTTCCGGGGTGACGTTAATCCCCAAATTGGTAAGATTGGTGTAGTAAAACAATCCTTTCATCCGGTCATCGTTCTTAATGCACCACAAAAGGTCGAAATGGCCTGCGGGATTGTACTGGAACCCATCATCATTCTGGCGAAAGCAGCGAAGCCCTCCTGTTTTCGGTTTCTCAAACCGTGGAACAACCCGGTTGCGTAAGATGCGGTATTCCGCGCCGTCCAAAGGGGACTTGAACTCGCGCCAGATTCGCGCCAGTTCCTCCCTGACGAGTGACTCTGTCGCAGGTGAAACCAGGACGTAGACGAGATTGCTGAAAACACCGCTGCGGTCCTGTTTCTGCGCAATATACTGGCGCAGCTTGGACTCGAGCACGCTGACATCTTGTCCCCCGAGCACGATGCGACGGTCGGGGTTGATCTTGCCGTGCCACCTCGTAGGGGGAGCTCCACAGCCAATGACAAGCGATACTGGAATGGACTCGCCGATGCCTTGCTGGAGCGGTTCATCGGGCGGAGCGGCGGCAGCCGGAATCTTGGGACAACTGTCAAAGCTCAGGAAGTTCTGCCTGTTCCATTGGTCGCACGCGTCAACTTCTTCACTGGAAGGCAGGTCGGGGGGGGAGAACCCGCCGTAGATGCTGCGGCGGCAGACTTCCTGCGCGAATTCCTTGCCAGCCGCAATGAATTCGCTCGTGTACTGGCAAGCGTCGCCTGGCCTGCAAGCGCCGCCGGAGCTGTTCCCTTTTCCGCAGTCGGGGTGCAGGACTCGCTCCACAGTGCCTGCTGAAAGTGAAAACCTATACCACCACGCGCCGCGCGCACAGGAGAGCGGGGCCAGAATGGATGCATCGGAGAGCTGTTTGATGCGCCGCTGGAGCATGGGTGCCATCAACTCGTGGCTCTGCGGATACCAATCGTAAATCCGGCTCATCAGAGTCTGGTATGCGGACACGACTGGAAGCCCAAGAGGAGGCGCGCTGCCCGGCAAAGCCCGATCCAGGCCGACGACCAAATGGCTATCCAGCAAGCGAAAATGCGCGTAGAGTTCCGGCGAGCTTCTCCCCACCGAGTAGGCCATCGATAAGGTGGTGCGCGGAGCGAAATGCTCGATATGATCGACATCGAAAATTACGGGACGCAGCCGGGATATCGGAAGCTCACTGTTGGGGAACATATCAAGCACATGTTCCCAAATCCAGTCCGACGTCCAGACGGCCAGGCTGGCTTCCGGTGGCGCCTTCTGTAGCCAAGCCGCTGCATAATCGCCGAAGCCGGCGATATGCGAATGCGCCCATGACAACAGGACGACGTTGTTCGGAAAACGCCGGGCCAGGCTTACGTCCACCCCTGCTGGTGTACCAACCAGGAATGCCCGTCCAGATAGCCAGATCACACCCGACGCTTGCTTGACGGGGTATGCGAACAGGTGTTGTTCCTCGTCCTGTCGCCAAATCTCCTCATACGTGACAGGATCGAAAACAGGAAGATGGGAAGGGCGGCGCTGTTCGGCACTGGAACTTCTGACTTCCTTATCGGACGCCCCATCTTTCGCAGCGGACGCCTTGCATTCCATCGCAAGAAGAGTTCTGGATGGAGACGGGCCTATCCATTCATCCCACACGTTCAAGGGACCGCTCATCGGAGATATTCTCCTCTCCAAGGACCGAATGGTTCAAACAGGACGAGTCTGGAATGATATAGGCACGAAGTCAACTCAGATTCATCCAAGTCACGCGCCGAATAGCACAACCAACGTACTACTGTTTCCAAGCGCTTGCAAGAGGAAAAACATGGTCATAAATTCAGAGCACCTCACTTGGAACTTCATTTTCGGGATGTGGTGGAGCCGCGTGGCGTTGTGCTTGTTCGGATGGAAGTGACAGCCTTTCAACTATCTGTCCGGGAATTAGCCGATTTCAACCTCTATCCGTTCAACAACGCCTTGTTCAGTGGTATATTGAACGCGCTACGCGGAAACTCCAACTATGGAGGCTGAAATTAGGGCTGGACGGGCATAATCGGTGCCGCGCCGCTCGTTCTTTGCCTCTTACCTCCATCTGAGGTCTCGGTATGAACAGACAGGAAGAATCGGTCAGGCTTGTGGTAAGCGTGGGGGGATCGAAATGCGCGTTCGCCGTGGTTGGGGCGACCTCGCGTGCCGTATTGGCCCGCAGCGGGCGAGTCGAATGGACCGGCCTGGGTATCGACACTCTTGAACGCTTCATGGCCATGCTGGCCGGCGAGTTTCAGAAGTTGCTGGTGGAAGCTGGAATCGATTGCACTCGCATTGAGGCCGTGGGCGTGGCTTGGCCGGGCCCGCAGGTGGATGGACTTTTTCAGGCGACATTCATTCCGGGTTGTCAGACGCCTCAGCCGGTAGCGCATCTTCTTCAGAGAGCGTTAGCCAGAACGCTCTCAACTCGATTCGAGTCTGTCTCCGTCAGCGTGATGCTGGACGCGGTGGCCCGTGTGGCGGGAGAAACCACACCGGGAGGCGCACTCGATTTCTCGCTGGCAACCGGTAGTGCCGCCGGCATGCTCGTCAACATAGCGACGGGCATTGCCGGGGGGATAGTTCGCCAGGGAAGACCTCTGTTCAGTCATCCGGGAATGGGGAACAATTACGGGCAGTTCGGACGTTTTCTTTTCTTGGATACCGGGGCGGGGACTTGGGTCTGGAGGCCGGCGCAGGACGGTTCTGTGCCAGCCCACCCGGCAGGGGAAATACGATGGACTCGTCACTGTGCCGGGCCGGCCTTGGCACGCCGCGCCGCGTATTGGTACTTTGAACGGGGAATCGGGACGCAGCGAGTCGATGAAGGGGTCGAGGAGGCGCTTCGATACTATCGAACCGATCCGACATTTCGTCATGCCGGTTACGAAATGACCTTGCTTCGATGGACGTCGACCGAGGCCGCTCGGCATCCGCAGGGTCCCATGGCGGAGTTTGTCGAACTGGTCTCATTGGAGATAGGGGGAGCGCTCCGCGAGCTCTTGCATGTATTCGCATCGGATCGCATCGGGTGGATTGTTCTTGCCGGAGGCGTGGGGGAAAACTTTGGCCGCGTCCAGGGCCGGAGTGACGATCCTTTTCTCGATCGTGTTGAGAAGGCTCTGGGGCAGGGCTATTGCCGCTTGGCGCGGGCCCGGCTGGGTGTCGATGCTGAGTTCCTCGGCCTGGCATTGAATTCTCCAGAGGTTGTGTCATGACGCACCACGCCGCCGTCAAGTGGGGAATTCTTTCCACTTCGACCGTTGCAGTTGGAAAGGCGATTCCCGCCTTGAAGCGATGCGCCAACGCCGAAGTCCCGCTATAGCCAGCCGCGACATTGGGAAAGCCGAGCGCATCGCCCGTTCGTTGGACATCCGCACGCACACGGAAGTTACGATGCATTGCCACAGGACCAGGAGGCTGGAGCGGTCTACCTGCCTTTGACGAACGGCTTGCATGGCGAGTGGACGGCCGTGCCGCCCGCGCCGGCAAACATGCTCTTGTGAAAAGCCCGCCGCACTTTCACCCGAAGTCGCAGAGGACATGATCGCGGCTTGCATAAGCAACAAAGTTCTGTTCGCGGAAGGCCTCCCGGTTTCTAGTCATCATGGAGTGACCGGTTCCAGTGCGCAGGTCGTGGGTTAGGCTGTGATTCTGGAAAGAAGCACAACTCAGAGCCACAAGCGGAGAGGAACCGGTCATGAAGGAAAATGTACGATTTTTGGGTTTGGATGTCCATGCCGAGACGATAGCGGTTGCGATCGCCGAGCCAGACGGTGAGGTACGCAGCGTTGGAACGATTGCCAACCGTGCGGAGTCGATTCGCAAGATGGTGAAGAAGCTGGGGCCGGTTGAGCATCTGAAGGCCTGCTACGAGGCTGGTCCGACGGGCTATGCGCTTTACTGGCAGTTGGCGGAACTGGGCGTCAAGTGCGATGTGATTGCGCCCACGCTGGTGCCGATGAAAGCTGGCAACCGGGTCAAGACGGATCGGCGCGACGCGGAACGGCTGGCGCGCAGTTTCCGCTCCGGCGATCTGACGGCAGTGTGGATTCCCGATGAGGGCTCCGAGGCGCTGCGCGATCTGGTACGGGCGCGCGAGGCGGCGAAACAAGATCAGTTGCGGGCACGTCACCGGTTGAGCAAGTTTCTGCTGCGCTCGGGCCAGCGGCCGGCAGCGGGCGTGAAGGCGTGGACGCATCTCTACATGGCCTGGGTGCGGCAGTTGCGCTTTCCGCAGGTTGCGCAGGAGTCGACGCGGTTGGACTATTTGCACGAGGTCGAGCACATGGGTGAGCGGGTGGCGCGCCTGGAACAAGCTATCACGGAGGCGGTCAAGGTGGCCTCGCCCGCAGTACAGGAAGTCGTCAAGGGCTTGCAGGCGTTGCGTGGTATCGCGCAGATTTCGGCAGTAACCATCGCGGCGGAGTTGGGTAATATCTCGCGCTTTGAAGGCGCCCGGCAGTTAATGGCCTACAGCGGCACGATTCCCAGCGAGGACTCCAGCGGCAAGCGGATGAAGCGCGGCAGCATCACCAAGACCGGCAACGCGCATCTCAGACGCATCGCCGTCGAAGCGGCCTGGAGTTATCGGCTTCGACCAGGCATCGGGCCGGCGTCGCGCAAACGACAAGAAGGGGTGCCGGAAGAGATCAAGGAGATTGCCTGGAAGGCGCAGGTCCGGCTTACGAAACGATATGCCAGACTGGCGGCGGCGGGCAGGGACCAGCGCAAGATCATTACCGCCGTGGGGCGCGAACTGCTGGGCTTCGTCTGGGCCATCGGAGTCAAGGCGGAGGCGGCAACCAGGCTGAAAATGGCGGCCTGAGGAAAAACAACTGCAACAGCAAAAACTTTTCCAAGAATGAAAAAGCAAAGACAAAAACACAGATGAACAACGCCATCCAAATCGAAGGCAGTGCCAGCCGCAGCCGGAGCAAGCACGAAGGAGAATCCTCGTATGCTCTATGCGACAGGCCCAGCCGGACTCGCGACTCTAGTCAGAGGCAGCTCCCGACGGATCAAGATTATGCGGTTTCGACCCGCGAATATCAGACTGATCAATCGTCGCTCAAAACTGCCCCGACTGCTGCTGGCCCTGCCTTCGGAAATTGGAAAAAGCAACAACAAAGACAACCCCATCGATACGCAGGGATTGACAGGGTCACTCCATATCAGAGCATTTTCGGAATTCGGAAATAGTGTGAACTTCATCGCTGCATCGTGGGCTGTCGCTCCTGATGGTCGCGCCAGCTTCAGGCCATGGATTCGGTCTACATCATTTCCGAAAATGCTATAGGTTCGCAAGCGTTCACCGCGCTTGCTCGAATGGTTATGCAGACTGTGCGCGTCAAGGATACAGACAACCGGGTTATCACGATTTCAAAGTCGAACATCACGCTGGACCGGGGCGGATTTGCGTACACCATCGAACCTGTCCAGCTTGCCAACGGCGTAAGCGCAACGATGGTGAAATGGGGAGCAGCGGTTGATGGGACGGCGCAATCCATCATTGACGATGCTGAGGGGATCGAACGCGAAGGCAAGCCGATGAACAAGGTTGGCGAAGCTGAGACGTTTCTACACGAAGAATTGAAGAACGGTGCAAGAGCCGCATGGGAAATGATCGAACTCGCACGGCAACTTGGAATCGGAGTGAAGACGCTGGAAAGAGCGCGGGAGAAACGCGGTATCGTGACAAGCAAAGCGGGCAAGGATGCCGGATGGATGTGGCACTACCCATTCACGCTGTCTTAGCCACCGCCATTCATAAAAATCTACAACGAGCCTTGCGAGTGGCTTTCGAGACGTACAGCCCCCTGATTTCAGCGGGTCAGCGACGTGTCGCAAGACATACCCTTTTCGAGACGACGCAATTAGGCGTCTTTCGGCTTCGGTGAACGTCCGGGCCACACTTGAGCGGTCCCCATACCCGGACGCTCAGCCCGGACGATGAAATGCTGCGCATTCTCGAAGCGATGGGCATTCTGGCCCTGCTCACCCGCCACACGCCAAAGGATATTGCCGATGAGCGCGAACGCTTTCAGGAAATGCTTGATCTGCATCGGCAAGTTTCGGATGAAGCGCAACAGAAAATGCTCAGCTATGTTCACGAATTGGAGGCGCGTATTTCTGCGCTCCCCGGCGAAGTTGAAGCCGGTCTTGATCCGCAGCAAATTGCAAAACTCCTGGGCGAGAGTCTGCGGCAGCACTTTCTTCAATCGGGCATAACGGCCACGGTTAAAGGTCTGCAAACAACCAACGCGGCCCTGACGACCGCCCAAAAGGAACTCTCCACGGCTTTGCGCACTTTATCGGATTCTCACGGCGGGATCGTCGCTCAAGTTGAGTCTGTCAACAACCGATTGACCTATTCCCTGGAAAGCCGGGCCAAGACGATTGATGCTCTCCTGCATGAACTGAAGGGCGATTTGCTGCGCATCTGGATTCCTCTTGCGTGCGGCGCAACTCTTGTTGTCGGTATGTTCTGCGGAATGGAGATTCAGGGTTGCCGGGATTCGCCTTCCGAGGCAGCCACAGCGCCGACGCCGACCACGGTGCAACCTGCTAGAACGCTGGAACCGGACAAGGGCGGTGGCTCAGACGGTAATTCACAGAAACAGCATCATTTCCAGCACGGCGCTAAGCCCGACGCCGGGCAGGGGCGGTAGAATCCGGAAGTGACGATGACGGGCGGCTATCTGGAAGGAAATGAATGGCTTTGCAGGCAATCAAGCGCTTTCCGATCCGGCTGACCGCGAGGACAAAACACTTGACAACTGGCGGGAATGCCGTCACTATAGTGATGACACACCCGCCAAGCCTCTCCCTGGAAACAGGTGAAGCTCAAATAGGCGGGTTTTTCATTTTCCGATGAAATACGGCAAGCCTCATCTTCCATACGAAGATCAACTCGATTTATTGATCCGTCGCGGCCTTGCTTGTTCCGACAGGGCCGATACGCTGTATTGGCTGAAACGGATTGGCTATTACCGTCTGAGCGCGTATTTCATTCCCTTTAAAGACCCCGCCACCGGCAACTTTCGTCCGGGGACGACCTTTGAGCAAATCATTGATCTCTATCGATTCGATGCCGATCTGCGGCGGCTTGTGCGCGAAGCCCTGGACAGGATTGAGATCAGCGTCCGTGCCGTCATTACTTACGAAATAGGAAATGACCTGGGCGTTTTCGGCTATGCGGACCGCGCCAATTTTGCAGCGACATTCAATCATGCCGACTTCATGAAGATTCTCCGGCGCGAAGAGGGGCGTTCGACCGAGGTTTTTATCGGCCACTATCGGACCAAGTACACATCTGAAACGGAATTGCCCGTGTGGATGGCGACGGAGCTGATCAGCTTCGGTGCGCTCTCGAAGATGTATGAACACATGAGGACCAGCCTGCGGAAGAAGATCGCCCGCGAATTCAATCAGCCGCAGCCAGTCTTTGTGAGCTGGCTCCATGCCCTGACGGCGGTTCGTAACGTCTGCGCGCATCACAGCCGGTTGTGGAATAGAGAACTCGCCGTCAAGCCGGAATTGCCTGTGGCGTGGAAGGCAAGCGGCATTGGGAACGACCGCTTCTACGTGATCGCACTGATCATTCAAACGCTACTCGCTGACATTGGTCCTGATTCCCGATGGGGCGAACGGCTCAAGGCTCTTTTCAACGCTCATCCAACGGTCAATCTTCGTGCGATGCAGTTTCCCGCAGACTGGCAGGCCCTTTCACCTTGGATCTAACCGCTACCCAATAGTCTTCTGCTTTCACGATGCAATGGGTAAGCACGTGGTAAAATCAATTGCTTCAACTGAATTTATTACTTGTTGCACACTCAAGTTCCGAGTGCGCAGGGGCTCACTCCATGGTCAAAGCGCCATGCATTGCGGCAAACCAACCTGCTCACTGGAGGGTCACAGATGCCTTCGATTTCGGTATTCTTCCGCGATCTTGTGCGCGTTGCAGTCCGATCCTGTTCCTTCTTCCCTGCTCGGAACTCCAGATTGCAAATCATCCTCACCCATCTCTTCATGTTGATGGTTTGCGGAGCGTGGGCCTCCAGCGTCGCACAGACCCCCACTGTCACTGCCCTCACCGTTACCTCGGGGGGCAATACGGTGACCACTATCGCTGCAGGCAACACGGTTACGCTCACGGCGATTGTGACACCGCAGGCTGGCAAAATTGCGGCCGGGCAGGTGAACTTCTGCGACGGTTCAGCAAAGTATTGCACCGACATTCATATTGTTGGAGTTGCGCAAATCACCGCTTCCGGATCGGCCTCGATCAAGGTGCATCCCGTGCCGGGGAGTTATAGCTACAAGGCGCAATTTGTGGGAACAAATACCTTTGCCGCAAGCACTTTGGCCGCTTCCCCGCTGAGTGTAACCGGGAAGTATCCGAGCATTACGACGATTGCGTCGAGTGGAGCTGCTGGGAATTACTCGCTTACCGCCACTGTCACAGGCCTGGGAAAGGCAACCGCCGGTCCCACCGGCACAATCAGCTTTGTCGATTCAACGGCAGGAAATGCGGTGTTGGCAACGGCCAGCCTCGGCAGTTCCTCCACCCTGCCCCTTGGATATGTTGCAAGTCCTGTGACCGGCGGAGAGCCGAGCACAATCGTCGCCGGAGACTTCAATCAGGATGGCAATCTCGATCTTGCCGTCGGGCTTTCTCCCTACTCTCCGTCCATCAGTGTCCTACTGGGGGATGGATATGGAAACTTTACCGCAACAGAAGCCAGTCCGATCACGACAACGGGGGTTCCAGTTCTAGTCCAGGATTTCAATAAGGACGGATATCCGGACATCTTGCTCTCAGACGAACTCACTGGACAATTGACCATTTTGCTTGGCAATGGAGATGGCACGTTCAAGGTTGCGCGAGGGAGTCCCTTCTATACCAACTATGGCATCAGTCCAGTAGCCGTGGCGGACTTCAATGGAGACGGAATCCCCGATCTCGCTGTCGGGGGAGGCTATTACCTTATCGTCCTTTTGGGCAACGGAGACGGTTCCTTTACGGCAGTCCCCACGAGCAAGTCGATCGCTGGCGCGGACCTTTTGGGATCGATCGTAGCCGGTGATTTCAACGGAGACGGAATTCCCGATCTGGCCACCACCGATGAATTCACCGGCTCTGTGACTGTATATCTAGGCAACGGGGACGGGACATTCAAGGCGGGCTCCACGGTGTTGACTGAGACATCCGGCGGAGGATCGTTAGTGGTCCTTGCCGCCGCCGATGTCAATACCGACGGCAATCTCGATCTGATTGTGCCCGTATATTCAAATAACGGCAGCAGTGGAGTTGTCGTCTTGCTCGGTAATGGAGACGGGACATTTCATCAGGCCAATGGCAGTCCAATAACCGTAAGCAACTTCGCAAACCGCGCGATGGTGGGAGACTTCAACGGCGATGGGATTCCCGATGTACTTCTAGGAGGGCAGTCGAGTCTGACTGATATTTACCTCTTTCTCGGCAACGGGGATGGAACATTCGCTACGACTTCTACGGGAAACCTATCGTTGCCCTGCTGCTCGCAGACTGTGCTGGGTGACTTCAATGGAGACCGCGTTACGGACGCAGCTTCGTCCGCGTTCTATGACGGCAATGTACAGGTTCTGCTCGGCAACGTCGCTCAGGCATCCGCTACTGCGAATGGCATCAATGCCATCGGGCCAGGGACGGATCAGGTGTTTGCCCAGTTTCCCGGCGACACCAACTTCCTGAGCAGCACGTCGTCATCCATAGCGTTGTGGTCACAAGTGAACACGCCTGTGCTCTCACCGCCTGCCGGCACTTACGCGTACGGTCAGACGGTTACTATAACCGACTCCAGCCCTGACGCGACCATCTATTATTCGCTTTCCCCAAGCACTACCGTCCTGCCCTATTCAGGACCGATCACTCTTCCCACTGGCGGGTCACAGACGATCCAGGCCTACGCCACCGCGCCCGGCTCCCTGCAAAGCGCAACTATCCAGGCCATCTACAACGTGAACCCTGTGCCAGTCATCGGCGGATTGGGCCCAGCATGGGGCTCTGCAGGCGGCGCAGCCTTTACACTCACGGTGAACGGATCAGGATTTCTTGCCGCATCAACCGTCTATTGGGGAACCACCCCTTTGACCACGCAGTTTGTAAGTGGAGCGCAGCTCACTGCGCAGGTCACAGCTTCCGCACTTGCGTCGGCGGGGACAGCATCGGTTACGGTGCAGAATCCTGCCCCAGGGGGCAGCGTGTCCAACCAGTTCCAATTCGCAGTGGTATCCGCTGGCTCGCAAACCCCACCGAGCTTTCAGACTGTCACAGCAACGGTAACTCCAGGAGCCTCGGCCAACTATCCGGTAACCGTGTCCTCCTCAGCGACGAATGTATCGGTCACGTGCCTCAACTTGCCTGTCGGAGCGAGTTGCAGTTATTCGGCCTCGAATTCCACGGTGACCATTGCAACAACATCGGCAACTCCGGCTGGTACCTACCAGATCACGGTTGTCTTTACAGAAACTCTGCTCGGCACAGCAGCCGGGTGGATATTCCTTCCCATTGTCCTCTTGCCAATTGTTTTCGCCCGAAGGAGGCTGGATGCAAAACATCTGTGGCTCGCCCTCTGCCTGGGAGTTGCGATAACAGTCACAACACTCGCGACGGGTTGCGGGGGGTCGAGCGGTTCGAACGGCACGCCTCAAACTCACGAGGTAACAACTGCGGGAGCCGTCTCATTGACAGTACAGTGAGGCGTCATCCTAACCGTGGCACGCAATGGACCGTCCAGCGTGTTATGGAACCCTGGCGTCGGTAAGGCAAATATTTCACAAGCACCCTCCCCGAGCCTTCTCGGATGAGGCTGGCGAACCGACTCTCATAGTTACTTCTCGCTGAAACACATTACTACGATTATTCCGGCAAACGCAGCAGAGTTAAGGGCTCCAAACGGTTATTACAAGCTCTGTTTTGCAACTCGAACTGACACCGGATGATCGTCGATTGTCTTCGATCACAGTTCGATGTTGTTTGAGTTCTGTTCGAAGCAGGTGGTCAGGGAAGCCATTCCTAAGCCGTCAGGCTTAGGGATGGTGTCTATCTTCAAAACGAGCGCAGCGAGAGCGTTTCTCTGCGTGTTTCCTCGAATTGATGCTCGCAGAATCTGGCGGCTTTGGAAGATTACGATGTTGGATTGGCCTTTACTGCATCCTCATGTCCCGCCCGAATGTCGTGAGGATTTGTGGGATGCGCTCTTCGGGTTCATATACCTGATTGTTTATAAGCAGGGTGTAATGACTCCGGCTCTTGCATTCGGATTTCGAACAGGGTTAGCGTTGGGTTATGCTGACTTTGCGGGCCATGACGGGTGGAGCTGGATATGCTCAACGGCATCTGGAACACAGCGACTATTACGATGAAGGCCGTCGTGTGCAAGGTGAATGGCATGGCCAGGGCGCGGAGTTGCTGGGTCTGTGTGGAGAAGTGACGCGGGAGCAATTTGAAGCAGTTCGAGAGGGGGTGCATCCAGAGACTGGAGAATTCCTCCGCCCTCGCCACAGTGCTGACCGCATTGATGCAAATGGAAGCGAACAAAGCAAAGGCAGATCCCTGTACGATCTTACCTTCTCCGCGCCGAAGTCGATTTCGATTCAGGCGCTCGTCGGCGGTGATGAGCGTCTGATTGCCGCCCATGACCGAGCTGTCCGGGAGGCGCTCGCTGAGGCAGAAAACTATGCCGCAGCGCGTGTCCGGCTGAATGGTGCGAACGAGGATCGGGCAACTACCAACTGGATTGTGGCCGCATACCGGCACGACACCAGCCGTGAACTTGATCCGCAACTGCACACCCATGCTGTCACAGCCAATTTGACTTATGACGGCGTGGAGGGGCGCTGGAAGGCATTGCAGGCATCGGGACTGTATGAGCGCCGGGCGTATCTGACTGAGGTTTACCGGAATGCTTTGGCGCGTGAAGTATATGACCTGGGATATGAGATTGAGTCGCGCCGCGATTCCAAGGGCAGAGATCACGGTTTCGAGATTCGCGGAGTCTCGGATCAGTTGCTCGAAAAGTACAGCGTGCGCAGCGCACAGCGAGATGCCGCCATCGAGCGATTCACGGCGGAGCATGGTCGCAAGCCAACCAATAATGAAGTTGCCGTGCTGGTCCGCGAATCCCGCGCAGACAAACTGGCGGAAATCTCCACGGAGAGATTGCGGCAACAGCAGCAGGCAAGGCTGTTGCCTGAAGAACGCCACGCGCTGAAGTATCTGCATGAAGAGGCTGTTGATCGTGCCGGAGTTACTCCGCATGAACTCTTGCAAGCAGCGGAGTCGCTTCAACACGCGAAAGAGCATCTCTTTGAGCGTTGCTCAGTCGTGCGCGAACACGAGTTGATGACCGAGGCTCTGCGGCACGGGCGCGGGAAGCTTGATCGCCGTCAACTGCGCGGTGCTCTGGAGTTGGAACAGTCGCAGGGTTCACTGATCCGAGCCGGGAACAATCTGGCCACGCGAGAAAGCCTTGAACGCGAACAGCGCATGATTGCAGCGGTGGACAGCGGCATTGGGCGCTATGAACGCCTGGGCGGAAAGCGAGAATTCAGCGCATCTGAACGACTGCGAGAGGAACAACTGCGGGCCGTTCATCAGATACTGGACTCGCAGGATTTCGCAGTCAATCTGCGCGGAGCCGCCGGAACCGGCAAGACAGCTACGCTCACGGAAATCGCTCGCGGTTTACGGGAGGCCGGCCATGAGGTTCTGGCGGCTGCGCCAACGCGCGGCGCGGTCGAAGAGTTGCAGAAGGTCGGCTTCCGCGATGCGATGACGATCTCGCGATTACTGGATGACCCAAAGGCGCGGGCCGCGTTGCATGGCAGAGTTTTGGTTGTGGATGAAGCGGGCATGGTCTCTGGCCGTCAGATGGAAGGCTTGCTCAATCTGGCAAAGCACGAAGACGCGCGGATTTTGTTTTCCGGGGACACTCAACAACTTCAGAGCGTCGAGGCATCGGATGCCCTGCGTATTCTGGAACAAGAATCGCGGATGAAGAGTGTGTCACTCACGGCTGTGCAACGGCAGACGCAAGCTCAATATCGGGATGCGATACAGACACTGCGGCATTCGCCGGAGCAGGGATTTGAAAAGCTGGAGCAGCTTGGCGCTGTCCGTGAGGTTCCTTACATGGAGCGTGCGCAGGCGGTGGCATCCGCCTATCGGGCACTCACTTCTGACTCAGGCCGCACGGTTCTTGTGGTTGCCGGGACGCATGACGAGATCGGCAAGATTACC
>Ga0326728_10002627_pt1 | contig 59050 bp, 55 predicted proteins | sample MB3enrmetagenome_FD_207602 | JGI IMG/M metagenome (GOLD analysis project Ga0326728, IMG submission 207602) | Lab enriched peat soil microbial communities from McLean, Ithaca, NY, United States - MB31MN | ecosystem: Environmental > Terrestrial > Soil > Wetlands > Peat | place: USA: New York... | reverse complement strand
CAAGAAAAACCCGTTGCAAAATCCACCAAGCGGACCTGGATTGTCTCTTCTGTGGGTGAAAAGACCCACCGATGGGGCTGAGCGGGTGGGCAAGCTACAATGGAGAATTCCGATGCCCACCCGCGGTCTCTTCATCACCTTCGAAGGAATGGACGGTTCCGGCAAGACCACGCAGATCGACCGCCTGGCCGCGCGGCTGCGCTCGATGGGCCGCAACGTCATCGAAACGGCCGAACCGGGCGGCCCGCCCATCTCCATGAAGATCCGGCGCATCCTGCTGGATTCCGCCAACCAGGAACTGAGCGCGGTGACCGAAGTCCTGCTGTATTTCGCCTCGCGCGCGCAGAACGTGGACGAATGGATCGTGCCGGCCCTGGCGCGCGGCGACGTGGTCCTCTCCGACCGCTTTACCGATTCCTCGCTGGTGTACCAGGGCTACGGCCGGAACCTCGGCGCCGGCACCATCGCCGAGTTGGAACGGATCGCCTGCCGCGGCGTCAAACCCGACCTGACGATTCTGGTGGACGTGGACGCCGAAGCCAGCCTGGCGCGCGCGCGGGCCCGCAATGCCGCCAACCCGCACTGCGAAACCCGCATGGACGACCAGTCCCTGGAATTCCACCGCCGCGTCTGGGACGCGTACCACGCCCTGGCAGCCGCCGAACCGGATCGCGTGAAAGTGGTGAACGGCCGCGCCGATATCGACACCATCGAACGCGAGGTATGGAGCGTTGTGAGCGCCTATGTTTGAGGGGTTCTGGGGAAATCGCCACGTGGTCGACGCGCTCGGTCAGATGGTGGCGCAGAACCGCGTGGCGCAGACCCTGCTTTTCTCGGGGCCCGAAGGCGTCGGGAAAGCCACGCTGGCGCGCCGTTTGGGAGCGCGCCTGCTGGGCCACCCGGAGCTCATCGAGAAGGACGACCTGAGCACCAGCGAGAACCGCGAGACCATCGCCGACCGCGAGCGCTGGAGCGCCGACAAGCGCAACGAAGATCCGCTGATGTTCGCCAGCCATCCGGACTTCGTGACCTTCGCGCCGGATGGGCCGCTGCGGCAGATCTCCATCCCGCAGACCCGCATGCTCAAGGAACTGGCGCAGTACCTGCCGCACCACGGAAGCAGGCGAGTCTTCCTGATCGATGGCGCGGACCGCGCCAACGACCAAGCCGCCAACTCGCTCCTCAAGACTCTCGAAGAGCCGCCCGATCACCTGATCCTGATCCTGACGGCCGCGAATGCGTACGACCTGCTGCCCACCATCCGGTCGCGCGCGGTGCCGTTTTTCTTCGCGCCGCTCGGGCCCGAGGAGATGCGCGAGTTCGTGGCGGGCCGGGCGTTGGACGATCCCGAGCGCCGGATCGCGCTGGCCGCCGGGAGCCCGGGGGTCGCCGCGTCGCTCGATCTGGAGGCTTACGACAAGCGGCGCGCCGCCATGCTGACGCTGCTCAAGGTGGCGGCCGGCGTGGCGCCCTTCGCCACGTGGATTCCGGTGTCGGAGACCATTGCGCGCAGCAAGAGCGAGAAGCTGGAGCTGCATTTGAAGGTGCTTTACGAGCTGCTGCGCGACCTGCTGGTGCTGACGGAGGCCGGCGGCGAGATTCGCAACCGCGACATCCGCGGCGACTTGCAGGCGCTGGCTGGGAAGGTATCGTTCCCGTGGATACGGAAGGCCGTGGCGCGCGTGGACGACGTGACGATGCTGGTGCGGCGAAATATTCAGAAGACTATCGCGCTGGATGCGCTGATTGTGGAACTACGCGGGTAGGTCACACCAGGGTGCGGCGCCATTGGGCAAGGCCCTCGATCAGAACCTCGACAGCCCAGTCAGGGCATCAAAGCGATCCGGCTGACGCCCGTGCCGCGGGCCAGGTCAATGACCTGAGCGATGCTGGCGAATTCCAGGTCGCGGTCGCCTTTCACAAATACGACATTGACGGCGCCCCGCTGGCTGAATAGCCGCCAGAGCCGTTCGCGCAGACGAGGGATATCGAGCGCTTCCCGGTTGAGGACCACACTGCCGTCGGGGTGCACCGTGATCACGATGTCGTGGGATACCGGCGGCGCCGGCGGACTCAGAGGACGGAAAAGAGTTCCGGCAGGGAAATCGAAATACCATCCGCGGTCAGCGAGCCCGAGCCGGAGACTTCGGCGGGACGCTGGCCACTGCGATATTCCCAAGCGCGCTGGGCTTCGGGATCGACGACCCACGCGGTCTCGACTCCCCAGGCGTGATACTCTTCGCACTTAGCCAGGATCTCGCTCATGCGGTCGTCGGGAGAGAGGATCTCGACGCAAAGATGGACCGGCTCCGAAGGATGCGGATCCTGAATCCGGTCGCGGCGCTGAACAATCAGGTCGGGGACCAGGTACTTGCCCGTTCGAATCTGAACCGTGACTTCGGAAGCGGCTTCGAAATCGGGGAAGCTCAAGGCGATCAAATAGGCCAAACGGCCTTGCAGCAGGCCATGCTTTCGCCTCGGCATAGGTTTCTGGCGGAGAACGCCGTCGGTGTATTCACAGGCGGGCTTGTAGTTGGTGCGGAGATATTCTTCTACAGAAGCCGGCGAAGCGCCCGTCGCCATACGCTCATGATAGCGCCGCCAGCGTGTCCCAGAATTGCGGGAACGATACCGAGGCGGCTTCCGCGCCGTGGATCGCCGATTCTCCGTCGGCCGCCAGCGCCGCCACGGCGAAGGCCATGGCGATGCGATGGTCGCCAAAGCTGTCGACCTCGGCCGCGCGGAACCGCTGGCGGCCGGGCACGACGAGTCCATCGGGCCGCTCTTCGGTCTCCACGCCCATGCGGCGCAGGTTCTCGCGGATGGTGCGAATGCGGTCGGTCTCCTTCAGGCGCAACTCGGCGGCGTCCTTCACCACCAGGCCTTCGCGGGTGGCCGCGCCCAATACCGCCAGCACCGGAATTTCGTCGATCAGCGCGGCGGTGAGCGCGCCCTCGATGGTGCCGCCGCGCAGGTCCGAATGCTCCACTACGATCTCGCCCACCAGTTCGCCGTTGACGCTCTCCACCTGGGGCAGGCGGATGCGCGCGCCCATCCCCGCCAGGAAATCGAGCAGGGCGGAACGGGTGGGGTTGAGGCCGGCGCCAGGGATGGAGAGGCGCGACCCGGGAACCAGCAGCGCCGCCACCAGGAAGAAGGCCGCGGACGACAGGTCGCCGGGCACGGTCACTTCCCTGCCCCGCAGCTTGGGGCGGCCGGCCACCGTAATCCTGCGCCCTTCGACCCGGAGCGACGCACCGAACTCGCGCAGAGCGATTTCGGTATGGTCGCGCGAGCGCACCGGTTCGGTGACGGCGGTCTCGCCTTCGGCGTAGAGTCCCGCGAACAGGACGCACGTCTTCACCTGCGCGCTGGGTACCGGCAGGACGTAATCGATGGGCAGCAGCGCGTTTCTTCCCGGCCCGGCGGCTGGGCCTTGGATTTCTAGCGGCGGAAACTTGCCGTCGCGCGCGCGGATGGCCGCGCCCATTTCCGCGAGCGGCTGCATGATGCGCTGCATGGGCCGCTGGGAGAGCGACTGGTCGCCGAAGATGCGCGTGGGGAACGGCTGCGCCGCCAGGATTCCCGACAGCATGCGGATAGTGGATCCGGAATTGCCCGCGTCGAGATCGCCCGACGGCTGGCGCAAACCATCCAGCCCGCGGCCGTGGACCACGAACTCCGTGCCCGCGCCGGTCACTTCGATCCCCAGCGCGCGCAGGCAGCCGAGCGTGGAATGGCAGTCGGCGCCGGTCGAGTAATTGGAAATGCGCGTGGGCCCCTCGGCAATGGAAGCGATCATGGCGTAGCGGTGCGAGATGGACTTGTCGCCGGGCAACAGGACGGAGCCGGAGAGGGCCGGAGCGGGAGAGATTTTTCGTGTCATCTTCGTATAGCCGGAGAACCGGTTGGCCTCTTTCGAGCTTACGCCATCCGGGCCTCATACTGCGCGCGGCCGATGGCGTATTGCACCAGCTCAACGCCCTCATTCTCGAATTCGCGCTCGAACTCCAGCCCGAGCTTTTGCATGATTCGGATGGACGCGCGGTTTTCCCGCTCGGCCACGGAAATCAGCCGCTCCAGGCGGACCCGTTGAAAGGCGTCGCGCAGCGCGGCGGTAGCGGCTTCGGTCGCCAGGCCGCGTCCCCACGAGCGGCGCGCCAACCACCATCCGATCTCCGGCTCGGTGGAGTCCTTCCAAAATCCCGGACCGCAGAAGCCGATCAAATCTCCGGAGGCCTTCTCGACGAGCTTCCATCGGCAGAAGCCCCGGCCGGCGTACAGCTTCGCCTGGCGGTCCACGAAGGACTGGATCTGTTCATCCGTCCAAGGAACACCGCCGGTTATATAGCGCATCACTTCGACGTCGGTGGCGATGGGGCGGAACGCGGTCCAGTCGGCGCTTTGCCACGGAGCGAGAATGAGGCGCTCGGTCTCGAGGGTCATACGGATCAGCCTATCGCATTCCCGGAGCTTGGTCCGCCAAAGGCGTACCGAAACCCATTCTCCGCGATGCCGCGCAACTCCGCCTCGCTGAAGCCGAAGGCGCGCGCGGCCAAGTCGTACTCGCCGGTCAGGGTGCAGCCGAACATCGCGGGATCGTCGGTGTTCAGCACGATGGGGACACCGGCATCGTAGAGCCGGCGCACGGGGTGATCCTCCAGGCGCGGGACCACGCCGGTCACCAGGTTGCTCGTGATGCAGATTTCGAGCGGGATGTGGTGCTGGCGCAGGTGGGCGACCAGCGCGGGGTCCTCGATGGAGCGGATGCCGTGACCGATGCGCTCGGCGCCCAGGCGCAACGCGGCCCACACCGATTCCGGTCCCATGCTCTCGCCGGCGTGGGCCGTCAGATGCAGGCCGTGGACCTTGGCGAAAGCGTAGGCGTCGCCGAACCAATAGGCGGGACCGCGCTCTTCGCTGCCGCCGATCCCGATGGCCACGACGCCGCGGTCCATTCGCTCCACCGCCATCTCGGCCACGCGACGCGCGGGTTCCGGGCCGAACTGGCGCACGGCGTCGAGGATCCAGCGAACCTCCACCGGCGACCGGGCGGCGGCTTCGCTCACGGCATCGAAAATGGGCGCGAAATCCTGGCCCTTCCACAACACCACGCCTGCGGCCAGGGTGATCTCGGCGTAGCGCACGTTCTGCGAGGCGAGGCGGCGCAGCAGACGGCGGGTGACGAGCGCGTAATCCTCGGGCGTGCGCAGACGCTTGCCGATGGCGCCGAAGGCCTTCAGAAACGCTTCGAAATCGGGGTAGCGGTAGAGCGCGCGGAACTCCTCGACCGGCGTGGCGGGTTCCAGCTCGTGCAGCGTCTCGGGATCGACCGAACCTTCGAGGTGAAGGTGTAACTCCGCTTTGGGCATATCCAGCGCGAAATCGTCCATACTGAACTAGAGGCTCCGGGAACGGCGGACCGGGAAGGCGTATCGCCGGCCGCCGCGTTTTTCCAGTATCCTACATTAGACTCTCATGACCGTTGAAGAGATTGAAGCGATAGCCGGCGGCTACCACGGAGACGCCTTCCGCATCCTTGGCCCGCACGCGGCGAGGAAAAAAGGCGCACAGTCCCGCTGGGAGGTGCGCGCGTTTCTGCCCCAGGCGGAGTCCGCCGAAGTCTGCACCAGCCGCGGCCGCACACCCATGGCCAAGCTCCACGCGCAGGGTTTCTTTTGCGTCTCGCTGGAGGGCAACCAGGAAAGTTACACCATCCACCTCAAGCTGTGGGACGGCCGCGAGGTCCGGATCGAGGACCCCTACCGGTTCGGGCCGCAGATTTCCGACACCGACCTTTACCTGCACGGCGAAGGCAATTTGCACGAGGCGTATCGCACCCTGGGCGCGCACCCGGTGGAGTCGGAAGGCGTGAAGGGAGTGCGCTTCGCGGTCTGGGCGCCCAACGCCGAAGACGTCACCGTGGCCGGCGATTTCAACGAATGGGATGTGCGCCGGCACCCCATGCGGCGGCGCAGCGGAGGGGTGTGGGAACTGTTTCTTCCCGGCCTCGCGGCGGGCGCAACCTACAAGTATTACGTGCGGTCGCGGGTGGCGGGATACCAGCAGCTCAAGGCGGACCCCTACGGCTTCCTGTGCGAGACGCCGCCCAAATCGGCGTCGGTGGTCTGGGAACTCGACCGCTACCAATGGAACGACGCCGCGTGGATGGACCAGCGCCCCAAAACGAACTGGCTTAAATCGCCGGTTTCGGTCTACGAGATCCACCTGGAATCCTGGATGCGCGACCCGCAAGGGAAGCCGCTGACTTACCGCGAGATGGCGGTGAAGCTGGTGGAGTATGTGCGGCAGATGGGTTATACCCACGTGGAAATGCTGCCGGTGATGGAGCATCCGTTCTCCGGATCGTGGGGCTACCAGGTGGTCGGGTACTTCGCGCCCACGTCGCGGTTCGGCACACCCGACGATTTCAAATACCTCGTCGATTGCTTCCACCAGGCCGGCATCGGCGTCATCGTCGACTGGGTGCCCGCCCATTTTCCAAAGGACGCGCACGGGCTGGCGTTTTTCGACGGCACGGCGCTCTACGAACACGCCGACCCGCGGAAAGGCGAGCATCACGACTGGGGCACGCTGGTCTTCAACTACGGCCGCAACGAAGTGCGCGGGTTTCTGATTTCCAGCGCGCTCTTCTGGCTGAAGGAATACCATGTGGACAGCCTGCGCGTGGATGCCGTAGCCTCCATGTTGTACCTGGACTACTCGCGCCAGCCCGGCGAGTGGCTTCCCAACCGGTTCGGCGGCAACGAAAATCTGGAGGCCATCGACTTCCTGCGGCGCTTCAACGAACTGGCCCACCAGGTTCCCGGGGCTTTCACGGCCGCCGAAGAATCCACCGCGTTTCCGGGCGTGTCCAAGCCGGTTTACCTGGGCGGTCTGGGATTCACCATGAAGTGGAACATGGGGTGGATGCACGACATGCTGGCTTACTTCAGCAACGACCCCGTCTTCCGCAAGTTCCATCACAACAGCATCACCTTCAGCCTGCTGTACGCGTTCACCGAGAACTTTGTCCTGCCCATATCGCACGACGAAGTGGTACACGGCAAGGGGTCGCTGATAAACAAGATGCCGGGCGACGAGTGGCGCCAGTTTGCCAACGTGCGCGCGTTCCTGGCCTACATGTGGGCCCACCCCGGCAAGAAACTGCTATTCATGGGCCAGGAGATCGGCCAGCGCGAGGAGTGGAACTACAACGCCGGCGTCCGCTGGGAGTTGCTGGAGTTCGACCTGCACCGCAAGCTGCAGACGCTGATGCGCGAACTGAACCGCCTGTACCGCGCCAGTCCGGCGCTCTACCAGGTGGATTTCAATTATACCGGCTTCGAGTGGGTGGATTTTCACGACTGGGAGCACTCCATCATCGCTTTCCTGCGGCGCGGCGAAGATCCCAAGGACGCCATCCTGTTTTGCTGTAACTTCACCCCGGTTCCGCGTTATAAGTACGAATTCGGCGTGCCGGAAGCCGGTTTCTATGAAGAGATTCTGAATACCGATTCGGAGCTGTTCGGCGGCTCGAACATCGGCAACGGAGGGCTGGTTTCGTCGCGGCCCATGCCGCGGCACAACCGGCCGAACAGTATCGCGGTGACGCTGCCGCCGCTGGCGGTGGTGGCGTTCCGAAGACGCTAGGGACGCACATGCCCAAGTACGATGCCGCGATCGTCGGCGGCGGCCATAACGGACTGGTCGCGGCCGCCTACCTGGCCCGCGCCGGCCGCAAGGTGATCGTGCTGGAACGCCGCGAGCTGGTGGGCGGCTGTTCGGTGACCGAAGAGATCTGGCCCGGATATCGCGTGTCGACCGCGGCCTATCTCGCCAGCCTGCTGCAGGAACGCATCGTCCGCGAACTCGAACTGGAGCGCCACGGATACCGGGTGGACGCCAAAGATCCGGCGTTCTTCTCCGCCTTCCCCGACGGCCGCCATTTCTTCATGTGGCAGGACCGCACCAAGACGCTGATCGAGATCGCCAAGTATTCGCGGCACGATGCCGAGGTCTACCCGGCCTACGAAGATCAGCTAGAGCGCATCGCGAAACTGGTGGAAGGTCTGCTATTGACCACGCCGCCCGCGTTTCCGCCCCAAGGCATGGGCGACTATCTCGACTACCTCAAGCTGGCCGGCCGGATGCGGGGCTTGAGCCCGCGCGACATCGTGGCGCTGGTCAAGATCTTCACGCAAAGCGCCGCCGAGTTTCTGGACGAGTGGTTCGAAAGCGAGCAGGTGAAGGTGACGCTGGCCACCGATGGCGTGATCGGAGCCAACGGCGGCCCGCGCTCGCCGGGAACGGCGTACATCCTGCTGCACCACTCGATGGGCGGCGTGGGCGGCCGCCGCGGGCTGTGGGGATTCGTGCGCGGCGGCATGGGCGCGGTGTCGGAAGCCATTGCCGCGTCGGCGCGCTCGAGCGGCGCGGAAATCCGCACGCACGCGCCGGTGGCCAGGGTGCTGGTGCGCGGAGGCCGCGCGGCGGGGGTGGCGCTGGATAACGGAGACGAGATCGAAGCCTGCGCGGTGGCCTCCAACCTGGACCCCAAGGCGACGTTTCTACAGCTTGTGAACGGCCGCGAACTGCCCTCCGAGTTCGTCAACGCCATCCGCCATTTTCGCAGCGAAGGCACCAGTTGCAAGATCAACCTGGCGCTCAACGGCCTGCCCGAGTTCAAGGCCTATCCCGGGGCGCCCGGACCGCATCACCGCGCCACCATGCACATCTGTCCCGACATCGACTACGTGGAGCGCGCCTGGGACGATGCCAAGTACGGCCGGCCATCGCAGCGGCCGTTGCTGGAGCTGACGGTGCCGACGATGTACGACCCGTCGCTCGCGCCCAAGGGCAAGCACATCATGGGCATCTTCCTGCAATACGCTCCTTATACGCTGAGCGAGAGTAACTGGGACCAACTGCGCGAGCCATTCGGCGACCGCGTGATCTCGTTGATCGAGGAGTATGCGCCTAACATCCGGCCGATTATCGAACACCGCCAGATACTGACGCCGCTCGACCTGGAACGGCGTTTCGGCATCACCGGCGGTAACATCTTCCACGGCGAGATGTCGTTAGACCAGATGTTCGCGATGCGCCCGGTGGCAGGCTGGGCGCGCTACCGGACGCCGGTCCGCGGGTTGTACCTGTGCGGATCGGGCGCGCACCCCGCCGGGGGCGTGATGGGCGCGCCGGGGTATAACTGCGCGAGAGAGATGCTGAAGGGCGTGTAACGCCCGGTGTTTCCGCACTGTCACATCTTGGGGCGCCAAATGGATCGGGTATAAACCCGATAGATCACTCAATAGCATTTCATTGCGAAAAAACCCTAAGAATTGTACTTGACATAACGCTCTGGCCTTTGCATTATTACCGGCAAGAGGCTTTACTTACCGGCACCGAGCTGCCAGCGCCCGGCCGGTAGAGAAGCGCGCGCGTCGGCGCGTTGCGGCTTGGGTGGGACCTGTCGGCGTCCCTACTGCCCGGAAGGACCGAAAATGAAACGTCGGTTGCTTGTCAGCTTGCTCCTAGCCATCTGCGCGCTCTCCGGCCAGACTCCGGCACACCGACGGGCGCTGGTCCACGAGAGCGAAGACTGGATCCCTGGGCCTCCCCTTGACCATGTCCCCGAGTGGAACGGCAGCCTGCTGGTGGGGTGCGACCAGTGCCAGTCGTGGGGACCGATCTTGTTCACGGTCGACCGGCAGGGCCGGCGCGACGAGGTGGTCTTCGAACTCCCGGGGTCCGGCTTCGTCAATGTCGACGGTATGAGCTCCGGGCCGGATGGGGCTTTGGCCGTAGTGGGGTACGCCTTGAGCGACGATTCCCGCATCGCCAGGTTTATTGCGTGGATCTCCCCCGACCGGAAACGCCAGATCGTCACCAGGGTGGGGCCCTTCCGCCCGTACAAGGTGACCGTGGCTCCCGATGGCACAATCTGGACCGTTGGGCCGGTCAAGGCCGGAGATACCACGGACGACCTCTATCCCAACGTTCTTCGACACTATGAGCCATCGGGGCGCTTGCTGGCGACGGCGACCGTCAAAGCCAGGCCCTTCCTCGCGTCGGCAGAGGTCGCCGCTGGTTCGAATCTGCTGGCTTCGAGCGATCGAATCGGATGGCTCACCTATGGGTGCGAGTACATCGAATTCTCTTTCAGCGCGATGGAGATGGGCCGCTACAACTGTCCGCTAGGGGCCGTGAACAGCTTTGATGTGGACGGCATCGGGCTCAGCGCCGAGGACGATGTGGTGGTTGGGGGGAGACCGAAACCTCCGTTTGCGCCGCTGGAACTGAACCGCATCACGCGCACCTGGGACCCGGTTCCAGTGCCCGCCGACGCGGCCCGCAGTTGGCACCGGGTCATCGGTTTTGACGGGCTCAGCCTGGTCACGCTTTCGGGCGGCGACAAGCTGCGGCGATTCATCTGGGGCGAGCCTCCACCGGCCCTCGCCCACTGAGCGGTCCCCGTTTACATTCTTGCGTTGTGGGGAGTTGGGTGAAAGGAGAGCCTGTCCGACATGCGAAGGAAGCGTACGCTGGTACTTCTGGGCTCGAGCGCAGCCTTGGCCGCCTGCGCAATCGCCACGATTGCATACGACGGCGATTTCCCGAGACGCCTGCGAGCGCGGCGCATCCGGGAGACGGTTCTCACTTCGGCGGACGGCAACCGGTTGCCTAGCCTCTTCGAGGGATTGCCGGCCAACCCGAGGTGGGACACGAAGGCCGCGCTGAACACCGCGAGGCACGAGCGGCGGTGCCGCGGCGGCCATGGCGACGGGATCATTGGGAAGCTTCTGTCGCTTGTCGAGCGCACCGCTTATGCGGACGACTTGGGGTGCATCGTGCTCACTTGTACGGGAAGCAACCGCGTTCCGACCGACCCTGGGAAATGCACGGCCCTAGATTGCTCAGGCAGCTTCAGTCGGACAACGAGTGACCCGAACAAAAGCGCGTGCTCCGGTGAGCAAAGCCCCGGCACAAGCGGCTGCTCGGGAGGGGGCTGCCCAGCAGGTGGGGGTTTGTGCGACGTCGTGCCAGGATGCTGTAGTTGTCAATGTTGCAAAGACGGAGACTGCCCGTCGTACATCCCGCACTGCGTCGGCGGCGTGTGCCAGTCGGGGGGCTGCACGAAGGACTCAGACTGCGGGTCGTCTTCCTTGTACTGCCCCGCTGGCTCGTGCGTGTCCAAGGCTTGCCAGGGAGATCCCGATTGCAGCTCGGGCAGCTTCTGTTGTCAACCGGGCAGCAGCGGAAGCGACGGGGCCTGTGGCGCCCGGTTTACCTGCGTGGCCAAGGGGTGCACAGATACGAAGAAAGATTGTCCGACCTCGCAATACTGCAGTACCTCCACCTATCAATGTACGGACACCGTGTGCATGGCAGCCGCGCCGTGTCATTACGACCAAGACTGTTCGGCGCCTCAGACGTGTCCGGACGGCCTCTGCTGCGGGAACAGCCCGTGCGACCCCACCCAAAAGCCGTCTTGTCCGGGCGGTGTGGACCCTTCCTGCCAGCTTGGTCCCGACTTGACGTTCAACTGGATCTGCCCCTCTGGCAATTGCGATGCCAGCGGCAGCGGCAGTTGCGGCGGCGGCCCGAGTGGCGGCGGCTCGAGTGGCGGCGAAAGCTGCGGGACCTGTGGAACCCCCGTTTGCAGCGGCGAATCCGGCGGGTGCACATGCGACGATCCTTGCGCGGGCGGCGGCTGCTCGAGCGGCTCGTGCTCCCAGGATGGCGACTGCGCCAGCGGAAATGTTTGCAGTGGTGGCTGCTGCGCGAGCGAGGGAGGAGGAGGAGGCGGCGGCGGGCGCGGCGGCGGGGGTGCAGGTTGTGACGACTGCGGAGGGGACACCGAGGACCCGATCATAATCGATCTCAGCGGCGCCGGGTTCCTGCTCACCAACGTGCAGAACGGCGTCAAGTTCAACTTCTCCGGCAACGGGCCGGTCCAGCTTTCCTGGACCGCCAAGGGCGCCGATGTCGGATGGCTGGCCCTGGATCGCAACGGCAACGGGATCATCGACGACGGATCGGAGCTATTCAGCAACCTGTCGCCGCAGCCCAGCGGCTCGGGCGTCAAGAACGGGTTCAAAGCCCTGGCGGTGTTCGACCAACCGGCCAGCGGCGGCAACCGCGACGGCTGGATCACCGCCAAGGATGCCATCTTCTCCAAGCTCAGGATCTGGGTCGACAAGAACCACGACGGCATCTCTCAGCCAAGCGAGCTTTTCACGCTGCAACAAGCGGGCGTGAAGGCGATTTCCGTGCAGTACACAAGCTCGCCATGGACCGACGCTTACGGGAACCAGTTTCGGTATCGCGGACAGATTGTCTGGGAGAAGCCGGTGAACGGTCAGACGGTGGCGGCGATTTACGACGTCATTCTCGCTACAGGGCACTGAAAGGCTCAATACGGACATCACGATATGAACATGCTACCGATCTCACTTGCGGCCGGGGCGGCGGCCGTCCTTCTGGCGGGGTGTGGAACCCACGCTCGGACCAATTGCGCTCCTCTGGGCGCTGCCGCGAAGGCAAAGCTCGCGGATTACGTCCAGAAGAAGTACAGGGTGCCGGCGGGTGTTCCTCTGGACGTTAGCGAAGTATCGCGCGTGGGATCGAGCTGCTATGACAAACTCGTCTTTCAGGCTCCGCGCGAGCTTTCGGCCTTTCGAGTGGAGTTGATCGCTTCGCCCGATTTCCGTTTTCTGAGCCGCGAAATCATGGACTCCCAGGTGGATCCGATAGCCGAGGAGATGCGGAAACACCGGACGCTAACGGCCGGTCTGTTGGACAGCGGTTCTCCCGCGCTGGGGCCGGACAACGCCCCGGTGACCATGGTGGTCTTTTCCGACTTTCAGTGCCCCTGGTGCGCGCGGCTGGCCGACATGCTCAAGCGGGAGGTGCTGCCCGCCGTGTCCGGCCGCGTACGCGTAGTCTATCGTTTCCTGCCGCTCGCAATGCACGCGTGGGCGCGGCCGGCCGCGGAGGCCGCCGCTTGCGCGCAGGAGCAGGGCGACGAGCACTTCTGGAGGGTCCACGACTTCCTCTTCGAACACCAGCGGGAATTGTCCGCCGACATTCTTCAGCAGCGCCTCGTAGAAGAGACCCGGGTATTTCCCCGGTTCGACGGGCCGAAGTTTCAGGGCTGTGTCTCGGAGAGGAGGATGGCAAAGAGAATCGAGACGGACTTGGCATTTGCGGCTCGGAACGGCTTGAATTCGACACCGACGGTGTTCCTAAACGGCCAGCAGGTCCAGGTTGTCGGCCCGGAGCAGCTTCGCACCCTGATAGGGCAACTCATTCGGGACCCAGGGGCGGTCTTGCCTTCCGCAGCAGCATCCGCTTCTCCGACACGCGCGGCAGCCGGTCCGGCCTGCGCCGCCCCCAACCGAGGCCGGACAGACAGGGCCGCCCGATGAGAGCCGATAACTAGAGCGCGCCGGGATATAACTACGAGAGAGAGATGCTGAAGGAGAGTTGACAGTTTACAGTTCACAGTTGACAGTAAACAGTTCACGCGTGCCGTCGCGCGGCATGGGTAGAGCTTCGCCCGGGTCGCGGAAGGGATCCGGCTTACTGTGAACTGTAAACTGATAACTGTTAACTGTTCTCCAGCTTCACCAGGCGCATGGGGTACGGAGCGCTGCGGCGGGGGTTGTCGGGGTCGTATAGGACGCAGATCACCGAGCCTTCGGGCTGCCTCCGGTTGGTCGAGGCGCGGCCTTTACACGTGCCGCCGCCGAGCAGTGGGAACTCGTAGTACATCCAGGTCTGAGACGCGCCGTGGTTGGTGTATACGCGGCGGTATCGAGTCACCACCGCGGGCGCGGGTCGTCCGTCGGCCAGAAGATGGCGCTGGCGGCGCACTTGGAGCGGCGGCAACCCGGCGATCGCAACTCCGATCGCGCCCAAGAGAATGGGGAACCACACCGGGAGCGGACGGGGCGGACTCGCGCTCGGGTAGTTGTGGCCGGGACTGGAAGGCAAGTAGCGAACCGCAATCGGCGACCCGACCCGCAGGCTCTTCCAGTAGCGGCTCCCGATGGTGGCGCGGCCGCCATGTTCAAGGCCGTCCACGCTGAACCGGTAGGCCACACGGTACTGCTCGGATTTCCCGCCGGTGTGCCAGAGGCGCGTGACCACGCCGTCCGTCACCTGGCCCTCCGCCAGCATGCGGCGCGCTTCGGCTTCCTGGCGGCGGCTCTGCTGGCTGAGCATGACGGCTCCGACTACGCCGCCCGCAACCAGCAGGGCCGATATCAGGTACATCGCGATGCCGCCGCGGGTCAGACGAACCGGGCGCGGCCAGGAACGGTTGAGACCCTCCGGAGGCGCCCAGCCTTCCCAAAGTTTGGATAGATTTGCAGAGTCTGTCATACGTCACTCCTCTTTCCAGCGGGCGGGGCGCCGTGGCCGGCGGGCTTCAACCGGCCGGCGTCCTGAAGCGCGCGGCGCAGCAGAAACTCGATCTGCGCGTTGAGGCTGCGCAGGTCGGCGTCGGCCCAACGCTGCAGCGCGGCATGCGTGGCCGGGTCCAGCCGCAGCAGAAATGGTTTGCGTTGCGCCATCTCGCCTCGAACCGGCTACTGGTAGAGCGTGCCGGCGTTCACCACGGGCTGCGGGTCGCGGTCGCCGCACAGCACCACCAAGAGATTGCTGACCATGGCGGCCTTGCGCTCTTCGTCGAGTTCCACCACGTGGCGGGCGCTCAACTGCTCCAAAGCCATTTCCACCATGCTCACGGCGCCTTCGACAATCCGCTGCCGCGCGGCGATTATAGCATTGGCCTGCTGACGCCGCAGCATGGCGCTGGCGATTTCGGGCGCGTACGCCAGGTGGCTGATGCGGGCTTCGATGACTTCGATACCGGCCTGCGCCAGCCGCTCCTGAATCTCCTCGCGCAGTTTGTGCGCGACCTCGGCGGCCGAGATGCGCAGAGCGATCTGCCCTTCTTCATGGGCATCGTAGGGGTAGGTAGTGGCCAGCACACGCACGGCCGATTCGCTCTGCACGTGCAGGAAGTTTTCGTAGTCGTTGACCTGGAAAATGGCTTCCGCGGTGTCGACCACGCGCCAGACGACGACGGCGGCAATCTCGATGGGGTTGCCGTCGTGGTCGTTGACCTTAAGCTTATTGCTTTCGAAATTGCGCACGCGCAGGGTAACGCGCCGGCGCGAGGTGAGCGGGTTCACCCACCAGAACCCCTGCTCCCGGATAGTGCCTTTGTAGACGCCGAACAATTGGACGACCTGGGCTTCGTTGGGATTGACCACCGTCAGGCCAAACAAGCTGGCGCTGCCGAGCAGCAGCACGAGGACCAAGGCCACGAGGGACCAGGTATCCTCAGTCTGACCGGCGCGGACCAGTTGGATGATCGAGGTAACGATCGCCGCCACGGCGAGGAACGACACCAGCCAACCGGAAGTCCCTTTGATCACTTTTTCGCGCATCTGAGCCTCCTTGACATCAAAATGATATCACTTTGATGTCACGAATGCAAGAGGCACCGGAATGCGGGAACGGTCGAGGTGCACGCCAGTCGACGAAGTCGAAACTCGCCCGGGCCGCTCGTTCACGCATCGCGGTTCCGGGCGAGCCCTACCGCGCCACCCGCAGGCCGACTTCGTCGAGGTGCGCCAGCAAATCGGCGGGATCCTGGTAGACGCGATAGGCGCCGGCGCGCTCCAACTCCTCCTGGCCGTAACCGCCGGAAAGGAGCCCGACGCCGATGGCGCGCGCGCGTTGCGCGGCCAGCAGGTCCCAGACGCTGTCGCCGACCACGACCGAGTCGTGGATCGAAACGCCCAGTTTTTCGGCCGCGGCGAGGAACAGGTCGGGATCGGGCTTGGCATAGCGGACCATGTCGCGGGTGACCACCACGAGGTCGTCGCGGACTCCCAGCATTTCGAGCGAGCGCGCGGCGCTTTGGCGCAGTCCGCTGGTGGCGATGGCGTGCGGCACGCCGGCGCGGTAGAGGAAGTCGAGCAGTTCGACGGCCCCCGGAAGCGGACGGACCTGATCCCGGTACTTGACGAAGGCTTCGCCGTGCCCCTGGATGAGCCGCTCCGCGTCGGCGGCGTCGAGGCTCCCTCCGGTCTCGCGCGCGAGGGCGTTCACCAGCAGGCCGCCGCTCATTCCGATGCGGCGATGAATCTGCCAGACGGCGAGCCGTATGCCGGCACGCTCCAGCGATTCGCGCCAGGCGAGCACGTGCTGGTACACGCTGTCGATCAGGGTGCCGTCGAGATCGAAGAGGAATGCTGGAGAACCGGCTTGGTTGGCCATCTGAAACACCTTTCGGAAAGTCGGATCGACGCGGACCGTTGCGGCGAGCGGCTCAGTGTTTGCCGAACATCGCCTGCACGTCTTGGCGCAAGGCCGCCTGGCTGCCCGGACGGCTGTAGAACATGTGGCCGCCGGGATACTCATGCACGGCGACGCGCGTTGGATCGCCCATCACCGGCATCTGGTCCACGGTCAGCACCGAGCCCATGAACGGGCACGAGAGGTCGTTCCAACCGTGGGCGATGATGACGCGCAACTTCGGGTCGGTGGCCACCGCCTGCCTCAGATCGGGCACGGCGCCGGCGCGCAGGGAGCGGCTGTCGCGATCCCATTGGGAGTTCACCTCGTAGCTGAGCGTATTGAAGCGCGCATCCGTTTTCCATCCGGCGATGCGCGTCACAAAATCTACCATCGCCGTGGTGGTCGGCGCGATGATGCTCTCCAGGATCGGATCGTTGGCGCGCTGCGCCGGAGCGAAGGGATACGGGTCGTACGCGGTCACATTCGAGTCGTACACGCTGCCGATCTTACCGCGCTCGCGGAAGACCTCGCGCAAATATGCGCCGATGTCCAACCGGCCGCCGGCCCGCCGCACAAACTCCTCTTCCAGACCGGTCATCTCGGTCACGTGTTTCACGATCCGAGGGGTCGCCTGCGGATCGGAACGGCCTTTCAGCAGGTCGCTGGCATACTCGCCGCGAGTGTAGGCGATTACCGCCGCCATGGCTTCCGGCGTCAGCTTGTGCTCGCGCTCCAGGTGCGCCGCCGTAATCGATGGCAGCGTCATCATCCACGGCACGGGTGAGATGTCGCCGTTCTCATTTAGCCCCGGATTCAGGTACGGCGAGACCAGCACGACCCCGTTCATCGCCACGCCGAGCTGCGATTGCAGGTAATGCGTGATTCGCGGGCCGCGATAACCGCCGTAGCTCTCTCCCACCAGATACTTGCGGGAACCGAGCCGTCCGTTCTTCACCAGCCAGTCGTAAATGATGCGCGAGAGGTAATGGATGTCGGCCTCGGTGCTGTAGAACTGCTTCTTGGTTTCGTCGGCCGGAACGAGCGACCGGCTGTAACCGGTACCGATGGGATCGATGAACACCAGATCGGTGAAGTCCAGCCAGGTTCCCGGATTGTCGGTCAACTTCGCCGGATCCGAAGGGCTGTCTCCCTCCTCGCCGAACTCGAGATGCTTCGGTCCGATAGCGCCTAGATTCAGAAACACGGAAGCCGCGCCCGGACCGCCATTCAGCGCGAAGGTGACCGGCCGCTCCGGGCCCTCGACGGTATACGAGGTGAAGACCACTTCCCCGATCTTCTTGCCGTGGTCGTCGATGGGCAGCGTGCCCACGGTGACCGTGTAAGCCAGCGGCTTTCCGTCGAGCTGCATGCTCTGCGCCACGTGCGCGTCGGCGGGCAGCGGAGCCTCCTTGTCGGCCGCTTTATCTTTATCCTTCGCGTCGGCGGAAACCGGCGGAGGCGCAGGCTTGGTTTCCTGGGCCGTGGCGCCCGAAAAGCCAAAAGCCAGGATGAGCGCGGCGAGCATGCCCGCGCCGGCGCGGCCGCGAACTGAGTGCAGTGAAATGGAACGCATGTGGCTACAATAACGCAAACCGGCGGTTTTGTGAGGGGACCGGGAAGTGGCACCGATCTGCCGGCAGATGGCGGATCTCAAACGCGAGCGGGCAGCGGGGCTCTTGCGCGGCGGACGGCTATGTGCGGGCATCCGAAGGCGGGTTAAAAACCCGCCGCAGGTTGAAAACCTGCCCCACATGGCTTCGCCAGCACGGCGCCCCAGTTTAAGCCTGCGCCGAAGGCGGCCAGCACGATGGGGTCGCGCAGCGTGGGGCCGGCGCCGCGCCACCACTCGGCGGCGGCGATGAGCAGCGAGGCCGACGAGGTGTTGCCGTAGCGCGCGATGTTGCGGAAGAAACGTTCCTCGGGCGCGCCCAAGGTCTGCGCCACGCGCGCGATCAGGTTCAGGTTCGCCTGGTGCAGCAGGTACGTTCCGACGTCCGTCGGCTTCACTTGGTTACGCTCCAGCACTTCGGCGATCACGCGCGGCAGTTTGCGCGAGGCTTGCAGGATGATGCTGCGGCCGTCCATGTAGAGCGGGGCGTCGAAATCCAGGCGCAGGGTTTCGGCGAAATCGCCGTCGCTGGCGAGGACCGCGTCGACGATCTCGGCGAAGCCGGTGTCGCGGCTCACCAGGCAGGCGCCGGCGCCATCGCCGAAGAGGATTGCGGTATCGCGGCCGGCGGGGTCCATGCGCACCACGCGCGACATAATCTCGGATGCCACCACCAGCACGTTGCCGTAAGTACGGGTCAGCTCGGCGGCCAGGGCGATGCCGAAGAGACTGCCCGCGCTGGCCATAGGGAGGTCGATGGCGGGCTTGCCTGCGATTCCGGCGGCGGCGGCGATGGTCGAAGCCGGACCGGGAAAGCGCTGCTCGGCGGAGCCGCTTGAGACGATCACCATGCCGATATCGGCGGCGGGAATGCCGGCGGCCGCCAGGCAGTCCTTGGCGGCGGCGATACCCAGCGTGGCGACGGTCTCTTCGGGGGCGGCGAAGCGGCGTTCTTCAATGCCAGTGGCGTGGAGCAGCCAGGCGGGATCGGCGCCCACCCGGGGACCCAGCTCCGCGTTATCCACCACGCGGGCGGGCAGGTACGATCCCAGCGCGCGAAGGTAGGCCATGGTCAGGACCGGCTCCGGAGGTAGTCCTCGATGCGCACCACGGAATCGAATTTCCGCGGGGTGAGATCGGCATCGGGAATCTTGATGGAGAACTCCTTTTCGAGCGCCGTGACGAGGTCGGCGAGGGTGAAGGAGTCGAGCGCGCCCGACTCGAAGAGCGATTCTTCCGGCGCCGGGTCGATCGGTTTGCCCGCGACCCGCTTGACGATTTCAACGATTCTTGTCTGCTTGTCCATGATCTGTCCGGCCGCGATCGGCCTGTTCTCCAATTTCGCTACGCGTCTTCTGGTACGCTTCGAACTGCTGCATGAGGTCGCCGAACAGAACGGCGGCGAGCCGGCGGTAACCGGGCGCGGTGAAGTGGACGTAGTCCCACTGAGCCATGCCGGCGTACACCCAGTCGCGCATGGCGCCCGCGCCGCCCATGCGTTGGCGGGTGTTCCAAAAGGCGCAACCATGTTCCCGGCAGGCGGCCTGCTGGGCTTCGATGATGTTGTCGATGCCGGCCACGATCTGCCACTTCCCGTGCGAGTAGCGCCAGCGGTCGGCGGGGCCGATCACCAGGATGGAGGCGGCGGGCGCGGCGCGGCGCAGGCGGTCCAGCACATCGCCGAACATGCGGTGGTAGCTGTCCGCATCCCAGCTCGAGTCGGTGGCTTCGTTGGTTCCGTATGCCAGCACGATCATTCCCGGATTGCGATGTTGCAAGTATGTGGCCGTCATGGCCTCGTTCCAATGTTCGATCACGGCGGCCTCGGCGCCGTTGAGGCCGAGGGCTTCATAGGTGACGCCGGAGCCCTTGTCGGCGGCCCATCCGAAGAGGCGCACGGGATGCGAATCGAGGGTGACGAGCTTGAACCGGTGCGGACCCGGCGAGATCTCGTAAGCGGTGAAACCGGGGCCGGCCTCGCCGTCGGTGGAAATGTCGTCGGCGCGCCGGTCGTTGTCGAACAGGGCCAGGGTTCCGCCGCCGGGTTGCAGGAGGTAGTCGATTTCCAGGCGGTCGCACTCGGCGTCGAGGTACACGGATTGGCCGGCGCGCGCGGTGTAGATGCCGACGCCGCCCAGTCCGAAGTAACCGTCGCCCGCCCCGATGTGGCCGCCGTAGGAGTGCCAGAGGCTGGAGGCGCCGCCGGGCGCGTCGAAGCGGTGGTAGCCCGGGAAGGGACGGCCGGCCACGGAAAAGCCCGCGCCGCCATCGCCGAACCTCGCCTTGAAGAGATCGCGAAGGCCGCCGGTCCATTCGTCCGCGGCCGTGTGGGAGTCGCCGAATTGCATCAAGTGGACGCTCTTGGGCTCCTGCCCGGCGCTCAGACGGGCGAGTTGTTCAAAAACGGGGACCAGCGCGCCCGGCTGCAACAGCGCGGCGCCGGCGGACGCCTCCAGGTACTCTTCCACCTTGGCGGCGGCAGCGGCGCGCATGGCGGCAGTGATCTTGGGAGCGGCGGGAGTCCTGGTTTTTCGCTTCCTCGGGGTTTGATAGGGAGGCGTGGTTTGATAGGGAAGCGCGGCGACGGAGCAAACCCATCCGGTTAAACAGAGTGCAGTGATTGTGCGCGGCCAGCGTCCCATCGTAACTACCAGGGTACCGTTTGCGCGGGGGTCCTGTCACCGTGTCGACGATGCAGCGCGCGGCCCGGCGGCGATGGCGCGGATCTGACGCAGCTTGTAGCGATTCAAACCGGCGGCGAGTTCACGGGCGAAGACCACGGCGACCAGCTTGCCGCCGGCGGGGCCGGGGTGGATGAGGTCGGCCGCGACCAGGCGCGGCTGGCCGGTGTACCAGCGGGCCATGGTGCCTGCGCCGCCCATGGCGTGAAACGTGTCAAAGAAGCCGCAGCCCGTCTCCCGCGCCACACGCCGCTGGATCTCCACCAGGCGCGGAATGGTGGGCATGGTCACGATATCCAAGCCGGAATGCTGGCCGCGATCCATGGGGCTCATCAGCAGAATCGAAGCCTCGGGCAGCGCGCCGCGGACCCGGCGGATGGCCTCGCGGAGCGACTTTTCGTACCCGTTGTTGATAAACGCCCCGAAATCGGCTTCGTTGGTGCCGTAGTTGACTATAACCAGGTCGGGATGGCGCTGGCGCAGTTCCTCGGCCCAGTGGGCCGCGTTCATGATCTGCGCCAAAACGTTGATGGAAGCGCCGTTGAGCCCGAGGGTATCGTAGACCACGCCAGGCCCCGGCTTCTCGGCGACGATCCCGAACACGCGGACCGGCGGCCGCGCCACGCGCATTTCCAGCGTGTGCACGCCGGCGGAAGCCAGGAACCCGGCGAGGCCGGGAGCCTTTCGATCGGCGCTGGTGTCCACCACGCCCAGAGCCGCGCCATCGCCCATGACGCTGAACATGCCGCCGCCGGGCTGTTTGAGAAACCATACTTCGAAGTGCCTGTGCCCGGGGCTGGAGAAAACGATCCGGCTGGACGCTCCGCTTTCACCCAAGAACGACACCCCGCCGAGCCCATACAGGCCGTCGCGCGATTCGTAATTGCTGGCGCGGCTCATGTCCCAGCCGGATCCGGAAAGTTTCACGCCGGCGTGCTGGTACCAGGCCCAGGGCTTATCGACGAAGACGAAGCCGTGGCCGGCATCGCCGTAACGGCTTTGCAGGATGGCGCGCACGTCGCCGGTTATGAGGTCGGCGGTGGTGGGCGAATCGCCGTAGTGGACGATGCGCGTGACGGCGCCCGGCTCCTTCTTTTCGGTGCGCCACAGGGCGGCGTAGAAATGGTCGAGCGCCGGCGAAGTGTCATCCAGGAGGGCCGTCGCGCCGATGGCTTTGAGGCTCGGTTCCGGGACGGGCGGCGTGGGATCGGCGTGACGGATCAGCGGGCTTAGAAGGGTGCGCTCGGGAGGGAAATCGACGATGGAGACGAATTGCGCCGGCAGGGGCCCGTGGATGGCCGGCAGCACCAGGTGCGCGGCGGAGAGCAGCGCGGCCAGCGTCAGGAGAGTCAGGGCGGTCTGGACGGGGAAGGCTTTCATGAGCTTTTAGAACCGCGAGTAGACGAATGCCACATTGCCGCGTCCGCCCAGGAGCTGGATAGCGGCCGCGACCGCCAACAGCGCCGCCGCATGCAGGTAAAAGGGGCCGGCCGCGAAGGTCTCGATGGCGCGCGTGTACCACTGCTTGGGGACGAAAAGCGTGGCCGCGGCCAGCGCCAGCACGGCGGCCAGCAGCGGCGAGACGCTCTCCAGCCCCACCGTCAGGGAGCCGATGCGCTGCAGGATCTGTCCGGCCTCGGTGAGGCTGCCGGCGCGGAAGAAAATCCAGGTGAAGCAGACAAACTGGTAGGTGCCGAAGATGGCCAGGGCGCGGCCCACCGGCGATGGTTGCGGCCGCGTGCGGCGTTGGCTGCGGCGCGTCACCCACCAGCGGGTGACCGCCAGCGCGCCGCCGTGGAGCAAGCCCCAAATGGCGAAGGTCCAGGTGACGCCGTGCCACAGGCCGCCCAGCAGCATCGTGATCACCAGCCCCGCGTAGGGCATGATCTTGGTCCGCTTGCCGGGGATGGAATAGTACAGGTAATCGCGCAGCCAGTTGGAGAAGCTGATGTGCCAGCGCCGCCAGAACTCGGCCACATTCACGGAAAGATAGGGCCGGTCGAAATTCCGGGGAAGCTCCACGCCTAGCAGCAGGCCCGCGCCGCGCGCGATATCGGTGTAGCCGGAGAAGTCGAAATAGAGTTGCAGGGAGTAGCCGTAGACGGCCAGCAGGGCCTGAGCACCACTGTAGAGATTGGGCGTGTCGAAGACGCGGTTAACCAGGTTTTCCGCCAGGAAATCGGCGATCAGGGTCTTTTTGAGCAGCCCCAGCCCGATGAGGAAAAAGGCGCGGCCGCCGTTGGCGCGGTCGAGGGCCGGGCGTTTGGCGAATTGCTTCACCAACGCGGCGACGTTGGTGATGGGGCCGGCTTGCAGCGTGGGGAAGAACGAGACCGCGGAAAGATGCGCCAGCAGGCTGGACGTGCCCTCGGCGTCGCGGCGGTAGAGGTCAATGGTGTAGGTGAGCGCCTGGAAGGTGTAGAAGGAGAGGCCGAGGGGAAAGATCCAATCCCAATCGGAAGCGCGGTGAGCCGGAATCCACCCCTGGCTGAGGAACCAGCCCATGTGTCGCGAACCGGCCAGCAGCGAGAGATTCACCAGGATGCTGACGCCCACCAGGATGCGGCGCAGCGCCTGTGTCTGGAAGCGCATCAGGCCCAGGCCGACCAGGTAGTCGATGGTGGCGCACGCCGGAATCAGGACGATATAGAAGAGCCCGTAGTGCGCGCAGAACATGAAATTGGCTAGCAGGACGATGGAGAGCCGGACCAGCCGCGATCCCGCGCAGATCCAGTACAAAAAGAAGACGGAGGCGAGGAAGATGAAGTAGAAGGCGCTGCCGGCTTGCACTTGCATATTGTAACGAAGGGTGCAGGCAATCCGAGGGCCAGGAGCGGCCGGCGCGTGGTTTTCGCGCCGGCCGAGCAGATCCGCTATCTTCTTTTTGAGGAATCCCGGCTAACGGCCGGCAGCGCGGGGGGAGAATGGCAGGAATCCGGCCACGTGATCTAATAAGTATTTATTTGTCAATAACTTACGATTTTTGAAATGGCAGGCGCCCCTGCCACGAACCACGCTAACCGACTTTCTCACACGGGACAAGCGGGGCACTCGGACGGGGCGAAAACACTCATTCAACAGTTGACAGTCCACGCGTGCCGTCGCGCGGCACGGGTGGCGCTCCGCCCGCGAACTGAAAACTGTGAACTGTCTACTGTTAACTGCTTACTGCACCACCAGATTCGCCCGCGGGAACGCGAACTTGCGGCCCACCTCGTCGACTACGTTGAGCTGGCAGACGTAGTTGCCGGGCGGCACGGTCTTGAGCGGCACCTGCAGTTGCACGGGCGTGGCGTTGGGGCGCGTGGAGACTTGCTCGGTGGCCGTCACCGGGCCGGCTTCGAAGGCCTTCAGACCTTTCTGGTTGAACAGGCTCATGGTCACGGCGACGCGCCGGTTAGCAGGTTGGGCGGGATCGGGCGCGGCGTCGTAGACGTCGAAGGCGATGTACATATTCTGGCTGCGCCGGAAAACCCGCGTGATGCTGGGAACGATCTTTTCGTTGCCCAGGATCATGGGATCGGCGTCCACGGTCTTCTGGTTGGCCTTTTCGGCGGCCCCGACGGCGGCCTTCAGAAGATCCTTCTGGCCGCTCCAGATCACCGAGCTGGTTTTGAGCGTCATGGAATCGGCCGCCAAGTCGGGAACCACAAAGCGGGTGTCGAAGGTGCCCATCTTGCCGGACTGGTTTTCGCGGACCAGAAAGCGCAGACGGTAGCGGCCGGGAGCGAGCGTGAATCCGGCGTCATAGAGGAAACTGCGGGAAGCCAGCGTCTCCCTCTTCTCGGCATCGAGATGGACCTTGATGTTGTCGCGGACGTAGCCCACCTGCGCCTTGCGCTCGTTCAGAACATTGCCGATGAAATCGAATTCGGTATCGCCACCGGTCTTCTTATCCTTCAGGTCGATCAGCGATCCGGGCACTTTGACCGAGATGGGGACGAAGTAAGCGGTCGGCGAAATGCGGAAGTAATCGATTTCCAGGGCCAGCGGAATCTCGGTCACCGGGTCGGCCGCCGCGAGCGCTTCCTGCAGCTTCATTTCCTTGTCGGCGCTGGTGAACTTGCCCCACACCTTGTCGGCATAATAGCCCGGCCGGGCTTCGATCTTGGCGGTAGTGTTGTTGTTCAACTTGACGGTTATCTTACGGTACTTGCCGTCGAGCGTGAGGTTGGTGGTGTAGTAGCCGAGAATGTAATAGCTGCGGAACTCCTGCTGCGCCTGCACGATTCCGAGCGAAAGATCGTTGCTGTCGAGGAAGGCCTTGCCGCCGGTGTCGGAGGCGAGAGTGACCAGGGTCTCCTGGGAATTGTTGATGCCGGAGCGCTGCGAGTTCCACTGCGATCCGGTGTAGACGCCGTTTCCGCGAGATGCCGCGCTGGATGCCGCCCCGCCGGGAGGGTCGCCCATGAGGCCGCGCGCATCGATGGGAAACAGCGCCACGTTGGCCTTGACGGCGGCGTTGATGGAAGCCTCTAGCTGCGCCTGGTTATCCACGCCGGTCTTGCTGATGCCGCCGGTGATATAGATCATCACCTTCTTTTCGGGCAGTTTGGCCAGCTTTTTGACGGCGTCTTCGATGGCGGCCAGCTTGCGGTCGGTATTGAAGATATTGAACTCGGTCTCGTCGGCCACAAACGCGGCGCCGGTGTCTTCGCTATCGTCGTCGCCGGTGTCGGCCATGGCGGCCAGATCGGTCATGTCGCCGATGGGCAGATTCTCGATGACGGTCCGGAGCTGGTCGCGGTCCGCGGTGAAATCGGTCTTGACCTGGACGGTGGTGGTGAACAGCAGTATGGCCACCATGTCGGAAGCGGTCATCTGCTTATCGAGGAACTTGAGGGAAGAGTCCTGGGCGCGGAGCTGGTCGGGAATGGCCATGTTGGAGAAATCGAAGAACAGCACCAACAGGCGCTTGTCGTGATACTGGACCTTGGTGGGCGCATTGCTGGCCGGTACGGAGATTGTGGTCTTGGGATCTTCGGGCAGCGCCTTCTGGTCTTCCAGAGTCGGAGCCTCGGGAGGCGGCGCCGGCTCCAAGCTCAGCTTCTGCAGCTCGAACACCGAGATCTTCTGCGGCTTGCCGTCTTCGAAAACGCTGAAGTCGTTCTGCTTGAGGTTCTCGATGACGCCGCCGGTTTTGTCCTTCACGGTCACATCCACGATCACCAGGTTGGCGGTGGTGGTGAAGGTGGACACCCCGGGAGCGGCGGCCGGCCGGCCCGATTGGACGCCGGATTGGGGCGCAGCCGGCGGCTGGCTGGGCGGAGGCTGCTGTCCCAGCGCGGCCACCGCGAGAAATGCGACGATACCATTGATCCGCATAGTTAGAAATTGAACCTCATCAGCAGGGTTACGTTGCGCGTGGCGGAAGCCGAAGTCGCAATTCCGTAATACTGGGAGCCTACGGTGGTTCCGAATCCCGTGATCAGGACGTGGTTGAGAACGTTGTTGGCCTGAATGCGCAACTGCAGAGTCCGGCGGCTGTCGCCGAACCGCCAGGCGCGATTCAGCGTGCCGCTGGTGGTCCAGATCGTCGGCCCGGTAATGGTGTCTCTGCCGGCGTCGCCCCAGGTTCCCGCCGCCGGCGTGGTAAACGCGTTCAGATTGAAGTAAGGATTGCCGCCGGTGACGGTATCGGCGGGCAGGCCGGTGGCTTCGGCGCGCAACTGGCCGTTGATGGCGTGGGTGACCGACGACCCGGAAATCAGCGCGGTGAGCGGGGTGCCGGAATGGAGATTGATAGAGCCATTGAGGGTCCAGCCGCGCAGCACTTTGGCTTCCCAGGTTTCGTTGCGCCAGAACCCGTGGAGGCCGACGGGAGCGGACAACTGGTAGTTAAACGACAGGTTGTGGCGATGATCGAAACTGGAAAGGCCGCGTTCCGCTTTCCAGTCGTCGGGGTTCTGGATGACGGTGCCGCCCGTGGAGGTGAAGCTGGTGGCGTCGTCAATCGACTTGGAGAAGCTGTACAGCAGCATGGCCGACATGCCGCGCGCGAAACGCCGCGTCAGGCGGACCTGGCCGGAATTAAAGATGGAGTTGCCGCCGTTGGTGGCGTAGAGGAAACCCGTCGACTGGGCGGCGGAGGGGGTGGTGGTGGCAACGCCGCGCGTTTCCACGCCGGGCGGCACGGCCAGGGGCGCCAGTTCCATATCGAGGCCAGTGCCCTTGGTGCCGATATACTCGACCTCCGCCAGCAGGTTGGCGGGCAGGGTCTGCTGCAGCGCGATGGCCCAGGTTTGGGCGTACGCCAGGTGCCAGTTCTTATCGATGGCGAAGTTATTGGTGACGGAGTTGGGTGTGGAGGGGAAACCGTTTTGAATGGTTAGCAGGTCCGACAGGCTGGTGCTGAGAGTCGCGGTGGTGGCAAAAGGCGGCTCCGTGGCCAATCGGGAAGCTATGGTGGGATAAGCCTGGCCTGTATAGAGGATGCTGTAACCGCCGTGGATGACGCGGCTGTGCTTCTGCGACGGTCTCCAGGCGAAACCGAGACGCGGCGAAAAATTGTGCGGGTCGCCGTTAATCAGGCTGGCCGGGTAACCGGGTGCGCCCGGCGTAACTACCGAGTAACTGGAAAAACCGGGACCGATATCGAGGTTGGCAAGATGCCCGTACTTTTCGGTGTAGGGCGCGAAATACTCCCAGCGCAGGCCCAGGTTCAGCGTAAGACCCGGAGCGACGCGCCAATCGTCCATCGCGTAGGCGTTGGAGTACCAGCCACGGAAATAGTTATTCGAGTTGCCGATACGCAGCGAGCTGGTTTGCGGATATCCCAGCAGGAAATCGGCGAAATCGAATCCCGTGCCGGCGATCACGTTTCCGTTGGCGTCGACCTGGCTGGTCACCAGTCCGCCGAAACTATACGACCCGCGCGAATTGGCATACGAGAGCGTGTTGTTCTGCATCCGGCGGTACCCGAATCCGAAGCTCAGATTGTGTTTGCGCTGAGCCACGTAAGTGACCGTGTCGGTGAAGTTGGTGGTCTGGCTGCGGTTGAGCGAAGCCGAAGCGTCGCTCATACCGGTGAAGTTGGTAAACGAGAGATTCGGCGGGCCATAGTCGATGGGCGACTGGTCGGTGCCGGTGATGCCCAGTTCGGCCGCGATGTTGCTGCTATACGCGAAGAAAGGCGTGGTCTTGCTGATATTGCGGCTGAACGTGAGGTTTGCGCTATTGTTGAACCGCGGTTTGAAGACGTGCCGCCAACCCAAGCTGGAACTAAGGCCATAGCCGCTGCCGGTGTCGGTGAAGCCGAAAATATTGTTCTTACTGGTGGAATCGTTCCCACTGTACTGCTCGTTGAAACTGAGGGTGTCCTTGGTAGTCGCCGGACCGTTCAACCGGAAGCCCAGGGAGCGGCTCTCGCTGGGGCTGGCGACGGCCACCGAGTAGTTTTGAATGAGGCCCGGATACAGTTGCTGCGGGTAGTATTTCATCAGAGCCAGCGAAGCCGGGTTCAAGCGGCTGGCCGGAACGATATTCCCCGCGAACGGCGATCCGCCGAGAGGATCGAAAATAGCGACCGGCTTGCCCGACAGCAGGGCGCTGGAGAAATCGCCGGCGCGCTCCGCCGGGGTGGGAACGGTGGACGACAGATTGGTGGCGCTGTGGTTGTGCCTGTAAGTAACGTTAAGATATACGAACCAGTTATTTTGGACGGTGACCAGGTGGGGAATCTGCAAGGGTCCGCCGACGTTGCCGGTGATGTTCTGGCTCGACGAGGAGGGCTTCTGCAAATGGTTGCCGTTGAGAGCGAAAGGAGCGGCATTCAGCGAGGAGTTGGTCACTGTGACCGCGATGGACCCGGTATAGGGGGCCTGTTGATTGCGCCGGCGATTGCCGAAGGCGGCATACTGTCCGTTGAACGGAGCACGCCCGCCGCGGCCAGCCTGGCCGCCACCACCGCCTCCACGTCCGCCTCCGCCGCCGCGGCCACCACCGCCTCCGCCACCGCCAAATCCGCCGCCACCGCCTCCGCGGCCACCGCCGCCGCCCAGACCGCCGCCGGTGTCGGCGCCAAACCCGCTATTGGCGCCGGCGGCTCCAAACCCGCCCATACCCAAACCGTCGGCGCTGCCAAAACCCGCGCCCGCCAGGCTCGCGCCCAGCATATCCAATCCGCCGGCCTGACCGCCGGGACCGCCGCGGCCCGCTTGGCGCATCATCCGGGCCATGTCGTCGGACGCCGCGCCCAGACCGCCGCTGACGCTGCCGGCGATGGTTAGGTCGTTGGTTGCGCCGCTATCCGCCGCCCCCGCGGTGGTATCGCCGGCCGCCGCGAGATCCTGTGCGCCCGTTTCGGTGGCGCTGACGTTCATGTTCTGAAAGCCCGGGCCCTGCGGGTTCGGACCGCGTCCGCCTCTACCCTGCCCCTGTCCCTGTCCCTGCCGCTGGCCGTTCTGCGCCTGCTGCGCGTTGCCGCCCAAACCGCGGCCACGCCGCCCGTAGCCGCCCTGCGATGGCTGTGCGGGGTTGGCCGCGGACGCCGCGACCGCTGGCGGCGCAGCAGCGGGGGCCGGCGTCTTGGCGGTTTGCGCGGCCGGGGAGGCAACCACCGGCGCCGCCTTGGGCTCTTCTCCAGGCTTCAACGGGTTGCTAGCCGATCCTGGTTCTCCCGCGCGCGGCATCTCCAGGGTCCATTCGCGGCTGCCCGGCTCCAACGTGATGGTCACTTCACCGCGCCGTGGAAGGAAGCCGAACGAGGAGATTTCGATTTCCCATACACCGGGAGTGAGGTCGAGGGAATAACGCCCGTTCTCGTCGGTGAAAGCGACCACTTTGGCGCCGCCCTGTCGGGCAGTAACCGTGGCGCCGGGGATGAGCTGGTCGGCGGCTCGCACCGAACCAGTGAACTGGGTGGCCGAAAGCAAACCGGGACCCAGCAGGATGGCGACAATCAGGTAGAGGCGTTTCACGGAAACCTATACTTATATTTCAGCCCCGGTACCGGTGAAGTTCGCCTTTATTTTCTTCACGAAGGCCACGGTTCGAGGCGGAGTTGTGCAATAGAGAAGATGATTCGGCAGGGGGGAACGTTACAGCACCGCGCCAGGGAGCGTGGAATTGTGAGGATCGGGGTGCGACCGCTCCCAAACAGTCGCGGCTCCGAACGGAGACGCGACCGTATAGAGAGCGGTCATGCACAAACTACAGGCCTTTTTTCACCAGGAAAGCAATCAAGTCGACTACGCGGCAGGAATAGCCCCACTCGTTGTCGTACCAGGACACCACTTTCAACAGGTTGCCATCCAGGACTTTCGTCAGTTGGGCATCGACGATGCTGCTGTTGGAGTTCTTCAGCATGTCGGTGGACACCACCGGGTCTTCGGTGTAGGCCAGGATGCCCTTGAGTCCGCCCTCCGCGGCCGACTTGAGCGCGGCGTTGACTTCTTCCGCGGTGGCTGGTTTGGCCAGCACCACGACCAAATCCACGACCGAGACGTTGGGGGTGGGCACGCGCATGGCGTACCCGTCCAGCTTGCCCTTCAACTCCGGCATCACCAGACCGATGGCCTTGGCGGCGCCGGTGGTGGTGGGAATCATGTTGAGGGCGGCGGCGCGGGCGCGGCGCAGGTCCTTGTGCGGGAAGTCGAGGACGTTTTGATCGTTGGTGTAGCTGTGGATCGTGGTCATCGAGCCCTTGAGGATGCCGAACTTGTCGTGCAGCACTTTCACCACCGGTCCCAGACAATTGGTGGTGCAGGAGGCGTTGGAGATGATGTTGTGCTTGGCCGGGTCGTACATGGAATCGTTGACGCCGAGCACCAGCGTGAGGTCTTCGTTCTTGGCGGGCGCCGAGATGATGACCTTCTTCACCGGGCCATGCAGGTGCTTGCAGGCTTCCTTTGCATCGGTGAACTTGCCGGTCGATTCGATGACAATCTGCGCGCCGACAGATTCCCAGTCGAGCTGCGCCGGGTCCTTGGTGGCGAACACTTTGATCTTGTTGCCGCCGACGGTGATGGAGTCGGCATCACAGGAAACATCCTCGTGCAACCGTCCGAGTACCGAATCGTACTTCAACAAGTGCGCCAGCGTCTTGGTGTCGGTGAGGTCGTTCACCGCCACAAACTCAACGTCGTTCCGGCCCATTGCGGCGCGGACGACATTGCGGCCGATCCGGCCGAAGCCGTTGATACCTACTTTGACTGCCATGTTTTCTCCTTGATTTACCAGTGGGGTCGGTTAATTCAAAGGATATCAGGAGGCGGGTATCGGCGGCAACTCGGGAACAGGGACGCGGTTGTCTGAAATTGTGGGGCGGGCGACCGGTGCGAGTTCGGTATAGTAGTCGTTGCGGCGCGAGAATGGAAACCCTCAACCCAGCGGATCCACCCAAACCCGGGGCAAAGATGCGGGACCTTGTGCGGGTCGCCATCAAGGTGGGGCTGTTTCTGTCCGCATACTCCTTCTTTTTCCTGTTCATTTGCATCCCTCTGTTCCGGTGGGTGGGCGGCGGGTTTGCCGGGCCGATCATGGCGGTTCTGGTGGCTGCGGTCTTCGCCAGTTGGCTGTGCTTGCGCGCCTTCGAAGATCTCCCTCTCGCGGCGCTCGGACTGTGGTGGAACCGCGCCTCGGCGGACAACCTGGCGGCGGGTCTGGCGGGCGGAATCGGATCGGCGTGCCTGGTCCTGGTTCCACCGCTGGTTCTGGGGGTGGCGCACCTTCAATTCACCGGGCCGTTCTCCTGGAGCGGCATGGCGTTCACCACGATCTTTCTGATGGTGGGCGCTACGGGCGAAGAACTGTTGTGCCGCGGCTATGCGTTCCAGGTTCTGATGTCGCGGCTGGGACCGTTCGCCACGGTGGTTCCCATGGGCGCGCTGTTCGGACTGCTGCACGCGGGGAATCCCCATGCCACCTGGTTCGGCATAGCCAATACGGCGGGCTTCGGCATGTTGTTCGGCTACGCTTACGTGCGCAGCCGCGACATGTGGCTGCCCATCGGTCTGCACTTCGGCTGGAACTTCACCTTGCCGCTGTTCGGCGCCAACCTGAGCGGGATTAAAATAATAAATGAAGTCACGGGCCACAGTATGGTGTGGACCGCCGGCGACCTGTGGAGCGGCGGCGAGTACGGTCCGGAAGCCAGCGTGCTGACCTCCGCGGTTCTGCTCGCCGTGTTCGCGTTCTTGTGGAAAGCGCCCATTCGCCGGCAGGATTCGCCGCTCACCGACCCGCCGAAGGAGACTGTATGCGAGCCATCGCTTCCTTAGCGGCCTTAGCCGCCGTCCTCACCCCGCTCGCTCCGGCCTGTCTGGCGCAAAAGCTCACCTTCGACGACCGCGTGGAGATCGTGCGCGGCCTCATGGCCGAGTACGCCACCGTCAAAATTCTGCTGCCCCGCTCCAAGAAGTCCCTGGAGTTCGACTCTTCGGGCGCCTACGACAAGAAGGCGTGGTCGGAAATCGCCAAGGAGTACGGCCCGGCGGCGCGCAACGGCGACACCATTCAGATCACCAAGGTGGACTTGGGCGCCGACCGCATCCTGCTGCAGATCAACGGCGGTTTCAAAGGCGGCCGCCGCTGGTACGACGGCGTGCAGATCGGCGCCGGACCGAGCTCCAGTCCCACGCCCGTGGCGGTTGGCAACAACGATACCAACGCGCCCGGCGGAACCTCCATCGCCATCCTGTTCCACAAGCCGCTGGAACCGGTCAAAGCGGCCGACATCAAGAAGATGCTGGCGCCGGTCTTGGATTTCGACAAGCACTCGGCCACCGAACTGTATTCCGAGACCCTGGCGCCGGAAGTGCAGAAGGCCATCAAGGAGAAGCGCGTGGTGGCCGGGATGAATCACGAGCAGGTGCTGATGTCGATGGGGCGTCCGGAGCACCACTCGCGCGAAACCAAGGACGGCATCGAGCTGGAAGACTGGGTGTACGGCATTCCTCCGGGCAAGATCACCTTCGTGACGTTCACCGGCGACAAAGTCATCAAGGTGAAAGAGGAATACGCCGGGCTGGGAACCATCTCGCAGGATCCGCCGGCGGTGCGGTAGCTGGCGCTGGACCGGCGCGCCAGATCGTGGAGGAAGCGCTGCGGCGAGCTGCATAGGGGACACGTGAGAATCTACTTGGACGCTTGCTGTCTGAACCGCTTGACTGACGACCAAAGCCAGCCGCGGATAGCGGAAGAGGCGAAAGCCGTGGAACACATCTTACGGCTACTTCGTGCGAAGAAGATTGAGTGGTTGTCCAGCGCCGCATTGGAGGCTGAAACGAGCAACAACCCGGACGCGGAGCGGAGGTACGAAGTCAAGGCGCTCTTGTTGCTGGCGACAAATACCATCCCATTGGACAGCCAGGTCATCCGGCGTGCCAAGAAGCTCGAAACTGTTGGCTACGGCGCCTTCGATGCGCTGCATTTGAGCACCGCGGAAGCCGGTATCGCAGAAGTCCTGCTCACCACCGACGATCGATTCATCAAGAGGGCTGCGCGTGCTGTTGGTTCGCCGCGCGTTCGGGTCTTGAACCCGGTAGAATGGTTACGGGAGCTGGGAGTATGACGCCTGTCGAACACATGACCGATGAGCAATTCGATCGTTATGCCCTGGAACTGCTGCAGCGGGAGTTGGGTCCGGACGGGTTAGCCCGCTTCCTCCGGCTCAACCGGTCGGGCAAGGGAGATTACACCCGAGACCGGATGCAGTGGCAGAAGAACCTTAGTGTTGCCGACATCGTGGCTTCTCTAAACCGCCCCCCTGGCCAGTAGATCTGCGTCGCTCCATTCCGGTCGGGTATGCCCTACAGCGCCAGCCGCGGCGTGCGCGACCGCTCCACGCGCGACCGCAAGCGCGTCTCGCGGCGGCGGATTTCGGGAGTATCCTCCAGGGCCAGCGCGGAGCGCGTCATTTCGAGAGCCATCGCATAATTGCGCTCGCGGTGTTCGTAGTGCTTGGCCAGTTCCTCCATGGCGCGCACGCGATAGGGATTGCGCGACGCGGCCAGCTCGGTGGCCACGGCCAGCGCGGCGTCCGGCCGGCCCAGGCGCTTTTCGAGAGCGGCAATCTCCCAAAGCGTCTTGAAGAGCAACTCGTCGGGCAGGCCCATTTCCACGGCGCGGCGGTAGAGGCGCAGGGCTTCTTCGCGACGCTCCGCCTGTTGCAGCCAGCGCGCCAGGCCGATGACGTCGGAACCGTGGCGCAGCGCGGCGCCCTCGGGCGAGCGGAACGCAAACGGCACGATGGCGGTCAAACAGGCCAGCGAAAGAATGTCGATCGAGTTGTGGTGGAAAATCGGCACCAGGCGGAAGGCGCGTTGCGTCCGCAGGTAATCGAAGTAGACGTAGGGAATCATCTCGCCGGGCAGATCGCCCTGGCGCTCCACTCCCAGGATCTGGTTTTCCAGGTCCACCAGGCGGCAGCTCTCCAGACGCAGTTTCCAGAGGCGGCGCGCGCCGAAGAGCAGGTCCAGGTGCTCCAGACGGTCGAACGGATGGCGCGCGCGCGACATGCGGAAGCGGGTTTCCAGCAACGGCTGGTCGTAAGCCTTGCCGTTGTAGGTGATGAGCACGTCGAACCGCGCCAGGTATTCGGACAGGCGATGCAGCATCGACGCCTCGTCGCCGTAATCGCGCATGAAGAACTGGCGCAAGCGGAAGCCCGCCGGCTCGATGGAGCCCACGCCCACCAGGAACGCGTAGGTGCCCGTACCGCCCGCCAGACCGGTGGTTTCGGTATCGAGAAAAGCCCACTTGGTGGGATCGGCGCTGGGGATGGACCCGGCCGAGAGCGGGGCCAGAAGATCCGCCGGGAGTTCCGCCAGATCGGAAATGTCGACGCTGCCGTGGCGGCGATGGCGCTCCCACAACTTCTCGGTTTCGAAGTGCGCGCCGTGGGGCGTCCGCACCACCTCGCCGCTCATCAACTCTTCGATGAACCCACTCGCCTCCTGCGGCCGAACCTGGGGCGAAGGCGCAGCCTCGCCATCCGCGTATTTGCGGTCGATCCGCGCGATGCGCCGGCGCAAGAGCGCAAGCTGTTGCTGCAGGTCCTCCATGCTTCGCTTTTTCTTTGCCTAATATAGCGGGTATGGACAGGCCGATTCAAGTTGCTCCGCTCCATATTGATATAGTCAGGTGGGATTCCCGTGCGCAACCCTCGACTGCTCTTCTTGGCGCTGTTCGCGGTGCTGGTGGCCGCGCGCCTCTGCCATATCCACATTCTGTGGGAGGGCGACAGCTATCCGCTGGCCGCGGCGCAACAGATGGCGCGCGGCAAAGTGCTGTATCGCGACATCTGGTTCGATAAGCCGCCGTTGCTGCCCGCGGCGTACCTGCTGTTCGGGGCGCGCGATGGAGCCGCGCTGCGCATCGCGGGCGCGCTGTATGCGCTGCTGGTCTGCTGGATCGCGTATGGATTCGCGCGCGATCTGTGGTCGGCGCGCGAGGGCGTCTGGGCGGCCGGACTCACGGGCTTTTTCCTGATCTTCGATTTTCCCGCGTCGGCGATTCCGGTGGCCTCCGACTTGTTGATGGTGGCGCCGCACGTGGCCGCGGTCTGGCTGGCCTGGAAGCGGCGGCCGTTCTGGAGCGGCATGGCGGCGGGCCTGGCGTTCTGGATCAGCCCCAAGGGATTGCTGGTGGCGGCGGTGTGCGCGCTTTGGGACCCGCGGGGCATCGGCTGGATGGCGGCGGGCTTCGCGGCCGTAGGCGGCGCGATGGCCGCCTGGCTGGGCGCGTCGGGAGCGCTGGCAAGCTGGTGGGAAGAAGTCTGGAGTTGGGGACGGCTCTACGCCGCGTCCACGTTCGTGGAGTCTCCGCTGTGGAACGGCGCCCTGCGGACCCTGGGCTGGATGGCCTTTCACGCGGCGGCGGTGGTGGCGGCGGCGTGGTTCGCATTCGCCGAGCGGAAACGCGGCGTGCGCCAGTGGCTGGCCTGGCTGCTGGTGGCGGCGGTGGGAGTACAGGCGGGGCTGCGATTTTTTCCGCGCTATTACTTCATCCTGCTGCCAGTGGTAGTGCTGATGGCGGCGCGCGGTTTCACGCTGTTGGAGCGCAAGCGCGCGCTGCTGGCCGCCGCATTGCTGCTCGTTCCGCTGGTGCGCTTCGCTCCGTCCTACGTGGCGGCCCTGCGCGGCGGCCAGTGGCGCGATACCCTCATGGATTGCGACAGCCGCGCGGCCGCCGCGCTGATCCGCCGGCTGGCCAAGCCCGGGGACACGCTTCTCGCCTGGGGATACCGGCCCGAGCTGTACGTGTACACGGGCCTGCCGGCGGCCACCATGTACCTGGATTCGCAGCCGCTCACGGGAGTTCCCGCCGACCGCCATCTCACCGATTCGCGCCCGGTGGAAACCGCGCGGGCGGCGCGGCGGCGCGCGGCGCTGGCGCAATCCACTCCGGCATTCGTGGCGGATGGGCTGGGGCCGTACAATCCGCAACTGGCGATTGCGAACTACGCGGAGCTGCGCGGGTGGTTGACCGGCTATCGCGAGGTGGCGCGAACCGGCGGGACGGTGATCTACCAGCGAATGGCGGGCCGTTGACCGTTGTCTAGGGACTTTCAAAAATAAACCTGGGTCGATCGGCGTTTATCAGCGGCTCAAATTGCTTTTTCGGGCTCGCTCAATCCACCAGCCCGTTGCGCACGGCGAAGCGCACCAGCTCGTTGATGCTGTGCACGTTGAGCTTCTCCATGATGCGGCCGCGGTGCGCGTCCACGGTGTAGACGCTGAGGTTCAGGACGGCGGCGATTTCCTTGTTGGTCTTGCCCTCGGCCAGCATCTGCAGCACCTCGCGTTCGCGGCTGGTCAGCAGGTCGATGGGGTTGGTCACGTGACGCCGGTAATCGTCCAACACGGCGGTGGACACTTGCGGGCTGATGTAGCCTTCGCCCGCCGCCACCGCGCGCACCGCCGATACCAGATCGCCGGCTACCGAGTCCTTGAGCAGGTAGCCGCGCGCGCCGGCGCGCAGAATCTCGCGCACGTAGACCGAGTCCTTGTGCATGCTGAGCGCCAGGACGCGGGTGTGCGGCAGCGATTCCCCCAGGCGCCGCGTAGCCTCGATGCCGTTCAGCTCGGGCATGGAGACGTCCATCACCACCACCTCGGGCTTAAGGCTTTCGGCCAGTTCCACGGCCTCGCGTCCGTTGCCGGCCTCGCCCACGATTTCCATGTCGGGCTGCGCGCCCAGAATCATCTTGAAGCCCTGGCGCACCACGGCGTGATCGTCGGCCAGCAGAATGCGAATGCGTTTCATGGGGTAAGCGGACCCGAGATGGGGACCCGCACCTCAATTAAAACACCCTCGCCCGGACTCGAGCGCACCGTGATATCGCCACCCGCGCTGCGGGCCCGCGCGCGCATTCCGACCATGCCCATGGCCGCGGGGCGTCCCGCGCCGGGGCGCGCCGCCGGGGTCCGCTCCAGGTTCATGCCGCGGCCGTCGTCCTTCACCGTGAGACGGATCTGGTTGCCCTGCGATTCCAGACCAACCTCCACGCGCTTGGCGCCGGAGTGCCGCGCCACGTTGGTTAGGGCCTCCTGGGCGATGCGGAACAGGTGCGTCTCGGTCTCGTCGGGCAGGCGTCCCGAGATGTTCGAGCGGAACTGCACTTCCGTGCCGGTGCGCGCGGCAAAACCTTCGGTGAGCCAGCGGACGCCGGCTTCCAGACCGAAATCGTCGAGGATGGTGGGGCGCAGCAGTTGCGACATCTGGCGCACGTTCCCGATGGCGCCGTCCACCAACTCCAGGCAATCGGCCAGGCGTTGGCGGTCCGCCTGCGGGGCGCCGCCAAGCGCCACCAGATTGGTCTTGACGGCGGTCAGGGCCTGTCCCAGCTCGTCGTGCAGCTCGTGCGAAAACCGGCGCGCGGTGGCCTCCTGGTCCTCCAGCATGTGCCACGAGACGCGGCCCAGCTCGGCGGCCTGCCATTCCATCCCGTGGGTGAGCTGCGACACCATGCGCACGGTGATCACGGCGAAGACCAGGGCCAGCGCCACGCTGAGGGAGGCGAACGCCAGCGACACGTTGCGCAATCGCGACGAGAGCCGGTCGATCTGCGCCTGCGCCGCGCTCACCTTGCGGTATTCGGCTTCGATCAACTTGGCGACCACGGAGATGAAGGCTTCGTGGTCGCGGAATAAATCGAGCGAGGCGTAGGTTTGCGGATTCTCCACCGCCAGGATGCGGCGCGCTTCGTGCGAGAAGTCCGCCGACGCAAGGCGCAGGCGCACCCACAAGCCGCGTTCGTCGGTTTGCGCGCCCGCCTGGGAGATGCGCTGGATGTCGCGATCGGCGGCGTCTAGTTGCGCGGTGATGCCGTCGTAATCGACGGAATCCGGATCGCGCGCGAGAATCGAGAACACCTCGCTCAAGCTGGTCTGCTGGCTGTGCAGCTCGTCGATCAGGCCATTGGTGACGGATTGCTCGCGCACAAGGCTGCGGGCGCTCTGCTGGATGGATTCGATGTTGCGCAGGCCGACCACGGCGGCGGCCAGCAGCAGCAACATCACCAGCGCGAAGCCGGCAATCAGGACGCGGAAGATGTTCTGGTGCGTAATGGGCCGCGGAAACATCGCGATATCAGTATCGCGCGGATCGGGGTGGGGCGTGTTCCATGGCACGGCCGGTGCTGCCGGTTTGTCCGGGCGGCGGACTATGAATGAAACTTCATTCATCGCCATGCCTGCCAATTCGTCGGGCCGCATAGCCCGCGCGGGCTATCGAGGTTTTTCGCCATCCGGATCAATATGGAGTTGTGAGCGGGCAGAAAGGCCCGCCAAGGAGAAAAAAATGAAAACGACCGTACTCGCAATCGCTCTGGCTTTTGCCACCATGCCCTTGACGTTCGCCGCGCAGAATCCGCCCGCGAAAACCGACAGCACCGCCAAACCGGCGGACAAGACCTCGAAGAAGAACCACAAGGACACCACCAAGAAGGCTGTGAAGAAAGACGCCACCGCAGCCACGCCGGCCACCCCAGCCCCGGTCAAGAAGTAACTTCCTCCGGGAACGACGAAATGGCCCCGCGGACCCTCAACCAGGTCCGCGGGGCTTTTCTATTTCGCCATTCGCCGGGATTGCCGCTGCGCCAGGCGGCTCCATTCGGCGACCACGCGGCGCCGATAGCGCGGGGCCGTGCGCGCCGCCTCGACGGCTTGCGCATACGCTTCGCGCGCGCCGCCCAGGTCGCCCAGTTCCTCCAGCACGCGGCCGTAGTAGTACAGCCCTTGCGGATCGTACGGCCGCCGGTCGACGTAGAGGGCCAGCTCGCGCCGGGCGTCCTCAGGCCGGCCCACGGCCAGATAGACCGCGCCCAATTCGCGGAGGATCTCGCTCTGGCTGTGCTTCTCGTCCTGCGCCGCCACGGTCTCGAAATGGCTCAGGGCATCGGCGAAGCGTCTTTGCAGGAAGGCAATGCGGCCGAGCTGAAAGTGGGCGTCGGTCTCTTGCGGGTCGATGGCCACGGCGTTGCGGAATCGCTCGATGGCGTCGGTATAGCGCCGCCGCTGTTGGTAGATGAGCCCGATCTGGTATTGCGCCTCGCCATCGTGCGGATTCACCGCGGCCGCTTCCAGCATGCGCCGCAGGCTCTGCTGGCGCCGCAGGCCGTCGCCCAGTTGGGAGAATTCGCTGCGCAGATAGTAAAAAGCGAAGAGCAGGAAAAACGGCGAGGCCACCAGGTTCAGCAGCCAACGGAGCGGGCCCAGAAAGAAGCCCACCAAAAGCAATGGAATCCAGGAAAGCGATACCACGCCCGCCGCCGTGCCGTTGCCCGTCCCGAACACGGTGCGCACCGCGAAGAACATCAGCACCGCGAAGTACACCCAGGCGAGCCAGCCGAGGATCACGAAGGCGAACAGCGGAACCACGCGGACCAGCACCGCCAGCGGCAGAATGGCCGCCGCCCAGGCCATGGCGGCGCACGTCAGCAACGGCGCGTAGTCGCGCTGGAACAGGATGCCCAGGCTGCCCAACCGCCCCAGCAGCTTGGCCAGCAGAAGCACGCCCGGCACGTAGACCGCGGCCAGCATCAGCAGCGGAGTGTAGAAGCTGAAGGGCAGCCCATCGGGCGCGTTCCACCCTAACAGCAGCGAGACGCAGATCATCGCCAGGCTGGCGAACAGCAGACTGCCCCGGTCGAGGATGTCGCTCATCGCCGACGCGGGCTGGGTGAGCAGGCGCAGCAGCAACTTCAGGTTGGCACTCACGATGGAAGAATAACATTTTGAGCCATCAGCCTTCAGCGAACAGCCATCAGCCTTCAGCCGTCAGCCTTCAGCTTTTCGTGCGAACGGGAGAGTTCTGCGCGCGCTTCGCGGCGAAGCGGCAATGCGGCCGCGGGACGCACTGAATGAGCTTATAGCTGAAGGCTGATGGCTGAAGGCTTTAATTCGTGGCCCAGTATCCGGGGCGCGTGCGCACGGTCACGCCGCCTTGCGCTTTCACGGCCACCTTGATGGCGCGGAACTTGCCGTCCATCACCTGGTTGGCCGGGGTGTACTGAACGATGTACTGGTTGCGGATGTCCTGCGCCACCTGGTGCGCCAGACGGTCCACTTCGCTGACGTCCTTGGCGAAGAACGCGGAGGCTCCGGTGGCTTGCGCCAGCGTTTCCAGGGCGTGCCTGGCCTGCCGCGCGGCGCGGGGCTCTTCGTCGGCCAGAAGTCCGATGGAATAGATCAGCACCCCGGCCTGCTGCGACGACTTCACCAATTCCTCCAGGCTGAAAGCGCTGTAATTGTCGTCCCCGTCGGTCACCACCACGATCACTTTCTTATCCTGGCGCGCCTTCTTGAGATGCTCCACCGACATGTGGATGGCGTCGCGCATGGCGGTTCCACCGCGCGAATCGATGCGCTTCAAGGCCGCCTGCAGCAGGTCCAAATCGTGCGTGAACTCGACCCCGGGCGGCAGGTCCAGGTACACTTCGTCGTTGAAGTTCACCACGAACACTCCATCATCGGGGTTGGATGCCTTCACCAGCGCCAGGGACGCGGCTTCCACCTGCGCCCGCTTGGGCGCCATGCTGCCGCTGTTATCGATTACCAAGCCCAGCGCCACCGGCACGTCTTCGCGTTTGACGGTCTTGATCTGCTGGCGGACGCCGTTCTCCAGCACCGAGAAAGCGGCCGGCGGAAGATCGGTCACCAGGTGGCCGGTCCGGTCGGCGACCGTGGTATGGCATACCACCAGGCGCGTATCGGCGCGGAACACCACGCTGGCTTCCTCGGACTTGGTGAGCAGCGGAGACTGCTGGCCGAAGGCCGTTCCGCAGGCGGCCATCGCTCCCAATACGACCGCTCCCCATGCGGCCGCCCCCAAAGTGCCGGCGCAAATCATTCGCTTGTCGAGACGTAACATCCTACACAGTGAGACGCTCGCCGGGCGCGCTGGGTTTTCATTTTTTGGACATTTCGGCGGCCCACTGGAGGTAGCGTACCAGGACCTTCCGCTGTTTCCACGTGAATTCCCAGAATTGTCCGAAGGTGATGCGCTCGGCGCGCAGGCCGGAGTAGGTTTCGATGCGCCATCTCAGGTAGGGACTGCGCCACGGCCGCAGGCGGTATCCGCGGCTCAGGCGCCAGAGGATGCGGATCACTCGAACGCCCTCATTTCAGGGTCTGGGCGCCCTTGGGGACGGTGGTATCGGTGGCCCAGTACCCCGGCCGCGTGCGGACCGAAGGCTTCCCGGGAGCGTTCACCGATATCTTGATGGCCCGAAACTGGCCGTCCATGGTGGTGTTGGTGGGAGTGTATTCGATGGTGTATTGGTTGCGGATGTCGTGCGCCACCTGGTGCGCGATGCGATCGACCTCGACCAACTCCCTGGGAAAGAACGCCGCTGCTCCGGTGGAATCGGCCAGGGCGTTCAGCGCCCGCTTGGCTTCGCGCGCCGCGCGCGGCTCCTCTTCGGCCAGCAGCCCCACCGAGTAGATCAGAACTTCGGCCTGCTGCGACGCCTTCACCAGGTTTTCCAGGCTGATCAGGCTGGAATTGTCGTTGCCGTCGGTGACCACCACCAGGACCTTCTTGTCGCGCCGCGCGTGCTCCTTCAGGTGCACGATGGACATGGCGATGGCGTCGCGCATGGCCGTTCCACCGCGCGAATCGATGCGCTGCAGCGCCTGCTTCAGCACGTCGATATCGCTCGAGAAATCCATACCCGGCGGCAGATCGAGGAAGGCTTCCTCGTTGAAGTTCACCACGAAGACTTCGTCCTCGGGATTGGACTCCTTCACCAGCGCCACCGACGCGGCCTCCACTTTCTCGCGCTTGTCGCGCATGCTGCCGCTGTTGTCGATCACCAGGCCCATGGCCACCGGAATGTCTTCGGCCTTGAAAATCTTGATTTCCTGGGGAGCGCCGTTTTCGGTAACGCTGAAAGCGCTTTTCGGCAAGCCCGTCACCAGGTGGCCGGTCTTGTCGAACACCGACGTGTGGCACACCACCAGGCGGGTGTCGGCGCGGAAAACCACCCCGGAATCTTCCGCCTTCTGCGGCTGCGCGCAGACGGCCGCGGCCGCCGCCAAAGCTACCCCGAGCGTGGCGGCGCTAATGAGACGGCGCATAGTAGCCCTGCCGGAAGAATGCCCGTAGCAGGGGCATGCCGCGCGGTTGCACCAGTTTCACCGTGACCTTCCGATACTTTCCGTCGCGCTCCTGATTTTCCGGACGAAAACCGATCATGTACTGATTGCGAAGCTCGGTGCCGATTTTGGCGGCGATGTCCGGCATCTCGTTCATATTCTCCACCGGGTATTGCCGTCCCCCGGTCTGCTCCGCGATCTCCGTCAGCAGCCCCGGTCCGGCGGCTTCCTCCGGCGTGCGGGCGCGCGATGGCCCGGCTTCGTAAATTCCCATGGCATAGATTTGGACGTCCGCTTCGCGCACCAGGTTCTTGATTTCCGTCTGCGTGTACCGGCTGTTGTTGTCGCCGCCATCGGTGATCAGCAGCAAGGCCTTACGGGGATTCTTGGCCTTTTTCATCTCGTGCAGGCCCAAGTACACGGCATCCAGAAGCGCGGTTTCGCCCTTGGAAGTGGTGAACGTGAGACGGTTCTGGATCTCTTCCAGATTGGTGGTAAAGGGTTGCAACAGCTTGGTGTCGTCGGCGAAAGTCACCAGGAAGAACTCGTCCTCCGGATTGGCCGTCTTGAAAAACTGCGCTACCGCCTGCCGCGATTTTTGCAGTTTCTGCCCCATGCTGCCCGAGCAATCGAAAATCACCCCCACCGAAAGCGGCGCGTCCTCGCTGGAAAACTGGGTGATCGCCTGCTCCTTGTTGTTTTCGAAAACGCGGAAGTTTTCCCTATCCAGACCGGTGACAAACCGGTTCATCGGGTCGGTGACCGTCACGGGGATCAGCACCAGGTTGCTGTCGACGCGGATTTCCGCCTTCGGCAGCACCGGCTTCTTCTCGGCGGACTGGGAGCGGGGAGCGATCGGACCGGGCTGGGCAACCGCCAGAAACCCTGGCCCCGACACCAGCGCGCACACCACCAACACCTTACGGCAGGAGGACAGCATTGCGGCTTGGCAGCCTTTCTTTCTAGAGTCTAGCATAGCCGTTTTGTGGTATGATCGCGTGTGCCGCGTAAAATACTGGGCGTCATTCCGGCGCGCCTGGCATCCTCCCGTTTTCCTGGTAAAGTACTCGCCTCTATCGCCTCCAAACCCATGCTCCAGCACGTGTACGAACGTGCTTCCCGGGCCCGCTATCTGTCCCGCACGATAATAGCCACTGACGACCGGCGGGTCTACGAGGTTGCAAGAAGTTTCGGAGCCGAAGTTCGCATGACGCGCTCCGATCACCTCTCCGGGACGGACCGCGTGGCCGAGGCCGCCTCCGCCGAGAACGCTTCCATCGTGGTCAACATCCAGGGCGACGAACCGCTGATCGACCCAAACGCCATCGACCTTGCGATCCTGCCCCTGGTTAACGACTCCAGCGTAGTGATGAGCACCCTGAAAAAGCGTATTGACGACCCCCGCGAGATGGCCGATCCCAATGTGGTCAAGGTGGTTACCAACCGCTCGGGCGACGCCATCTATTTCTCCCGTTCTCCCATCCCCTACGAGCGCGATGAAGGAACGCGGACCGCTGGTTTCAAACACATAGGATTGTACGTTTATCGCAGAGATTTTCTGTTGAATTATTCCGCCCTGCCGGTCGGACCCCTGGAAATATCCGAGCGTCTCGAGCAGTTGCGGGCGCTCGAAAACGGGTACCCCATACGGGTAGCGGAAACCGATTACGAATCGGTGGGAGTGGACACTCCCCAGGATCTGGAAAAGGTCTCGCGGATGTTTGAGCATCTGTGTGTATCGGAGCCGCGGCCGTGAGGGAGCGGTTGGTTTTCGACTCATCGGAGGGGCAGTAGCATGGCCAAGTACATTTTCGTCACCGGCGGGGTGGTTTCGTCGCTCGGAAAAGGGATCTGCGCGGCGTCTTTGGGCTGCCTGCTGGAAAGCCGCGGCCTGAAGGTCGCCTGCCAGAAGTTCGATCCCTACCTGAACGTCGACCCCGGCACCATGAGTCCGTTCCAGCACGGCGAAGTCTTCGTCACCGACGACGGCGCGGAGACCGATCTCGACCTCGGCCACTACGAGCGCTTCACCCACTCCAAGCTCACCCAGAGCAATAACGTCACCTCCGGCCGCATCTACGAGCAGATCATCGCCCGCGAACGCCGCGGCGATTATCTCGGCAAGACCGTCCAGGTGATTCCCCACGTCACCAACGAAATCAAGGCCGCCATGAAACGCGTGGCTCAGGACGTGGACGTGGTCATCGTGGAAATCGGCGGCACCGTGGGCGACATCGAATCGCTGCCCTTCCTGGAGGCCATCCGCCAGATGCGCCACGAACAGGGCCGCAGCAATTGCCTGTTCGTCCACGTCACCCTGGTCCCCTTCATCGCCGCCGCCGGCGAGATGAAGACCAAGCCCACCCAGCACAGCGTCAAGGAACTCCGCGCCCTGGGGATCCAGCCCGACATCCTGGTGTGCCGCTCGGAACGCTTCATCCCCCAGGAGATGAAAGAGAAGATCGCGCTTTTTTGCGACGTCGACGTGGAAGCCGTGGTCACCGGGCGCGACGTCAAATCGGTCTACGAAGTGCCCGTCACCTACGCCAACGAGGGGGTGGACGAGATCGTCCTCCGGCTGTTGAAACTGGACGCCCCGGAGCGCGATCTCAGCCGCTGGACCGGGATGTTGGAGCGCATGGAGAACCCGCGCGACGAGGTAACCATCGGCCTCGTAGGCAAATACGTGGAATACGAGGATTCCTACAAGAGCCTCAAGGAAGCCCTGCTGCACGGCGGTCTGGCGCACCAACTGAAGGTCAACATCCACTGGATCGAAGCCGAAGGCGTGATTGGCGAGGATTGGGAGCGCCAGCTCGACGGATACGACGGCATCCTGGTCCCCGGCGGCTTCGGCAAGCGCGGTATCGACGGCATGCTCAACGCCATCCGCTACGCCCGCGAGCAAAAGGTGCCCTACTTCGGCATCTGTCTCGGCATGCAGACCCTGGTGATCGAGTACGCCCGCAACGTCTGCGGCCTGGCTGACGCCGACTCCACCGAGTTCAACCCCGGCACGCCGCACCGCGTGATCTTCAAGCTGCGCGAGTTGAAGGGCGTGGACGAGCTGGGCGGCACCATGCGCCTGGGCAGTTGGCCCTGCAAACTGGCCGAAGGCAGCTTCGCCTACCGCGCCTACGGGGCCCGCGAGATCCACGAGCGCCACCGCCATCGCTACGAATTCAACCGCGAGTACGAAGACCGACTCAAGGCCGCCGGCCTGCGCATCACCGGCGAGACCCCCGACAACACCTACGTCGAAATCTGCGAAATCGCCGACCATCCCTGGTTCCTGGGCTGCCAGTTCCACCCTGAGTTCAAGAGCAAGCCCATGGAGCCGCACCCTCTCTTCAAGTCCTTCATCGGCGCCGCCTACCAGCAGCGCCTCCGGCGGAAGCAAGCCGGTTCGCGGCAGGAGGCGCAATACACCCGTGGCGACTGACGCGGCAATCGCCTTCAGCCGATTCGGACGCGGCCAGCCGCTGGTGTTGATCGCCGGGCCGTGCGTCATCGAAAGCGAGGAGCACGTCCACCGCCTGGCCCGCGCCATCCGCCAGATCGTGGGCGACTTCGTGTTCAAGGCGTCTTTCGACAAAGCCAACCGCACCTCTGGTGACGCCTACCGCGGTCCCGGGTTGACGGAAGGGCTGCGCATCCTGGCCGGCGTCAAGGCCGAAGGCTTCCCCATTCTCACCGACATCCACGAACCGGCGCAGGCCGAACCGGCGGCCGAAGTGGCCGATATCCTGCAGATTCCCGCCTTCCTGTGCCGCCAGACCGACCTCTTGCTGGCCGCCGGCCGCACCGGCCGCATTGTCAACATCAAGAAGGGCCAGTTCGTGGCCTCGCACGATATCCACCGCGCCGCCGAAAAAGTGGCCTCCACCGGGAATTGCCAGGTGATCTTGACCGAGCGCGGGTCCTCGTTCGGTTACAACAACCTGGTAGTGGACATGCGCGGTCTGAAGATTATGCGCGATGCCGGCTGGCCGGTGGTTTTCGACGCCACCCACTCCGTACAACTCCCCGGCGGCGCAGGAGCCGCATCGAGCGGCCAGCCCCAGTTCATCGAGCCGCTGGCCCGCGCCGCGGTGGCCGTGGGCGTCGACGGCGTCTTCGTGGAAGTCCACGACGACCCCGAGAAGGCTCTCTCGGATGGACCCAACGCCTTGCGTCTCAATCTATTAGAGGGCTTCTGGCGGCGTTTGCAGGCCATCGACCGGCTGGTCAAGAACTGAGCCTCTATCTGCCCGCATGCTACAGTGAGGGGTATGAAGTACCCAGTCGCTTTGACGCCGACCGAGGAGGGATACAGCGTTTCTTGCCCTGGCCTCCCCGGATGCTGGTCGCAAGGCGCCACCGAAGAGGAAGCGTTGGCGAACATTCAGGACGCCATCCGCGAATACCTCGAAGTCGCAAAGCAACTGGCCGGTGAGCAGAACTTGAGGGAAGTGGAAATACTCACGTAACGCATGCCAAAGATACCGGGGATACCTCACCTTCGGGCCGTGAGGGCGCTCGAAAAGGCGGGCTTCCACGTCGCCAGGCAAGGCAAGCACATCGTCATGACCGACGGGAGGCGAATCCTGACCGTTCCCAGGCACGATCCCGTGGACCCGCTCACCATGGGCGGTATTGTCCACGATTCCGGCCTCACACCCCGGCAATTCCGCGAACTTGTCTGAAAGCGCCTTTTTTCTCCACGTCACGCCCAGCCGGCACGTCATAGAATGAGAAGGATACCTATGTTTGACCTCCGACGCCGCCGCGGTTTCTCCCTGATCGAGTTGCTGATCGTCATCGCGATCATCCTGATCATCATCACGATCGCGGTGCCCCGCCTGCAGAACGCGCGGCGTTTTGCCATGGAGACCGGCGCGATGGCCGCCATCCGCACACTCCACACCGCGCAGGTGCAGTACAGCTCGCAATACGGCCGCTTTGCCACTTCGCTCGCCGAACTGGGCCCTCCGGCCAGCGGCTCAACCTCCGCCGCCGCTGCCGACGTCATCGGGAACGACCTGGCCAACGGCGAAAAGAACGGCTACAAATTCACCATGACCGGAAACGCGGGCGGCTACCAGATCTCGGCCGTGCCTATCACGTTTGGCGTCACCGGGAGCCGAACCTTCTACTCCGATCAGACCATGGTGGTCCGCGAGAATAACGGCCCCGAGCCCGCTACGCCCAACAGCAAAGAGGTCGGCGCGAAGTGAGTCTGCCAAATTTGGGGCGCGACTGTCACCGAATCGCGCCGTAGAGCAGGCTGGCGCCAAAACCGTAACCGGCCATCCAAACGGCCGGCGCCGGGTATCCTGGATCAGGGACCACACGCCATGGCCGTTCGCAAGGTGGAGCAGGAAATCGAACGCCTCAATCTGCTGCGCGAAGCGCCGCAACAGGAGGCGGCGCCGGAGTTGGCGAAGGCGCTGGGAGACCGCGTCAACCTGATAGTGGCCAAGGCGGCCAGGATTGCGGGCGAGCGGGGTCTGGGCGCGCTGGTTCCCGATCTGCTGCGTGCATTCGACCGCCTGTTCGGAAATGCCGCGCAACGCGATCCGCAGTGCTGGGGCAAGAACGCCATCGCACAGGCGTTGGTGGCTTTGGGGCATTGCGAGTCGGCGCCTTACGCGCGCGGGGTGCGGCATGTCCAGCTTGAGCCGGTGTGGGGCGGGCAGGCAGACACGGCGACCACCCTGCGCGGGACGTGTGTGCTGGCTCTCGCGGCCTGTCCGGACATCCGGCGCGAGGACGTCCTGCGATTGATGGTGGACGCCCTGGCGGATCCGTCGGACCCGGTGCGCGTGGAAGCGGCGCGAGCGCTGGCGCAGATGGGCGGCGAAGAAAGCGCGCTGCTGCTGCGTCTCAAGGCCCGCGTGGGAGACCCGGCGCCGCAGGTGGCCGGCCAGGTGTTCGACGCCCTGCTGGCCCTGGAGCGCGAGGGCGCGGTGGCTTTCGTGGCGAGTTTCCTGAAACACGGGGACGAAGCCGCGCGCGCCGAAGCGGCGTTGTCGCTGGGCTCCTCGCGGCTGGCGGACGCGGTGGAGGCGCTGCTTGAGTGCTGGGAAACGGCGCGCGACCCGGATCTGCGTCAGGCGGTGTTGCGCGGGCTGGCGGTGTCTCGGCTGGAGCGGGCGCTCGAGTTTCTGCTGGACCTGGTGAGGAACGCGCGCGTGCGCGACGCCTGCGCCGCCATCGAGGCGCTGTCCGTGGACCGCGATTCGGAAGAGATCCGCAAGCGCGTGGAGTTGGCGGCCGCGGACCGCGAGCCCGAGGTGCGGCAGGCGCTCCGTGGGGCGGGTTGGTAACCTGCCCCGCGCTTCTACCCCAGCGCGTCGATCGTCGCCGGATGTCCCGCTTCGAAGGCGGCGATGGCCGGAACCTGCTGCAGGATGTAGCCGAGCTCATCGACGCCTTCCAGCAGACAGTGCTTGGAGAACTCGTCCACCGGGAACTCCACCTTCCGCCCGCCCGGCAGCGTCAGCGTCTGCCGAGCCAGGTCGACGGCCACGGTGGCATCGGGGTTGGCCTCCACCGCGGCCAGCAACTCCGCGTGCGCGTCCGGGGGAATGGCGATGGGCAGCAGCGAATTCTTCAGCGAGTTCTGGCGGAAAATGTCGGCGAACGAGGTGCTGATCACGGCGCGGAATCCGAACTGGGTGAGCGCCCAGGGGGCGTGTTCGCGGGAACTGCCGCAGCCGAAATTGTCGCCGGCCAGCAGCACTTGAGCGCCGCGCGCGCGCGGCTGGTTGAGAACGAAATCGGGGTTGGGATTGCCCTCGGCGTCGTAGCGCCAGTCGCAGAAAAGCTGCGCGTCGAGTCCCAGCTTGGACGTGGTCTTGAGAAACCGCGCGGGAATGATCTGGTCGGTATCGACGTTGTTGAGCGGCAGCGGCACGATGCGGCTTTCGAAATTGGCGAATGGCTTCATAGCAAGGTCCTCACATCGGTCACCACGCCGGTGATGGCGCTGGCGGCGGCGGTCAGCGGGCTGGCCAGGAAGGTGCGTCCGCCCTTGCCTTGCCGGCCCTCGAAGTTGCGATTGCTGGTGGAGACGCTGTACTGGCCGGGAGCGAGCTGGTCGCCGTTCATGGCGATGCACATGGAGCAGCCCGGCTCGCGCCATTCGCAGCCGGCCGCGCGGAAAATCTCCGGCAGTCCTTCGGCGATGGCCTGGCGCTTGACCTCTTGCGAGCCCGGCACCACCAGGACGCGCACTTTCGAGCTCACCTTGCGGCCCTTGAGCAATTCCGCGGCGGCGCGTAGATCGGAGATGCGCGAGTTGGTGCAACTGCCGATGAACACGACATCGATGGGGTGGCCGAGCAGCGGCTTGCCGCCCCGGAGGTCCATGTATTTCAGAGCCTTGGTGACGGAATCGCGCTGCAGCGGATCGGAGATCTGCGCCGGATCGGGCAGCGGCGCGCCGATCGGCAGGCCCATGCCGGGGTTGGTTCCGTAGGTGATCATGGGCTCCAGCGCGCCGGCGTCGATCGAGACGCTGCGGTCGTAGGCCGCGCCATCGTCGGTGGGAAGCTGTTTCCAGCGCGCCAGGGCGGCGTCCCAAGCGGCGGCGCGGGGCGCGTGCGGACGTCCGCTGAGATATTGGAAGGTGGCGTCGTCGGGCGCGATCAGGCCGGCGCGCGCGCCGCCTTCAATCGACATGTTGCAAACGGTCATGCGCTCTTCCATGGAGAGCGCGCGGATGGCGCTGCCGGTGAACTCGAAGACGCTGCCGGTGCCGCCGCCCACGCCGATGCGCGCGATCAGCGCCAGGATGATGTCCTTGGCCGTTACGCCGGGCTTCAGCGCGCCCTCGACGCGCACCTGGAAGGTTTTCGACGGGCGTTGCAGCAGGCATTGCGAGGCCAGCACGTGCTCCACCTCGCTGGTCCCGATGCCGAAGGCCAGGGCCCCGAAGGCGCCGTGGGTGGCGGTGTGGCTGTCGCCGCAAACCACCGTCATGCCGGGCTGGGTGAGACCGAGTTCGGGTCCGATGACGTGGACGATGCCCTGTTGGTCGCTGTGAATCCCCAGGCAGCGGATGCCGAATTCGGCGCAGTTGGCTTCCAGTTGGGCGAGTTGTTTGGCGGCGATCTCGTCCACGATGGGCAGCGAGCGGTCGGTGGTGGGGATGCCGTGATCGGCGGTGGCGATGGTCAGGTCGGGCCGCCGCACTTTGAGGCCGCGCTCGCGCAACCCCTGGAAGGCCTGCGGCGAGGTGACTTCATGCACCAAGTGCAGATCGATGTGCAGCAAAGTGGGAGCGCCCGGGCGTTGGTACACCACGTGGGAATCCCAGAGTTTTTCGATGATAGTTCGGGGCATAGGTGAATTTCCAGCTTACAGCCTTTAGCTCGATCGCCGGGCGATGGCTCAAATGGCTGCGACGATCGCCTCGCCCACCTGTTCGGTAGTGGCGGGCGCGCCGGTGGGCCGCAGATCCGCGGTCACGGCGCCGCTGGCGAGGACTCGCTCGATGGCCGATTCCACGGCGGCGGCTTCTTCTTTCAATCCGAAACTGTACGACAGCATGGCGGCCACCGAGCCGATCGCGCCCAGCGGGTTGGCCTTGTTCTGGCCGGCGATATCGGGCGCCGATCCGTGCACCGGTTCGTACAATCCAACTTGCGCGCCCGAGGGCCGGCGATCGCCGATGGAGGCCGACGGAAGCATCCCGATGGAACCGGCCAGCACCGCGCCTTCATCGCTCAGGATGTCGCCGAACATGTTCTCGGTCAGGACGATATCGAAGCGCCGCGGATTCAGGATCAGTTGCATGGCGCAGTTGTCCACCAGCATGTGATCGAGCGCCACATCGGGAAACTCACGGGCGATATCGACCACCACGCGGCGCCACAACTGCGAATTCTCCAGCACGTTGCTCTTGTCGACGGACGTCACTTTCTTTCGGCGCGCGCGCGCAAGCTGGAAGGCCATGCGGGAGACGCGCTCGATCTCCGAGCGCGTGTAGGTCATGGTATTGACCGCCCGCGTTTCCCCGCCGTTTTCGCTGATTCCGCGCGGGGTTCCGTAATAGATTCCGCCCGTCAGCTCGCGGACGATAATCATGTCGGTGCCTTCCACCAGGTGGTTCTTCAAAGGCGAGGAATCCAGCAACGCCGCATACGCGCGCACCGGGCGCAGGTTGGCGTACACGCCCAGAGCTTTGCGAATTCCCAACAATCCTTTTTCCGGCCGCTTCTCGGGCGGCGCATTGTCGAATTCCGGCAGGCCCACGGCGCCCATGAGCGTGGCGTCGGCCGCGGCCGCCAGGCGGGCGGTCTCCTCGGGGAACGGCGAGCCGGTCCGATGGATGGCCACGCCGCCCAGCAATCCTTCGCTAAGCCGAAGACGATGGCCCCACTTATTGCAGACGCGCCGCAGGACGCGCACCGCCTCGCGCGTGACTTCCGTGCCGATGCCATCGCCCGGAAGAACCAGGACGTTCAGATCCATGAAGTAAGCCCCCGGCCGCGACCGTCAACCAGCGGTTTCTCAATCGTACCGAATTTCGCGGTCATGGACCTAGTCCGCCGCCGCCTGCGTGCCTTGCCGCCCAGCCTTGATGAGGGCCAGAATCTCTTCGTCCATGAGGCCCTTCTTACGGTGATCGGCGACGGCGGTGAAGCGGTGATACAGATCGTCCAGCTCGGCTTTCGAAAGCTCGTAGCCCAGGTCGTGGCACCGCTGGCCGAGGGCGTGGCGGCCGCTGTGCTTGCCCAGCACCAGGCGGCCTTCGGGCACGCCCACCGAGTGCGGATCGATGATCTCGTAGGTGGTCTTCTCCTTGAGATAGCCGTCCTGGTGGATGCCGGCTTCGTGGGCAAACGCATTGCGTCCCACGATGGCCTTGTTGGGCTGCGGTCCGAACGTAATCAGGGAGCTCAGCAGTTCGCTGGCGGAGTACAGATGCTCGGTATGGATGGCGGTATGGTACGGGTAGGAATCCGCCCGCGTTTTGAGAATCATCACGATTTCTTCGAGCGAGCAGTTGCCGGCGCGCTCGCCGATGCCGTTGATGGTGCACTCCACCTGGCGCGCTCCGTTTTCGATGGCCCACAGGGAATTGGCCACCGCCAGGCCCAGATCGTCGTGGCAATGCACGCTGACAATCGCGCTATCGCCCAGCGTCTTGGCGATGTGGCCGATCAAGGCGCCGTATTCGCGGGGCGTCGAGTAACCGACCGTGTCGGGGATGTTGACGGTGCGCGCGCCGGCCGCGACCACGGCCTTGGAAATAGCCTCCAGATACTCCGGACCGGTGCGCGCGCCGTCCTCCGCCGAAAACTCCACGTCGTCGACATGGCGCCGCGCCAGCTCGACCGCGGCCACGGCTTCCTCCAGCACCTGCTGCTGGGACTTCTTGAGCTTGTATTTCAGATGGATATCGCTGGTGGCGATGAAGGTGTGAATGCGCGGCTGGCGGGCGTGCTCAAGAGCCTTGGCGGCGCGCTCGACATCCAGCGTGCAGCAGCGCGCCAGGCCGGCGACCTGCGCCTCGGGAAACTCGCGGCTCACCGCCTCCACCGCTTCGAAATCTCCATCCGAGGCGATGGGGAAGCCGGCTTCCAGGATGTCGACGCCCAGCTCCACCAGTTTGCGGGCCATTTGCAGCTTTTCCGGAACCGTCATGCTACAGCCCGGCGATTGCTCGCCGTCGCGCAGCGTAGTGTCGAAAATATATACTTGGTCGCTCATAAGCTCGATCAAAATGAGGGCCTGTAAAAAAGTACAGGCAGGCGCGGCCCCATCGGGCCGGCCGTCCCACGGCGCCGTTCACTGGTTGGTTGTGCGCCGGTGGGGCGGGTCAACGCCTGCCTCCAAGTCCTTAACTGCATTATGGACGGTGGCGCTCGATTTGGCAAATTTATAATTTTAGCGGCAGACATTAAATATTGTTATAATAGGTTTCCGCCATGGAACTTTACTCGCTGCAGGTGTTTCTGACGGTGGCCACGGAGCACAGCTTTTCGCGCGCTGCCGAGAAGCTGTTGCGGACCCAACCGGCGATTTCGCTGGCGTTGCAACGGCTGGAACAAGAGCTGGGCGAGCGGCTGATCGACCGTTCCGGCAAGGACCTCATCCCGACCGACGCGGGCCGCATCGTGCTGGACTACGCCCGCCGCTTCGAGAGCCTGCGCCAGGAGCTGGCCAACTCGCTGGCCGAGCTGCGGGACAACGCCTCCGGACGCCTGATCATCGGCGCCAACGAATCCACCACGCTTTACCTGCTGCGCCACATCGAGCGGTATCGCGAGTTGTATCCCAAGGTGAAGGTTCAGGTGCGCCGGAGTTTTTCGAGCAAGATCCCCAACGAACTGATCGACGGCAACCTGGAGCTGGGAGTGATCAGCTACGATCCGGGCGACGAGCGGCTGCAATCGAAGGTGATCTACATCGACGCCCTGACGTTCGTGGTATCGCCGCGGCATCGCCTGGCGAACCGCAAGACGGTGTCGATCGCGGATCTCGCCAGCGAGAACTTTGTGGCTCACAACGTGGTGTCCCCGTACCGCGAAGTGGTGCTGCGGGAGTTTCAAAGCCACAAAGTGCCTCTGCGCATGGACGTGGAGATGCCCACCATCGAGGCCATCCGCTGGTTCGTGCAGCAGAATCTGGGGGTGGCGTTTCTGCCGCGCATGTGCGTGGAGCAGGACATCGAGCAGAAGATCCTGCGCGAGGTGCGGGTGAAGGAAATGCACGTGGAGCGCAAGATCCGGCTGGTCTATCCCACGCGCCGCGGGCTGAGCTATGCCGCCAAGGCGTTTCTGGAAGTGCTGGGGTAAGGGCGTTGGCGGGCGCGCGCCCTCTCGTATAGAATACGTAGTTTCACGGCACGACAAGGAGCACAACGCATGAGAACCACTCGGACGCTTGCTACAGGCTTAGCCGTACTCCTGGCCGCATTCGCCGCCCACGCACAGGGCCGCGGCGGACGCGGCGGACGCGGCATGGAGGAGCAGCCGGCCCTGCCCGCCGCAACCACCCAGACCCAGGCGGCCGCGCCGGCGCGCACCGGGCCTCCGCCGGAAGAGAAGAGTTCGGTCACGCACCACAGCATCCACATCGGCGGGCAGGAGCTCAAGTACACGGCGACCGCGGCCAACTATGTCGTCAAAGCCGAGGACGGTACGCCCAAGGCCAGTTTCTTCTTCGTCGGCTATACCAAGGACGACATCGCCGATCCCGGCAAGCGGCCCATCACCTTTGTCTATAACGGCGGCCCCGGTTCGGCTTCCTGCTTCACGCACATGGGGCTCGGTCCCCGGCGCATCGTCCTCACCGACGATGGCCACGGCATGCCGGCGCCCTATTCCGTCGCCGACAACGAGAGCACTTTCCTGGACGCCACCGACCTGGTGTTCGTGGACGCCGTCTCCACCGGCTACAGCCGGCCGGTGACCGGCGAGAGCACCGCGCAGTTCTACGGCCTGGTCAACGACGCCACCTGGTTCTCCGATTTCATCTACCAGTACCTGGTGCGCAACGAGCGCTGGGCGTCGCCCAAATACCTGATCGGCGAGAGCTACGGCACCACCCGTTCGGCCATGCTGGCGAATATTCTGCAACAGCGCCACCAGATCTACCTCAACGGCGTGGCGCTGCTTTCCTCGGTGGGATTCGGAAGCTGGGGCGGGGACGACCGCTCCAAATTCTTCCTTCCCACCTACGCCACCACCGCCTGGTTCCACCACCTGCTGCCGCCCGACCTGCAGAAGGAGACCCTCGAGACGGTGGCCCAGCAGGCGCGCCAATTCGCCCACGGCGAGTACGCCGCCGCGCTGGAGAAGGGCGACGAACTCTCGCCGGCCGATTACCAGAAAGTGGTCAAGAACATCGCCCGCTTCACCGGTCTCTCCCCCAAGTACATCGAACAGACCAACCTGCGCATCAGCCCGCAGCGCTGGTTCAAGGAACTGCAGCGCGACAAGCGGCTCACCACCGGCCGCCTGGATTCCCGTTTCACCGGCATGGACTACGACGCCGCCGGCGAGCGCAACGAATACGACCCCAGCGAAGCGTCTTACGAAGGCGCTTATTCCGCCATGTTCCAGGACTATGTGCGGCGCGACCTGAAATGGAACACCGACATGTTCTACACCATCACCGCGCGCGTATACCCGTGGGACCAGGGCCAGCCCGGCCAGCCCGCCGAGGCTCTGCGCTCGGCCATGACCGAGCAGGGCAGCTTGAAACTACTGGTGATCTGCGGTTACTACGACGTGGCCACGCCGTTCAACGGAATCGAGGAGACCGTGTCGCACATGGGCCTGGAGCCCTCCATCCGCAAGAACGTCAGCTTCACCTATTACGAGGGCGGCCACATGATGTACATCGACAAGAAGGCGCGCGAGAAGCTGCACACCGACGTGGACGCGTTCATCGTCGCCGGGTACGGCGCGGGGAAGTAAGGCGGGATCTCCCGACTTACTTTTCTTCGCGAATCTGCTGGCTCAAGTACCGCTCGTACCCGATCTCCTGGATCTGGTGTAGCTGAGCCTCGATCCAGTCGGCATGCTCTTCTTCGTCTTTCAGTAAACGCTCGAACAACTGGCGGGACGCGTTGTCGCCGGCTTCGGTCGCGATCTTGATGGCGTTGTTGTACTGCGCCACCGCGCCCACCTCCAGATGCAAATCGCCCGCGAGCTGATCTTTTACGTTCTGCCCCACGTTCAGTTGCAGCGTCTCGGTGAGGTTGGGTGTCCCATCGAGGAACAGGATACGCTCGATCAGCGCTTCGGCGTGCTTCATTTCGTCGATGGACTGTTTCTTGATGTGATGCCCGAGCTTGTCGTACTTCCAGTTCTCGCACATCTCGGCGTGGAGGAAATATTGGCTGATGGCCGTCAATTCCTCTTTCAGGGCGGCGTTCAATTCGGCGATGACTTTGGGATTTCCTTGCATGGCAATCACATTGTAAACCAGTTGCAACTAGCGTGGGTCGGATCGCATCCCTGGGTTGCCACCATCCTCCGCTCAGGGGACGCCGGCAGACGGCTAGTTCGTTGCGATCGCCGCTTCCATGAGGCGCAGAATGCCGCCGGGCTCGCTGGCGCCCACTTCCGCGATGGCGTCGGCGCGCTCCTGGGTGTCGGCGACCCCATAGATTCGCAGTTCATCCGCATTCCCGGACGGGCGGAAATGCGCAATATCTCCGTTGCTGAAGCTGATTCGCACGCCATCGGTATAGTTCAGGCGCGTAATCGTTCCAAATCCGAGCTCCGGCGTGAAGAAGTGCTGAAGTTGACCGCGGATTTCTTCCGCTTGCTTTTCGTGAGATTCCCCGGCTGCGAGTTTCCGGTTGTCGCCATCCAGCAGGATGGTCTGGTCCTGGGCGAAAATCGCTTCTCGAATTCCCGGGTCGTCGGGTGAGAATCGCCGCACCAGCTTCAGGCCAGTGGGCCGCGGAATTCGCTTGAGGAGAGCGGCCCGGCTAAAGCGCTTCGGTAGACCGGCGAAAAGCTCGATCAGCGACAGCCGTTGCGCAGCCGCGGCGAAGAGCACTCCCAGAATGGGCAAGATCGCATCGCGGGTGGGGAGTGCCTTCAAGATCCTCCCGTTCCGCGAGATATCGGATCCGGTGAGAAACCCGCCATTGGCCTCCCATCCGCAAACGCTCTTCCCTCCCCGATTTCGGGCGGTTTTCATGCCGGCAATTACATAAGGCGACCCGATTCGTGTCTTTGGTTGGACGATCTGAGCTAAGTTGCCCCTGTCGATGGCGTCGTTGCAACTGATCGGCACCACGACCGCGTCCGCGCCCAAGTACTCGGCGACTACCATTCCGACCAGGTCGCCGCCAAAGAACCGCACGTCCCCCGTAGCGCGATTCACGCCGAGGATGAGCGGGCGATCGCTGTCGCCGTCCGTCGATACGACGGCGTCGATCGGCCCATGCGCCGCGCCGGCTTCGTCCGCAAGCGCCTGGATTGTGGTAAGCTGCGCCTGATCGATGTTCTCCGTATCGATAGAAATGAAACTTTCGCTGCGGCCGGTTGGGATCGCGTCCGCCCCAAGACGTTCCAGGATTTCCACCAGAAGGTCCCGTCCGACGGCGGAATGTTGGTAGACCAGAATGCGCTTGCCACTGAGAGACGAGTCTCCGAAGAAACTCAGGTAACGATCCACATACTCCGACCTGGCATCGCTGGATTCATCCGGTAAGTCGCGATGGCCCGATCGGAACAGACCTCGTTGGTTGAATCGGGAGACGGCGAAGGGCTGCGAATATGTCTGCTCCCGGACTCGCTGCACCGCCCGATTGATGGGTCCTTCGTGCTCTTTCAACAATTCACCGGCCGAGGTATTCAATTTGTAGCCGTTTTGGTTGAACGGAATGTGACTTCCCGTAACCATGATGCTGCCCTTGGACCGCGTAAGGGCATAGCAAGCCAGCGCTGGGGTTGGGATGCCGCCCAGATTGACTGGCCGCATTCCAGCGTCGCGGATGGCGCACTCGATAGCTTGGCAGATCTCTCCATACCCCTGCTCCTCTCCGACGTATTGCGTTGAGCTTGGGCGCAGGTCGTGAGCGAAGTAGAAGTCGTCGCCCCGCACGATGCCGCCATCGGACACGGGCATCGCTTGGAGGTACTGCAATTCCGCGAACGCGTTGATGTATATCTCCAATTGGGTTAAATCGGCGACTTCTCCTCGCCGCCCGCTGGTCCCGAATTGGAGTTCGTGTGGCTCGTAGGTCAGATAAGACCGGAGTGTGTTTGCCGATTCAGTCATTCTCTGCTTCCCCGGGCAAGCAGGGGCTTGTCCTGCGGTAAGTCGGTCCGCGCATATCGAGTTCAGCGGGCGTGATGCCGAAGTACGCGCGGCCCGGCCCTGCTACAATCTCAGCTTCCCGCAGTCCCGTCAAACAGCCCGGAAATGCCACGCAGTCTCCTTTCGGATCATTGACTCATCACGGGTTTTCAGGGTCGATTCTAGCACAAGAGTCCCCCTCGAATGGATCGTCTCGGGACGTCCCTTGCCCAGAATTCACTCGCCGCGTCTGGCATCCTTCTCAGGCGCGATATTGCCACTGCCGGTTTGTGCGGTTGCCGAACTCCGCAAGCCGGCCAGGTCGACTCGGGCAAGTGGAGTAACGCCAATTTGTCTCACCAGGCTGGGATTGACTTCGCGACGCGCGCCATCACTCGCCAAATTTGGTCGCGTGCCGCTCCGGGCCCACCGCGCTCAAGCAGATTGCACCCAGTAAGACGACTCCCGCGGTGGCGGCCATCGCAAAACCATAGCTGGTCTGTTTGGCGAAGAGGGCTTCGATATATACAACGGAACTGGCCAGTACCACTCCGCATTGGTTGCCGAAGCCCGGCAGGAATTTCCGGACAGAATCGGGTGACAACTCCGTCAGATGTGCCGGGATTACGCCCCAGGCCCCCTGGATCAGAAACTGTATCGAAAAGGCGCCGGCATACAGCAGTGAGATCGAAGGAGCGAAGGCCCAGAACGGCACGGCGATTACAGCTCCGGAGAGCGCGGAGATAATGGCCCGCCGGCGGCCCCAGCGATCCGAAAGGAACCCAAACAAAGTGCCACCGAGCATCGCTCCCACCATCGAAAATGCCGTCAAGGCGGCGCGCTGCGCGACCTTAAAGCCCCACTGGCGCTGCAGAAATGTGGGGTACATGTCCTGCGAGCCGTGCGAGGTCATGTGCATGGCCATGGTGAATGCGGTGACATAGACCAGGAGTTTCCAGTTGGACAGCAGCGCGCGCGCGAGTCCATTCCAAGTCTTCTGCCGGGTTTGGCGCCAGATTTCGGGCTTCTTCTTTCGCCCCACGGTTCGTTGGTAGGCTATGGCGCGGTACCGCCTAGTTGGCCGGCCCGTCTCCATAGCCCCCTTTCAAACCGTGCGTGCCGTTTTCCGGCACACGGCTTACCGA